>WNEZ01002585.1_pt1 | contig 15525 bp, 10 predicted proteins | sample 5400521 | NCBI WGS metagenome assembly WNEZ01 (sample SAMN13153339, study PRJNA577476) | soil metagenome | isolation source: 120 cm saprolite under Douglas fir tree site 2 hole 1 replicate 1 | place: USA:California | collected 2015-04-18
AAACCGCGGCCGCCCCTCCGTCGCCGAGCTGGCGGGGCAACTCGAGCATCTGCTCGGTCAGCTGAAGGCCGCCGAAGACAACCTCAAGGTGGTGGAGGCGGAATACAGTCAACAACTCGAACCCACCGAGGATCAGGCGTTGAATCGGCGCTTCTCCGATGGGGAAATCCAATACCTTTTAGGAGATCATCTCGGCGCGTCCGTCCTCTTCTACGATCTGCTCGAGGATCCGAAGTTCAAGAGCAATCCGCGCTATCACGACGCTCTTTTCTACCTCGCGGACGCGCTCTATCAGCAGAAGAATTACCTCGGCGCCCGGCTGTATCTGAAACAATTGCTCGCCCTCGAGTCGAACCATCATCGGGTGGCGGTGGCGCACTACATGGAGATCGCCGGGTACCTGAATGACTTCACCGGGATCGACGAGTACGTGGCGCGCGCGCGCGACGCTTCCGGGAAGCTTCCCCCGGAGATCGCTTACGTCTACGGAAAGTGGTTTTTCCGCCGCACCGACCTGCCCCGCGACGAGCGGCTGAAGCGGGCGACCGAGGTATTCGCACCGCTCGCCAACGACTCTGCCGGGCCTTTGCGGCTGCAGTCCCAATACTTTCTCGGCGTCGCCGACGTTCAGTCCGGCGACCTTCTAAGCGCGGTGGAGAAGTTTCGGCGGATCACCCAGGAGCCCGCCCACGACGAACGCGAGACCAAGGTCAAAGAGCTGGCCAACCTCTCGCTCGGGCGGGTTCTCTTCGAGTTGGGCAAATACGACGAGGCGATCGACCGCTACCAGGAGATTCCCCGGGAGAGCGAGTATTTCGTCGATTCGCTTTTCGAGATTTCCTGGGCCCAGGTGAAGAAGGGCCAGTTCGAGCGGGCGAAGGGCGCGGCCGACATTCTCCTCCTCGTCTCCCCCGATTCGACGCTCGCCCCCGAAGCGCAGATACTTCAGGCCCATCTCTTACTCAAGCTGCAGCGCTACGCCGAGGCCAGCGAAACGTACGACTCGGTGATCAGCACCTACCGCCCGGTCCGCGATGAGCTCGATTCGCTGCTCACGGTGAACCAGGACCCGGTGGCCTACTTTGACAACCTGCTCGCCCGGAACGACAAGAATCTGGACGTCAACTCGCTGCTTCCGGCCGTCGCGGTGAAGTGGGCGACCACCCAGCGCGAGGTCACGCGGGCGGTCCACATGGTCGGCGATCTCGAGGCCGGGCGGCACGGCATCGCCGAGTCCGAGGAGATCGTCAAACGAGTCCTCAAGGCGCTCGAGCAGCGCGCGCTGGAGACTTTCCCCTCTCTTCAAGAGGGTTACACCCGGGCCGACACGATCGATTCAGCGCTCGCCCGCACCGAGGAGTCGCTGGTCCGGATCGAAGGGCAACTGATCGAGGATCACTTGACCCCGGTGCAGCGGTCGGACCTCGAACGATACCGCTCCCAGCAGGCCTCACTGCAAAAGCGCTTCTCCTCTTTGCCCGGCACCCCGAGCGAGCTGGAGGAGCGAAAGAAAAGGATCCACAGCCGGGTGGATGAAGTGGATCGGGAGGCGTTCAAGCTCGAGTTCGAGATCCAGAGCATGCTCGCGTCGGTTACCGCGATCAGCAAATGGCTGGACGATACCCGGGTCAATCGCCACACCACCGCCGCGGATGAAAAAGAGTTCAAGCAGGCGGTCCTCGGGGAGTCGGAGACACTGGTCAGCCTGCAAAAGCAGCTCGAGCAGGTTCGCGCCGAGCTGGTCGATCAGCGCTCGAGCGCCGAAGCGTCGATCGCCGGGGAAGAAGCGATCCGCGCCGAGTTTCTCGCCAATCTCAAGAATCAGCACGACCTGCTCTCCCCCGCCGAGGCCAACATCCCACCAGACGCCGCGCGGCTCGTGGAGCAGGCCCATCAGATCCGTCTTCTTGGGATAGGGATGCGCGAACGCGTTCACGCCGCAAAGGCCGCCCTGCGCGAGCAGGTGGCGCGGCGAGGCCGTCTGATCCGGGACAAGGTCAACGCGATTCAAATGCTCCTTTCCAACTACTCGACCGAAGTCGGTTCCGTTTCGGGCGATGCGCGCAACCTCGTCGGTCGGATCGCATTCGACAGCTTCAAGCGGGTGCGCCAGCAATTCTACGATCTGGTCCTCAAGGCCGACGTCGGTCTGGTCGACGTCGCTTTCACCCGCAAGCAGGATGAGACCAACCAGATCCAGAAGCTTTCCCTCCAGAAGGAGCGGGATCTCCGGGCGTTGGACAACGAGTTCAAGGAAGTACTCAAGGAAGTGGACTGAAGAACCCAAGATGCGGTCCGATCTGCCACAGATTTCAAATCCACCGCCTCCGCGGCGCCGCCCTCGCGCCCGGCGAACCAGCCCAGGTTTGGGCTCTTGGGGTCTCGCGGCGGCGGCGATTTCCCTGCTGATCGCCGCGCCTTCTTTTTCCGAGAGCGACCCCCGTTCAAGCTCCGCTCGGCCGGAGGCGGGATCGAAGGCACCGTCCGCCGCCGTTCCAGAGACAGCCGATTCAACCGCGATCAAGGCGGCCGAGTCGAAAGAGGACGTCGTTCCCCAGGTTCGCGGCAGCCACACGGGGATGCAGGGTCTCGGCCGCACCGCGGAAGAAGAGAAGCTCCTCGACGAGATCTCCCGGGTGATCGAGGCGTACGAAAACGAATCGAAAGAGTTCAAGCGGGAGGTGCAGCAGCTCGTCCAGAGGAAATACGACGAGAAACGCGGCTCGCTCGCCGAAAGCTACGAAAAGGCGATCCGCGACCTGGAGGTGATCGAGCGCAAGGAACGGCTCGACGCGATCGCCCAGTTCGAGGAGTTCCTCAAGCGCTATCCCAATGACCCGCAGTACACCCCAGACGTGATGTTCCGATTGGCGGAGCTCTACTACGAGCGCTCCTCGGACGAGCACCTCTTCGCGATGCGCGACTACGAGGAGAAGCTCAAGGTGATCGACACCGCCAAAGCGGAGAACCTGCCCGCCGAGCCAGTGCCGGATTACGCCCCCTCGGTCGCCCTCTACCGCAAGCTCCTGGCTCAGTTTCCCGCCTACCGGTTGAACGACGGAACGCTCTACCTGCTCGCCTACTGCCTGGAGAAACAGAACCAGTTCGACAGCGGAAGAGAGGCCTACCAGGAGCTGATCGTCCGGTATCCGAAATCGAGGTTCACCACCGAAGCCTGGGTCCGGATCGGCGAATACAACTTCGATTCCTACAACGACGCCGCGGCTCTGGCGAAGGCGGCCGCCGCCTACGAGCACGCGATCGAGGACAAGCAACATCCCCTCTACGACAAGGCGCTCTACAAGCTCGGCTGGACCTACTATCGGCTCGACCGCTTTGACGATGCAGTGAACAAGTTCATCGCCCTCGCCGACTACTACGAAGCCAAGAGCAAGGCCAAGGGCGACGAGGAAGTGGGCGGCGACCTTCGAAACGAGGCGCTGCAGTACACCGCGATCAGCTTCGCCGACGAGAAATGGGGCTCCCTGGCCAAGGCGCAGCAGCTGTTCGCCAAGCTCGGATCGCGCTCTTACGAAGCCGATGTCTACCGCCGGATGGGCGATGTCTACTTCGATCAGACAAAGCACCCGGAAGCGATCGAAGCCTATCGCCTGGCGCTGAACAAGGATCCGCTTGCCAAGAACGCGCCGCAGATCCACCAGCGAATCATTCAAGCGCTCGAGCGCGATCGAAAGCTCGATCAGGCGTTTCAGGAGTCCCAGAAGTTGGCGATCGCCTACGGCCCGCGCTCGGCGTGGTTCGAAAAGTTCAGGCGGGATCCGGAAGCCGTCGCCTTCGCCACCGATCTCACGGAGAAGACGCTCTATCAAAGCGCCGTCCATCACCACCAGCAGGCGCTTCAGTACAAGCAGGATGGCAAGTTCGAGCAGGCGAAGGCCAGCTTCGACGTCGCCGCCCAGGCGTATGGGGCCTACCTGAAAGAGTTTCCCCGCGCGAAGAACGCCTACGAAATGGAGTTCTATCTCGCCGAGTGCCTCTACAACTCCTTCCAGTTCGCCTCCGCGGCCAAGCACTACGAAAACGTAAGGGACTCGACGCAGGACAACCGATTCTTGACCGACGCTTCGTTCGCCGCCGTCCTCGCCTGGCAGAAGGAGCTCGAGCAACAGGTCAAACTCCATCAGATATCGGACCTCAAGCCGTTGCGCTCCACCGAGCGCCGCGAGGGGGAAGTGGTCAAACCGATCCCGTTCGCCGAGGCGGAGACGCATCTCCTCGCCGCCTCTGACGCCTTCGTCGGGCGGTTCAAGGATCACGAGAAGGCGCCGGGGATCGCCTACAAGGCGGCGGAGCTGTGCTATTCGCACAACGATTTCCCGGAGGCGCGGCGCCGCTTCGAAGCGATCGTCCAGGCCTACCCGAAAAGCGAAGTCTCCAAGTTCGCCACCAACCTGATCGTCGAAAGCTTCCTCGTCGACAAAGACTGGAAGAGCGTGGAAGAGGTCTCCGCGCGGCTTGCCGGCAACAAGGACGTGATCGATCCGAAATCCGACCTCTACAAGGACCTGCTCAAATTCAAGCTCGCCGGCCGCTTCAAGCTGGCGGACCAGCTGATGGAGAAGGGGCAGTACCAGGAGGCGGCGGAGAAATACATCCAGCTCGTGGATGAGGAGCCGCACCACGAGTTCGCCGACAAGGCGCTCAACAACGCGGCGGTGGCCTACGAAAACGAGCGCCGGTTCGACTCCGCGCTCAAGCTCTACGAGCGCGTCTTCCGCGAGTACCCCAACTCCAAGCTGGCGGACTCGGCCCTCTTCCGGGTGGCGGTGAACGCGGAGAACTCCTACGACTTCGACAAGGCGGTGCAGAACTACCAGAAGCTGGTGAAGGACTATCCCGCCTCGAAGAACCGCGAGGGGGCTCTGTTCAATTCGGCGCGCCTGCTCGAGGGGCAGCAGCGTTACGCGGAGGCGGCCAAGTCGTTTCTCCGCTACGCCGAGTTGTTTCCGAAAAGCGAGGACACGCCGAAGAACATCTACCGCGCCGCCTTGATCGACGAAAAGCAGGGGGACTGGAAGGGCTACATCCGCGCGATGGACGAGTTCGTCAAGAAGTACTCCGGCAAGCCGGCGCAGTTCGAGCTGGTGATCGAGGCGCGGAAGCGGGTCGGCGATGGCTGGACGAAGCTCGGAAACGACCGCGAATCGAAGCACGCCTATCACGACGCCGCCTACGAATTCGATCGGCGCAATCTCAAGCCGGATGACGCCCCGATCGCGGCGGACGCCGCCGCGCAGGCGAGATTCCAACTCGCCGAGCTCGAGTTCAAGGAATTCGAGCGGCTGAAAATCGGTGGACGGGGTAAAGCGCTCGAGCGCAGCTTCGCCGCCAAGCGCGCCGCGGTGAAGAGGATCAACGACGCCTACGCGCAGGTGTTCAAGTACAAGCGCCTGGAGTGGACGCTGGCGGCCCTCTACCGCCGCGGGTACGCGCTGGAAAAGTTCGCCTCCACGATCATCGAGACCCCGGTTCCGCCGGACGTGAAGAGGCTGGGGGAGGAGGCGGTGATCGCCTATCAGGACCTGCTCGCCCAGCAGACCGCCACGCTCGAGGATGCGGCGGTGGAAAGCTACTCGGCCACGCTGGCCGAGGCGCGCAAGAATCACATTTCGAATCCGTGGACCAAGATGACGCTCGAATCGCTGAACCGCTTCCGACCCAAAGAATACCCGGTCCTCAAGGACCCGAAGCCCTCCTTCTCTTCCGAGTCGCTCTATCCAGAAGGGCTGGTGAGCAGCCTCGAAGGATCGGTCCGGAAGCCGGCGGCGAAGAGCGACCGGAGCCCCACCAAATGAGCGCCGTCGGATCGTCCAGGAAGTCGATTGCCCAGGCCGCGCTGAAGTGCTTTCTGCTCGCGCTGCTCGCGGGTTGCGCGACCGCGCAGAAGAAGCCGGTGGTCCGATCGAGCGACGCGGAGACTCCGGAGGTGCCCTTGACCCCCGGAGGCGCCCGGCCCTCCGCGGCGGAGTCCGAAACGAAGGATCCCCAGGCCCGCGCCGCTCTCGAGCGCGCGCTCGACTTCGTTCGCCGCGCCGATTACAGCGCCGCGGAGACCGAGCTTAAGCAGATCACCGGCCGCAATCCCAAGCTCGACTACGGGTGGACGAATCTTGGCGTCGTTTATGAACGGGAAGCGCTCCCCCAGCAGGCCGAGCGCGCCTACCGGAAGGCACTCGAGCTGAAGCCGGATCAGGAGGAAGCCTGGAGCTACCTCGCGCGCCTCTACTGCCGCCTCGGCCGAGGCGCTCAGATGGAAACCGAGCTCCGCGGACGGATCCAGGATTCGCCGACGTCGCTCGGCATCCGAACCGCGCTGGTGTTTGTGCTCAGCCACCAGGGGAACTACGAAGCGGCCGGCAGCGAGGCGAAGAAGATCCTCAAGGCGGACGAGCGCAGCGTTCGCGCGATGCAGCTTCTCGCCCAGGTCTATTACCACCAGGCGAAGTACGAGCTGGCGAAGATGGTGCTGGAGAACGCGCGGGCGATCGATGCGAACGAGGCTGCCACGTTCAATGAGCTGGGTCTGGTGAACCTCGCGCTCAAGGCGAAGCCTGCCGCGATTGAAAACTTCAAGCAGGCAGTTGCGCTCAAGCCGGACTACGCCGAAGCGAAGAACAACCTGGGCGCGCTGCTGAACGAATCCCAGGACTACGAATCCGCCGCTCGCGAGCTGGAGGGCGCGGTGAATGCGGCGCCGGATTTCGTGGAGGCGCGGCTCAACCTCGGCAACGCGTATCGCGGCAAGCAGGATCTCACCAAGGCGCTGTCCCAGTACAAGCAGGTGGTCAAGCTCAAGCCCGACCTGGCGGACACCTACTACAACCTGGCCGTCCTCCACCTCGACTCGGAATTGCCGAACATGCCGGCGGCGGATCGCCTGCAGGCCGCGATCGCCTACTTCGACCAGTACCGTCAAAAGGGCGGCAAGGACGACCGGATCGATCAGTACGTCAAGGATGCGCGAAAAGGAATCGACAAGGAGCAGCGGCGGGTAGAGCGCGAGCGGAAAGATCAGCTCAAGAAAGCGGGACAAACCGCCGCGGACACGGGGCAGCCGATTGCGGAGAGCTCCACCGGGGATGCGACACCCCCCGCCCCCTCGAAGAAAGCCAACTCGAAATCGAAAGCGCGCAAGAAGCGAACAGTGGTTGCTCCGAGCACACCTCCCTCCAGCGACGCCACCGACGATCCTCCCCCGCCGGATCGAAAGACAACCAGGTCGGGTAGACTTGCAGAGCAGGGGAAGTAGCGAAAACCAAAGCGATGGAGAAAGTTCGCCCATGTTTCTAGCCGCCTCGCTCGCCTCGGTGCTCTGGCTTGGCACCGCCGCGGCCGAACCTGCACCGGTGGCCGCTCCTTCCAAAACGCGCGTTGAGCCAAAGAGCGCCCAGGCGCAGAGCGCTGCGAAAAAGAAGGTGATCCGGCTGGACGCGATCACCGTCGAGGGGCGGATCCAGAAGCCGCAGGCCTTCTACATCCTGCAGCGCTCGAACCTGAATTTCGAGGAGCTCAACCGTTCCGAAAGCTTCGTTCCCAAGGTTGTGAAAAGCGTGGAGAGGGACCCTTTCTAGGGGCCGCGAGCGCGCCGCATGTCATCCGGAAATTCCCCCAAAATCCTTCGCGTGGGCGTGATCCAGGGCGGGAAGATCATCGAGGAGCGCCACCTCAAGCACCACGAGACAGTGACCGTCGGACAGGATGCGAAGAACACCTTCGTCGTTCCCGCGTCCGATCTTCCGAGCACCTTCGCCGTCTTCGAATCCCGTCACGGCCAATACGATTTGATTTTCACCGGGCGGATGGACGGGCGCGTCCGTTTCGCCAACTCCGACGTTGATTTCGCCAGCCTTCGGGCGCAAGGGCTGGCCAAGAAGCGCGGCAACGTGTTCGTCCTGCCCCTCAACGACGGCGCGAAGGGAAAAGTCGTGCTCGGCGAAGTCACGCTCCTTTTCCAATTCGTCAAGCCTCCGCCTGAGCCGGTCAAAACCGAGTTGCCCCCTTCGGCCAAAGGCTCGATCTGGCATTCGATGGACCAGCTTTTCTTCCTCGTGCTCGCCGGCTCGTTGCTGGTCCACTTCAGCGGGGCCGGTTACCTGGCCTGCTCTCCCAGGGTGGAGGAGCACGAGCTGTCGCTGGATGAGCTGCCCGATCGTTTCGCCAGACTGATCATCCCCACCCGTGTGGTGGAGACCAAGCCCGCCGGGAACCAGGATTCGCCGGAAGCGGAGAGCAAGGAAGCCAAGAGCGAGGAGAGCGCCAGCAAAAAGAAGGAAAAGGTGGCCAGCGACCCCGCCGCTCGGCGCCAGCAGATCCAACAAAAAGTGGTCTCCAAGGGACTGTTGAAGATTCTCGGATCGAGCGGCTTTGGAGGCGGAGGAGCGTTCCAAGACGTGCTTGGCAGCGGCACCGGGGCGGGAGACATCGCCAAGGCGCTGGCCGGTGCGGGCGGAGTGGGAGTCGCCACCGCGGACGCGATTGGCCAGGGCGCGGGGCGCAAGGGCGGAGGCTCCGGCGCGGTTGCCGGAATCGGAGAGCTGGGGACCGCGGGCGGCGGAAACGTCAATCTTGGCACCAAGGGCGACGCCCGGCTGGTGGGAAACGTCCGGGACAGCGCGCCGGAAATCGAAAGCGCCGCGGTCGATCGCGAAGCCCTGGCCCGGTACGTGAAACAACGCCTCAAGGCGATCCAGAATTGCTACGAAAAGGAATTGAAGCGCAACCCGACCCTCAAGGGCAAAGTGGTGGTCCGCTTCTCGATCCTGCCCTCCGGCCGCTCCGGAGAAATCGAGGTCGAGGAGAACACCCTGGGCAACGAGGCGGTGGGCGCCTGCATCCGCACCGTCGTTCGAGGCTGGATTTTCCCCTTCAACCCGCCAGCCAACGTGGCGGTGGCCTACCCGTTTCTTTTCTCTCCCGCTTCCTAAAAGCCTGGATGAAGCCGAAGCGAGTCGACGAGGTGGTGGCGCTGATTGCCCAGCCGGAGTTCCAGAGCTGGTGGGCGGAGCTTCAGCGAGCCCGAGCCGAGCTCAAAACCGCCCAGCAGCGCCACGAGGAGATGCTTTCCGAAGCGTCGCTGACCGAATTCAAGGCCGAGCTGTTACAAAAGAACGCCATCGACACGCTCTACCGCGCCGGTGAATGCGAAGACGCAGCGGCGACGATGATGTTCGAAGGCACCGAGCTCGAGAATCGATCGTTTCGCGCGGTCTCCGATTTCGAAGAGCAGCGTTTCAAAGTCTCCGACTTCTGGTATCGGCTGGGCACGGCCGAAAAGCTGCTCGACGAACGCCGCGAGACCCTCGCCAGCGCGAGGACCAAAAAATCGGAAACCGATCTGAAAGGCGCGGAACAAGCCCACCGCGTCGCCCGCGAGGAGTACGACCGTGAGACCGCGCGGAAGAACCAGCTCTGGGAAGAGGTGGAGCGGATCTGGGCGAAGAGCGCTGAGGCCAATCTCCTCGTCGCCGAACAGCGCGTCCGGGCGAAGCGGATTCGCAGAGAAGCCGAGGCGCTATTTGCGCTGGCCGAAGAACGAAAACAGCAAAGCGGCATTTTGCGAGCCGAGGCGGAAAGGGCTTCCGCGCTTTGCCAGACCACCGAAACCGCGCTCAGGGCGGTGCTCGATCAGGCGCAGCGCGAATTCGAATGCTCCGCCGGCACCGACTTCCTCTACTTCCGCTACAAAGACGATCAGAAGCTGGCCCTCTGTGTTTCACTGATCGAGGATCGCGACAATTACAACGTCGTGCTGCTCCCGCTCTCCATCCACCGGGTGGGTCGCCAGCGCGGCGTAGCATTCCTCGAGCCATCATTTGGATTACCGTCGCCTGAATCCAACTTCAAGCTGGGTGAAATGCGCTGATGGTGCACTTCACACCTTCATTGACACCCTGAATTATCGCCTCCTAAACTCGTTCAGCCGATGAATTTACTTCGAAGAAACACCGCGAGACAGCTGGCGGGCTGCGGTCGCCTGCTGATTGCGATCTCCTGCTCGATTGGGTTCGCCCAGAACGCGCCGCCTCTGGCAACCACGCGGCAGGAGCGCGGAACAGTCGCCGATGGCGATAAAATCAAACAGAGCTCGCAGTCGCTCAAGCGGATGCGGGAAGTGATGGCGGAAGTCTTCGGAAAGCTCAAAGAAGCGCGCGATTCCAACGACGTTGTCAAAGCCGCTTGCGTCAATGAAAGCCTGACCCAAATCAAGGCGCTGGTCCGCATCTCCGAGCAGGCCGACCTGTCGATGCAGGAGGCGATCTCCAATCGCAACACCACCCGCGCGGAAGATGAATACACAAAACTTACAATCGCTCCCGCCAAGGTAGAGGAGCTGCGCGCCAAGGCCGAGGAGTGCATGGGCCAGCTTGCGTTTCAAACCGTCGGGCTCACCGTCGAGGTAGAGGAGCCGAGGGGCCTTCCGTCGAATGACGTTACCAATCCCCCTCCGCCCGCTCCGGTGCTCGTCCGCCCACCTCCTGCGAGTCCCACGTTGTAATCACAAAAATTGGGCGGCAGACCAATACAAGCGCTGACTTAATTGGGTATTATTCACGCCAGGGCTCTTCCGCGTCTGAATACCAGCGCTGTCGGCTGGAAGAGGGACGCGCCCCAAGACACCACAGTGGCCAATCCGTCAGCGAACCGCGCGGTGATCCTCACCTGCGTCACTCTTTCTCGGGCCCTGGCGGCGGCATTGCCTTTGGCCCTCGCCTTCGCGCCGTCCCTCGCCATCGGGCAGGTGCAGCACGTCGTCAGCACCTACGAGAACGAGAACGGGCTCAAGGTGGGAGAGGGGCGGCTGCATCCATATTTCGATTTCGAGACGCACTACGATTCCGCCGCGGTCTACTTCGACTCGAGCACCGGCAGCGTGCTCAAAGCCGAGGCGATTGCCCACTTCCGGCCGGGAATCCGCCTCGACGTTCCGATGACGACTTCCGCGATCAGCCTCGACGCGAACGTCGACTACCTCTGGTACACCGGACTGGTGACGCCGGGCTCTTCGACCTTCTCACGCGTGCAAGCGGCGGCCGATGCGTCGGCCAACTTCAACCAGGGTAGCTCGGTCGAGCTCGACATCACCGATCATTTCGCGCGCTCGGATCGAACCGCGAATGCGGGGGCGGGCGTCGGCGTGCTCTCGCTGCTCAACGACGCGCGCCTCCAGCTTCCGCTGCGGCCAGGCGGTCGCGCGCTGGAGATTGTGCCCAACGCCGGCTTTGCCTTCGAGTCCTTCAAACCCCTCTCGTCCCTATTGCCGGTGAACTGCAATCCCGGCGACATCAATTGCGACCCGTCTTCGGTCTCCAGGGCGAACTACCAGAATTTCAGCGGTGGGCTCGACGCGCGCTGGAGATTCTTGCCCAAGACGGCGTTCACTTTCGAAAGTCGGATCGACACGCGCTCCTACTCCGACTCGACGGTCAACCCCTCTTCCCTGCTGCTCAAGGCTTCGACCGGACTGGCCGGCCTCATCTCCACGAAGCTGGCCACCGTCCTCAAGGTGGGTTGGGGCCAGGATTTGCAAAGCAGCGGCGCACACACCCTGATCGCGCTCGCGGAGCTGAACTATTTGCTCAACGAGACGAGCAACGTCCGGATCGGGTACCTGCGCGACGTTCAGCTCGTCCCTCTGTATGGAACGTATCGAGACGACCGCGGTTACGTCGATGCGCGCTTCTTCCTGCATGGGAGGCTGAACCTCCACGGAACGGTGGCGCTGGACCGTCTCTCGTTTTACTCCGCCTCCGGCCGCCAAGACACCACGGTAACGGTCGACGTCGGACCTGAGTACCAGTTCACCCGATGGCTGATCGGCGCGGCCGGCTACGTGGTGGGTTCGCGAACCTCCACCTTCACCGCCTCGAGCTACAACTTCACCCGCCACGAAGTCTACGTTCGGGCTACATTCATCTACTGATGGGAATGCGTTGGGAGCAGGGGATGAGCTCGCTTCGACCTGCCCTCCGTGAAGCTCCTCGCGCGATCGGATTGCTCCTGGTCGGCTGCGCGCTGGGGCTTTTGGCCTGTCGCTCTCCGCGCGTCCTTCGCGGCGAATCGATGGATTCGGCGACCGAGTCCGGGATGGCGCTCGGATCGGACACCGGGGGCAGCTCGTTGGGTCCCGGCGATCTGGTCGAAGTGCGGGTTTTCCAGGAGGCCGACCTCTCCGGGACGTATCGGCTCTCTCCCGAAGGAACGGTGGATTATCCCTTGTGCGGCAAGGTGTCGCTGGCGGGGATGACCTCCAGCCAGGCCTCGGATGCGCTGACCAGCTGCCTGGCCAAAGGATACCTGCGAAAACCACAAGTTTCGGTGCTGATCCGCGAGTACAACTCGAAGAAGATCTTCGTCTTCGGCGAGGTGCAGAAGCCGGGAACCTTCCCCTACGAGGAGAAGATGTCCATCGTCCAGGCAGTGACGCTGGCGGGAGGGTTCACCAAGGTGGCCTCGAAGAACAGCACCCAGGTCACCCGGACCATCGATGGCGCGGAGAAGAAGATCCGCGTGCCGGTCGAGGACATCGGCACCGGTCGGGAGCGGAACTTCTTTCTCAAGCCCGGCGACATCGTCTTCGTGCCGGAGAGCTTCTTCTAAAAGCGGCGCTCGGAGCCCTCAGCTTGGGTCGAGGGACAACGTTGTCCCGGCAGGGACCGCGCTCATGCATCAAGCCGCGCGGTTGATCTGGAGCTCGCAGCCGAGAACCTGGAGTTGGTGCCGCCGGAGCGTCCCGCTGGAATCGGGAGGCATAAGGAACATCGCGACCGCGGGAACTGTGTGACATTTCGGGTCCTCCCGGCACTCAAATGTCATACACTTCGCCCAATCGAACAGCCGACGAAGCAGAACGGCCCCAAAAGCACCATGTCCGCCCTGGCCGGGCGGTTTGCGGGACAACGTTGTCCCGGCACGGGTAGCGACTTCGAGGCCCGCTATCCGAAATAGCGCTTCGCCTTCGGCGTCCAGCCGATCTCAGCGAGAAATCTCGAGCACTCCGTCATCAACCGCTCCTTGATTCCCGGACAGCAGGCAAGCACATCTCCGATCGACAGATCGAGCGGCTCGCTATCCACGCGGGTCATCGTTCCTCCCGCCTCCATCACCAGCAGAGCGCCGGCGGCGATGTCCCAGGGCTTGAGTCCGAACTCGAAAAAACCATCGAAGCGCCCGGCCGCCACGTAGGCGAGATCGAGCGCGGCGCTGCCAATGCGGCGAACACCTTGCGCCTGGCGGATCAGCCGATTGAACAACCCGAGCGGAACCTCCGGGCGCTCGCGCACATCGTAGGGAAATCCGGTGCAAAGCAGCGCCCGGTCGAGCGACTGAACCGAGCTGACCCGCAGCGGGCTGCCGTTGAGCGTGGCGCCTTGACCGCGAGCGGCCGAAAAGAGCTCGTTTCGAAGCGGATCAAAGATTGCCCCGGCGAGCAATTCGCCGGCGCCCTGCACCGCCACCGAAACGCAGAAGTGCGGCACGCGGTGGGAGTAATTGGTGGTGCCATCCAGAGGGTCGATGAACCAGCGCAGCTCTCCGCGACTCTCGAGACCGCTTTCCTCGGAGAGGATGGTGTGATCGGGAAAACGGCGGTGCACGTATCCGATCAGCTCCGCTTCCGCCGCCTTATCGGCGTCCGTCACTAGATCTATCCGGCCCTTGTACTCGACGGTGCGCTGGCCTTCGAATCGGTCGGCGAGGACGCGGCCCGCTTGACGAGCACCCTCCTCCGCCGCCGAGAGCAGCTCCGCGACATCGGGAATCGACATCGCGGTCACGGTCCATTCTCGGCGAGCAGCGCCTCGATCTCCGCCTGGAGCTGGGGCAGGTACTCTGCCGTGAATCCCTCGTGGACGTGGCGCACCCGCCCCTGCTTGTCGAGGAGGAAGCTCGTCGGCATCACCCGGACGTTGAGCTTCGTCTCCACGAGCTCGGCATCTCGATCCAGGAGGATGGGCAAGCCGAGCTTGGTTTCCTTGACGAACGGGGCAACCTCGTCCGGGTCCTCGTCGGTGTTGATCGCGTAGACCTTGAATCCGCGTCGGCCGTACTGCTTGGCGAGGCGTTCGTACATCGGCAGCGAACGCCGGCAGGGCTCGCACCAGGTGGCCCAGACGTCGAGGAGCACAACGTTTCCGCGATCCTTCGCCAGATCGTGGATCTTTCTGGCCGGATAAAGGGGCAGCTTGAGCTCGAGCGGAGGGCGCGCCGTCGTCGATCCATCCCGGCTTTCCAAGGGGGACTTTGCCCCGGAGAGCGCGGAAAAAAGAAGCAGGGGCAGGAAGACTGACTTTTTCATCGCGATCCTTGGGCCTTTGTTCGAAGCTCGGCGACGAGCTTGTCGATCAGTCCGCCGAACGAACCATTGCTCATTACCAGAATCACATCTCCCGAGCGCGACTGGGTGGAGACGCGCTCGATCAGCTCGTCGACGGTGGCGGCGCTGTCCGCTGCGATTCCATCCGCCCCGAGCGCCTCGATCAGCACCGGAACGTCGAGCTGTTCGTCGGACGGGACCTTGTCATGAGGCTCGGGGACTTTGATCGACGCTCGGTTGGCGCCGGCGAAGGCTTCCGCGTACTCGAGCTGGTGGATGTTCCGCCGGCTGGTGTTCGACCGCGGCTCGAACACGGCCCACAACCTGCGCTCCGGGTGCCGGCGATGCACTGCGGCGATCGTCTCGCGAACCGCGGTCGGATGGTGGGCGAAGTCATCGATCACCATCACTCCGCGGATTTCCGCCCTTACCTCTTGGCGCCGTTTCACCCCTCCGAAGCTCGACAGACCGTCGGCGATCGACTCGAAGGAAAGGCCGAGCGTCCGCCCTACCGCAATGACCCCCATCGCGTTCTCCACGTTGTGCACTCCCCCCATCCGTAGAAAAACCTCGCCGATCGGACGTTTGCCTTCCATCGCGGTGAAATGCGCGCCGTCGCTCGACAGGGCGATGCTGGCGGCGGCGAAATCCACATTCGGCGCCGGGCGGGCGGCATAGGAAACGACGCGCGCGCGTCCGGTCCGGGCAATCCGCACCGCGTTCGGGTACGACGCGCAAACAGCGATCGTTCCGTCGGCGGGAAGGAGCTTGGCGAAGGATTCGAACGAGGACTCGTAGTGGCGCAGGTCGCGATAGATGTCCGCGTGGTCCAGCTCGATGCTGGTCAGGATCGCCGTTCGCGGCCGGTAATGGAGAAACTTGGGGCCCTTGTCGAAGTACGCCGTGTCGTACTCATCGCCCTCGACGACGAAGTGCTCGCCGCGGCCGATCCGGTAGTTGCAGGCGTAGTTCTGGGTCACACCCCCGACGAGGAAGGAGGGATTTTTCCCGGCTGCGACCAGCACGTGGCCCATCATTGCCGAAGTGGTGGTCTTCCCATGTGTTCCGGCGACGACGACCGAATGCCGAGACTGAAGGAAGAGAGAACCCAGCGCGGCGGGGAAGCTCATCTGCCGGATCCGGCGCGCGCGCACTTCGGCGGCCTCCGGATTCGCGCGGCGAATGACGTTGCC
>WNEZ01015912.1_pt1 | contig 15524 bp, 16 predicted proteins | sample 5400521 | NCBI WGS metagenome assembly WNEZ01 (sample SAMN13153339, study PRJNA577476) | soil metagenome | isolation source: 120 cm saprolite under Douglas fir tree site 2 hole 1 replicate 1 | place: USA:California | collected 2015-04-18
CACCGTGCGCGCGACGGCGTTCTCCAGCTGGCGGACGTTTCCGGGCCAATCCAATCGCTGGAGCGCATCCAGCAGCTCGGGCAGGAGCCGGACGTCTTGCAGCCCGAACCGCTCCGCGTAGCGGCGCGCAAACCCGGACGCGAGCGCCGGGATGTCCTCGCGGTGCCCGCGCAGGGGCGGCACGACCAGCTCCAGGACGGCGAGCCGGTAGTACAGGTCCTCGCGGAAGCGGCCGGCGCGCGCCTCGTTCGCCAGATCGCGGTGGGTACACGCGACGACGCGCACGTCGACTCGTTCCAGGCGGCCCGCGCCGACCGGCTGGATTTCGCCCTCTTGCAGGGCGCGCAACAGCTTCGGCTGCACCGCCAACGGAAGCTCGCCGATCTCGTCGAGGACGAGCGTGCCCCCGTTCGCCTCTGCGAAGAATCCCCGGCGCGCCTGCACGGCGCCCGTGAACGCTCCGCGCGCGTGCCCGAACAGCTCCGCCTCCGCCAGCTCTCCGGGGATCGCGGCGCAGTTGAAGCGCACCAGGGGGCGCTCTGCCCGGTGGCTCTGGGCATGGATCAGCGAGGCGATCAGCTCCTTTCCCGTCCCCGTCTCGCCGCTGATGAGGAGAGTGATGTCCTTGGGCGCGACCCGCGAGATCGTGTCCAGCAGCCGGCGCATCGCGGGCCCTTCGCCGACGATGGAATGACCCAGCACTTTCTCCGCGGTGAGCCGGCGGTTCTGGACGCGCAAGGTCCTCGCCTCGAGCGCCCGATCGACCACCACGGAAAATTCCTCGACGTCGAACGGCTTGGTCACGTAGTCGTACGCGCCGCTCTTGATCGCCTGCACGGCCACCCGCTCCGAGCCGTGCGCAGTGAGGAGGATCACCGGTAGCGATTCGTCGCGATCGTGGATCGCCTTCACCAGCTGCACGCCGTCCATCCCGGGCATGGCGAAGTCGGTGATCACCGCGTCTACGCCATCGAGATGGTCGAGCGCTTCCTGGCCGGAGCGCGCGATGACCGCCTCCTGGCCGCGGGACGCGAGAAGCCCCCTCAAGCTGACAAGCATCCCGGAGTCGTCGTCGACCACGAGCAACCGCGACATCGTCGGCCTCCAGCGACGCTCGACGGCAGTATAGACACAGACCGAACGTCGGCTGCCATAGGCGGGACCGCCGCAGACGGACGCTTGCCTGTCTCGCCAGCATCCGTCGACCCATACCAACCGTATATGGCCGTATCCCTGATGCTCGCTACCGTCCTACGAGCGATGGGCGTCAAGCCTCGCATCGTCGGCGACTCCGCCGTCATGCGGCGGTTGTTACACGTGGTGGCGTGCATCGGACCCAAGGACATCACGGTCCTGGTGGGCGGTGAGAGGTACGGCCTCGTCGAGATCATGGCGAACGCGGCAGGCGGATGGCCGCGTGGATGGCATTGAGCAGGGCCTCGTCGCTGAACGGTTTCTGCAGGAAGTCGACCGCCCCACTTTCGAGCGCGCGAGCCCGCGCCTCCTCCTCGGCATGCGCCGAGATGAAGATGATCGGGACCCCGTTATGAGAAGAGATCAGCCGTTCCTGGAGCTCGACGCCGTTCATCCCCGGCATGCGAACGTCCAGGATCAAGCATGCCGCGCCAGGCAGGTGGCCCGAATTCAAGAACTCCTCGGCTGAGGCGAACGCTTCGGCCTCGAACCCCGCCGACTTCAAGAGGCTCTTGAGCGCTTCCCGCACTGATTCGTCGTCGTCGACGATCGAGATTTTCTGGATCTCCGGCACGCCTGCCTTCCAGGTCCCCCGGGGAGATCCTGCACACTGCCCCCAACGCGTATCACCATGAAAACATATTTTTCTATAATACCTTGGTATAGGTGTTGTCAGACTCTTTCCTTTGCCGCCACCGGCTGGTTCACTTCGGACTCGTTCTCCATTCGCCGGCAGGAGGCGCTACCAGGTGATGTACCGATGGTCATAGAGTGCCGGGCGCAAGACCCACGGCCCTCCCCACGTTGCGAGCGCCTGAGAGGACGAGCGCCACGGTATGGTTTCAAAGGCGGAATCCTTCTCGGCGACCGGGTGAGCGGTCACGGCCTTCGGGAGCGTCATGGAGGGAGTCCGGCACTTTGGGCGCCGCACTCGCGGAAGCGAAGAGTAGCAGGAAAGCGGCAACGGAGATTGTCGAGCTCATCGGATCCCTCGCGTTCGAGCTCGTACTGCAGGTGCGCCGCGACTTCCACATGACGTGCTCCTCCGGACCAGATGACGGAATGCGAGCTACTTCACTTCGCCGGCCGCCCGCACAGGCGGCGGGGCTTCTTCGATGACCTCGTTGGGAACGGGCCCGGACCACGGTGAGATCGCCGGACTGTCGGTCTGCATCGCCGCGACGTCGCCACGCGAGAGCGCGTGGTCGTGTGCGCAGGCGGCGAAGCCCAGGGACGAAGCGAGCAGGATGGCTCCGAAGCGCTTCAACTTCGACATGTGAACCTCCTCGCCGCCGTGCGGCAGGCCGCGCGCGCGGCCTGCCGCCGTCGCGTCACTTCGTCTCTCCGTCGGTCCCCGTACCGTCCGTCCGGAAATCATCCACCAGCGGCATCTCGACCGCGGTACCGTCCAGCTGCCGGGCCCGCTTCAAGAAGTCGGACATCGGATTGGGCTTCGCCACGGGAACTCCGCTGGCGTCGACCGTGGCCGGCTCATCGAAGTCCGGCCCATGGGCCGTGCGGTCCGGTGTCGCGACCTGCCTCTTCGTCGCTGGAGCTCCACTTCCTGCGGCGTTCTCCTGGGCCCTCACGGCGGTCGCAGTCAGCGATCCCACCGCAACGATCATCCCGAACACCATCTTCCATTTCATTTGCGTCCTCCTGTCTGCCGGTCGAAGTGACCGTTCATGCCGCCAGAGGTTAGGAGGCCGGATGGAGCGAGGCGCCCGAGATCCGACGGGCGCCGGTTCCGCGCGGACGAGCGCCACCGCGGCGGATCGGTGCCATGGAATGGGTCATGGGCGCTGCACCTGCGCCGGTGCGCCGGAGGCCCCAGGCGTGCCGCTGACGATCACCAGATGGCGCGTCGGTGAAGGGCCCGCGCCCTCGACGAGCTGCCGGATCGGTCCGACCGCGTTCTACCCCGCGTTCAAGATGGACGGCGAGCCGAACGTGACTGCTGCCTATGGCGCACGGGAGTATTGGCTGCTCGTCAACGACAGCGACGAGTGCCACAACTTCCACATCCACCAGACCAAGTTCGTCGTCCTCGACGCGGATTTCTCGGCGGGCGGCCGGCCGTCGGCCGCCCAGTGTCTCGGCGATCGAGGGCTCCCCCCGCCGATCAACCGGAACGTGCTGCACGACAACTACGCACTGCCGCCTGGGTCGCGCGTGTTCGTGATGATCCGGTTCGACGGACCGAAGCTCGGCCGTTTCGTGTTGCACTGCCACATCATGGAACACGAGGACAAAGGCATGATGGCCACGATCGCGGTCGTGGACGCACCGCGCTGATCGCGGCCCCTGCCGGCGTGGTCCCAACAACCAGGGAACCGCGAATCCGCATCGTCACGAAGAAAGTTGTCCCGCCGGCCGCGTCACCTATGTCTCATGCGCGTGGGGGAAACCCTGGAGGCATGGATGAGCAAGCGAATGGTCGGGTACGCAGTCGCGGCGGGGGCGTGGGCCGCGTTGTCGTTCTTTTTGACGCCGCAGGCGGCTTTTGCCGCCTCGTCGGCCGGGTGTGACGGCGGTGGGTTCTCGGTGCTGGGTCTTTCCGGCAGCCAGAAGACCACGGTTCCGGCGGCAAGCGTCGGCAGCAGCTTCCTCGTCAAAGGAAAGTACGTCGTGTTCACGGTCGACTCGGCCACCTTCGGCGTGCGGGACTGGACGCTGACGGGCGCGCCGAACCCCCTCGACATCACCGGTGAGATGCCGGCCATCGTTTTCGCCAGCAAGATTCCCGATCATCGAGGGCTGTCACTGACAAGCGACGTCTCGGTGGAAAGCTCCGGCGAGTCGCTCGTGATCTCGCGTACGGGCCCGGGACTTTCCATGAAGATCCAGGTCAAGGACTGCGCCAACGGCGGCGTCTTCCAGATGGAGCCGGCCCGCGCCGACGGGACGGCGACGGTGATCACGCACGTGCTCGGCGACGATGTCTTCTACTTCGACAACCCGAACGTCCGCGATCGGCTCGGCGAGAACATTCCCTGCTCCGGCGTCCTGCCTGACGGGACGCTGGTGGCCTGCAAGGGAGCGAACCCGGACGGCACGGTGACGGTGACGGCGCGGGTCAACTTCGCCAACGATTTCTCCGACAAGTTCGTCGGCCGCGACAGCCCGCAGTCCGCCACCCGGATCGCCACCGACTGCGCCAACGCCATTCCCAACCCGTTCCATCCCGGAACGGTCAGCCACTGCGGCGGCGTTTCGCAATGGAGCGTGGCGAGCGGCGGGCGGATGGGCCAGGTGATGGGAGAGGACGCGACCGAGATCGCTCCCGCGGCGAAACCGTGCACCGCCAACTGCACGGCGCAGAACCAGGTGCAAGGCCGCGCCGTCGTCGTCGGGTTCCCGTTCCCGGTGCCCGATGCCGTCCGGCTGAAGCCGCGGTTCTTCCCCGGATTCGTGCTGCCGTAGCGGCAGTACCGCGTCGCTGCCTTCCAAAGACGAGGCGCCCGTCGGCGGTCCGAGGCGCCTCGTCGCCGGAATCTCGCCGCCCGGCCGATCCCGGCGGCATCGCCGGATCGCCGTCGGTAACCTTCCCGGCATGAAGATCGCGCTTGCTGCAACGGTGGCCGCGCTAATGGCGATCGTGGTCGTCCTCACCAGTGCGTCGCGAGAACAGGACCTCAGGGGAGATTCGACTGCCGGGCCGGCGCCGACTTCGTCGGGCAGCAGCCTGGGGCCGGCGCCGAGCGCCTTTCCCGCACCGCTCCCCGATCACCAGTCGCCGCAGCCGCCGGGCGGAACGCCGTTGCCTCGCTCCGAGCCGGTGAGCCAAGACGCGCCCAAGGCAGCGGCGCCCCCGGCCGCGAACATGCTGCTGCCCTCCGGCGATCAGCTGGCCGCCCTCCAGCAGCTGGTCACGCAATCGCGCCAGGAGAACGAGCGGCTCGCGCACATCGACGACCAGCTGGCTTCGGCGCGGCAAGCGGCAGACGAAGAGTCGCGGCGCGAGACCGAGGCGGACGCCGCGCAGCATGCCGCGACCGTGCAGGCGCTAGGGATCCTGCGGCAGGCGGAGGCGCTGCTCGCGACGGGCGACTCGGACGGCGTGGACGACGAGTTGGGCCGCGCCGAGGCAGCGCTCTCCGGGCGCACGCGCATCGACGTGGACGCGGCGCGCGAGGCGCTCGAGCGATCGGATCTCTTTGCAGCGCGACAGTACCTTGCCGCCGCTCTGGCGGAGAGGCGGTCGCTGCGCTGATCCAGGACCCTGCCGCTCGCGAGAGGCGCTCATCGCGATCGCGGCTGGAGCGAATCGTTCACGAGCCCCGTCGCGCTTGCGGGAACTTGTCCAGAATCGCCGTGACCGTCTTCCAGAGGTCCTGCTCGTACTGCCCCTCGTCGTCCGCGATCGTGGCGACTCCACTTCCGCGCCAGAGGAGCTCCTTGGTCTTGGGATTGATCACGTCGACGATGACGGTCCCCTGGGTGTATCGCGTGACCGTGGAATCGGAGGGACCCCAGCCGGGGCCCCAACCGCCCCACCACCTCGGGTAGAAGGGGTATCCATAGTCCCAGTAGGTGACGTCCAGCTGTTGCTTCGTGCTCGCGTAGTACGCGACCGCGAAATCCGGATTGTCAGCGAGAGCGTAGCCGCGGTTCTCGAACCCCTTGACCAGATCGGCCCGCAAGGCGCGGTTCGAGATCGAGTTCACGAGCATGGGGTCGTTCGCCGACGGCCCGAATTGCGGTGGCCGCTCTGGGTTGGGCATCACGTTGAACGTGCGCAGGGCGCCCAGGTTCGCGTCGGGGCTGGTCACCGTGCGCACGTCGACGGAAGCGCAGGCGGCGAGCGCAAGAATGGCCGCCGTTGCGGCCAGGGAAACGCCGGTCTTCACGGAGTCCTCCAATCGTTGAAGGCTGCCCGAAGTGGGCGGCGATCCTGGATGTGCAGGCGCCGTGCCACCGATCGTTCCGCTGCCACCGGACCGCCCGGAATGTCGTCAGCTGATCGATTCACGACGACGCGCCGACAACATCGACGATCCCTCGACAGCGCACGTGCCCAGTCGTGCGTTCGCCGCTCGCGCGGTCGGTTCCGACCAGCGCGTGCCGCGTCACCTCGCGCCCGCCAGCGCGGCGCGCGCGATCCTGGGGATCTCGGCGCGGCGCCGCACGAGGAGGACGAGCGCGATCGCGACGTAGCCCGCCGCGAACGCCAGGCGCACGCTCGTCTGAGGGAAGGGAAACTGGAGCGCGAACAGGGCGAATAGCGCGATCGCCTCCCAGAGGGCGAAGCGCAGATCGATCAGGACCGCGAGGCCCAGCAGCGTCCGCGCCGCCGTGAGGATGAACTCCTCCGTCTGCCTGGCATCGAGGACGATCCCTCCCGCAGAGCCGCCGCCGATGGCGTAGGCGACGGGCAAGCTGCCGACGAGCAGCGTCCACTGATTCACTTTGGAGGAGAGCAGGGTCCCCAGCGAAGCGTCCTGGTGCCCCCGGAGCGCGAGGACGGCGGCGACCAGCAGCTCAGGTGACTCCGAGGCGAGCGGCGCGAGCCATTGGACCAGGAGGAACTCGTCGATGCCGAGCTGCCTTCCGCCGCTGACCAGGGCCTGCGCGAAGGATTCCGACGCGAGCAAGACGATGGCCGTCGCGGCGAGGAACATGCCGGCGACCGTGAGCCGACGGACGCGGCGCGGCAGCTCGCCGATGTGCCGGGCCACGCCGACCAGGTCGGGCTCACTGCGCTCCCCCTGGGCGGCCCGCCACAGGTAAAGGCCGAAGAGCGCGAGCAGGACTATCGAATCATACAAGGCAAGCCGCCGCGTGAACGGAATGATGAGCGAATAGAGGCTGGCCGCGCCGAGGAAGGCCAGCTCGGTCCGCCGGCTGGCATGCAGCTCGACGGCGCGGGCCGTCTCGCCGCGCCGCCAGGCGCCCCAGGCGAAAAGCACCGCCACGAACGGCCAGCCGAGGCCGAGCAGGAGCCGGTTGCTGCCCGTCATGTTCGCCGCGGCATAATGCGCGTTCTGCGGCACGTGCCCGGCGCTCCAGGCGAAGTACAGGTCGACCGCGTACTCGGGCAGCACCGCGATGACGGCGAGGATGGCAGTGGCGAGGCTGCCGGAGATGTCGTGGCGCGCAGCTTCCGCCGCCCAGACCAGGAGGAAAGCGGAGGCGACGACGGCCGGCCCGAACACGAGCATCGAGAGCACCGGGGACAGGTGGATGCCACCGAGCCGCACCACGAGGGCCGGAACCGCGACGGCAGCGACAAGCGCGATCTTGAACCACGTCGGCATCCCGTTCCTCCTTGCCTGGTCGGGATGCCGCGTGGCGCGCGAGAGGCCCGGCCAGGGTGCACCTGGTCCGAAAATCTCGTTCGCCCCGTGCTGCGGGGTGGGGGACCGGGCCGAAGCCGGTATGTCGATCGCCCCGACGCCGCTCGTGCGGCGTGAACTACTCCCCTTCTGGGCGGATGAAGTAGTCGTGGACGTCCGGGCTGTCAATCACGATCGACCTTTTGCATCTCTGGCGGCTGCAGATCCGCGCCGTGCAGCCCACTACCCCGCCCTCTTCGGGGACACCGCTGGCTGGCCTGGCCGCGCGGCCCCGGAGCCGGCCCTGGTGCGTCGGATGGCGGAGGCAATCTCGTCCAGGTCCAGCTCGGTGAGGGCGATCGAGGCGGCCCCGATCCAGCCGTCCACCTGCGCCGGAGTGCGCGCACCGACGATCGCTCCGGTGACGCCCGGCCAGGCGAGCGTCCATGCGATGGCGATCGCCGAGACGGAGTTGCCACGCCGCTTGGCGATCGAGCGGAGGGCGTCCCGCAGCCGGAGGTTCCGGCTAAGGTTCGGCGGCTGGAAGTCGGGCGCGCGACGCCGCCAGTCGTCAGCGGCGAGCGCCGACACGCGCTCCGCCGTGAAGCTGTCCGTCAGCAAGCCGGAGTGCATCGGGCTGTAGCAGATGACGCCGGCACGGTGGTTCGCGCACCAGGGAATCTCGCTGGTCGCCGCGCTGCGGTTGATGAGCGAGAAGGGCGGCTGTAGAGAATCGACGTGCCGGATCGCCTCGCAGCGATCGAGCAGGCCCACGTCGAAGTTGGACACGCCGGCCGCCCGGACCTTTCCCTCCTCGACGAGCCTCGCCATCTCGGCCCACGAGTCCTCCACGCGCGTGCCCGTCTCGTCGGGCCAGTGGAACTAGTAGAGATCGATCTGCTCGACGCCGAGCCTGCGGAGCGACGCCTCGCATTCGCGCCGGATCGAATCCGGCTTCAGCACACGCTGCGGCGGCGCCATGCGATCGCGGTCGTTCCAGACCAGGCCACATTTGGTGAAGACGAACGGCCGCCGGCTCCGGGGCAGCTCGCGCAGCAGCCGTCCGACGACCTCCTCCGAGTGTCCGAGCCCGTAGACCGCGGCCGTATCGATCCAGTTGATTCCCAGCTCGATCGCGTGCCGCATGGCGGCAAGTGACTCGGCATCGTCCTGCGGTCCCCACCCGAACGACCATCCACCACCCCCGACCGCCCATGAGCCGAATCCTACCCTCGTGATCTCGAGTCCGCTGGTCCCGAGCGGACGCTTTGCCAGTGCCATCATCTGCCTCCTTGGCGCGGCGTGTTTTTCAAGGATCGTGCCGGCGCTCGCAGAGTCGAGGCGCATGGATGAGGAGACCTATACCAAGGTATCTCGATACCAATGGATGATGCGCGATCTGCGGCGCGGGCCTACTCCGGGAACCAAAGGAGACGCACCGTATGACCATCCAAAGCAAGTTGGCACAGCTCATCGCGGCGGGAGTGTTGGTGTCTTCCGTTGCAGCGCACGCCCAGACCGCGGCCGCACCGGATCCGAACATTGCCCCGTCCACCGTCGAGGAGGAGTCGACCCTCCCGGGGACCGCCGCGAACGTCCCGCAGCTCGCGATGGATCCGGATCCCGACCTGGCCCCGTCCATCGCCGGCGAGCAGGCGCAACTCCCGGCCACCTCCGCGAACAGCCCGCAGCTCGCGGTAGCCCCGGATCCGGACATTGCCCCATCCGACGACATGGCCGGTCAGTAGATGCTCGCGCTGGCGAACCGCCGTTCGGGAACGACCCGCTGCAGGGCTGCGCCGTCCGCGGCGGTTGGCCTTTCGTCTGCGAGGAGTTGGTGCCCGTCGGATGGCGCATCACCGCCAACCTCGCCCTGCTTAGTCTCGGTACTGGCATTTCGCGGGGGAGGACGATGCGTTGCTCAGCTCGGGTTCCGGAAATCGCCCGCTCGTCCGCCCATCGAACGATCGCATTGATCGATCGACGACAGGCTTGTCACGGAAACATGCAGGGCTCGTCGCGAACACGTCGAAGCGCTACGGCGCAGACGCGCTGCGAGCGGGCACGGATCGTGAACGCTGCTCGGCTGAGCCCCAGCGATCTGGAGGTCCCATGAGGCGGCGGACGTTCTTGAAGGGCACGGCGATCGCGGGCGCGGCCGTCGGGATCGGGTTCGACGTGTCGCGCGCGCGCGCGGAGATGAGGCAATTCAAGATCGCGCGTACCACCATCTGTCCGTACTGCGCGGTAGCGTGCGGGGTGATCATCCACACCCTGGGCGACAAGGCGAAGAACGTCGCGCCGACCGTCGTACACGTCGAGGGGGATCCGGACTGCCCCACCAACCGCGGCACGCTCTGCCCGAAAGGCGCGACCCTAAAGTACGACATCGACAACCCGAATCGGCTCCTCACACCCAAGGTCCGGCGGCCGGGCTCGGATCGCTGGGAGGAGATCTCCTGGGACGACGCCATCCAGGGGATCGCGCGGCACATCAAGACCACGCGCGACAGGACCTTCGTCGCCAAGAACGTGCAGGGACAGACGGTCAACCGCACGCCGGGCATCGCGGTCGTAGGCGGGTGCACGGACACCAACGAGTTCAACTTCCTGCAGTGGAAGTTCATCAGCGCGCTCGGCGTCACCTATCGGGACAGCCAGGCAAGGGTTTGACACGGTCCCACGGTGGCCAGTCTGGCCGCCACCTTCGGCCGAGGCGCGATGACCAATGGCTGGGTCGACATCAAGAATGCCGACGTCATCCTCGTCATGGGCGGCAATCCGGCCGAGAACCACCCGTGCGGATTCAAGTGGACGGTGGAGGCAAAAAGGACCCGCAACGCGAAGCTGGTGGTGGTCGATCCACGGTTCACCCGGACGGCGGCCGTGTCCGACGTCTACGCGCAGATCCGGCCGGGAACGGACATCGCCTTCTTGAACGGCATGATCCGCTACGCGCTCGAGACGGGCCGCTACCACGAGGAGTACGTCAGGCTCCACACCGCCGGCCCCTACATCGTCGGCGACAAGTTCAACTTCAACGACGGCCTCTTCTCCGGCTTCGACGAGGCGCGCTCGCAGTACGACAAGTCGAGTTGGGCTTACCAGCCCGATCCGAAGACGAAGGCGTACCAGGTCGACCCGACGATGAAGCACCCGCGCTGCACCTTGCAGCTCCTCAAGAAGCACGTCGCCCGGTACACGCCCGAGATGGTCGAGCGGATCTGCGGCACTCCAAAGGAGTCGTTCCTCAAGGTGGCGGAGGTGGTCACCTCGACGGGGAATGCGCAACGGGTCGGCACCATCACCTATGCGCTGGGCTGGACCCAGCATTCGGTCGGCGTCCAGATGATCCGCGCTGCGGCGACGCTGCAGCTCCTGCTCGGCAATATCGGCCGGCCGGGCGGCGGGGTGAACGCGATGCGCGGCCACTCCAACATCCAGGGCTCGACCGACATCGCCGGCGTTTTCGACAGCCTGACCGGCTATCTGGCCACGCCTCGCAGCGAGAACGTCGACTTGCGCACCTATCTCAAGGCGATGACGCCGACGACCCTCAACGGAGAACCGTGGCCGAGCATGAACTACTACCAGAACTACCCCCAGTTCATGGTCAGCCTGCTCAAGTCCCTCTACGGGGAGAAGGCGACCAAGAAGAACGACTGGGGCTACCAGTGGCTGCCGAAGGTCGATGGCAACTATTCCTGGCTCTATATCTACGATGACATGTACCGGGGCAGCTCGCAGCGCGCGGGCGGCACCGAGCCCGGTCCGGAGGGGCTCATCACCTTCGGCTTCAACCCGGTGGCCGTCGGACCCAACACGTCGAAGATGCTCAACGCTTTGTCGAAGCTGAAGTTCCTCGTCGTCGGCGACAATTATCAGATCGAAACGGCGACTTTCTGGAAAGCGCCCAAGGAGTACGGCGGGCCCGACGCCTACCAGATCCAGACCGAGGTGTTCCAGCTCCCCTGCTCCGGATTCGCCGAGACGGACGGCAGCTTCACCAACTCCGCCCGCTGGCTCCAGTGGAAGTGGAAGGCGCTCGATCCTCCAGGCCAGGCGAAGACGGACCAGGAGGTCCTCGCCCGCATCTTCCTGGCGGTCCGCGAGCTGTACGCGAAGGAGGGCGGCGCGCTTCCCGAGCAGGTCCTGAACGTCGAGTGGAATTACAGCAATCCGGTCAATCCACCCCTGGCCGAGGTGCTGAAGGAGCTCAACGGCAAGGCGGTCACCGACCTGAAAGACAAGGACGGCAAGGTGGTCAAGGTCGCCGGCCAGCAGCTCGATGGATTCGGGCAGCTCCGGGACGATGGGTCGACGAGCTGCGGGAACTGGATCTATTCCGGCGTCTATACCGAGGCGGGCAACAACGCGGCGCGCAGGGGCACCGACGATCCGACCGGCCTCGGGATCTATCCCAACTGGACGTTCGCGTGGCCCGCGAACCGGCGGATCCTCTACAACCGGGCATCCGCGGACGCGCAGGGCAGGCCCTGGGATCCCACCCGCCCGGGCATCGTCTGGAACGGCACGGCCTGGGTCGGAGGGGACGTGCCCGACATCGCGCCCAACTCGCCGCCGGGCCAGTACGGCGCGTTCATCATGGTTCCGGAAGGGGTGGGACGCCTCTACGCGCCGTCGCTCAACGACGGGCCGTTCGCCGAGCACTACGAAGCGATCGAGGCCGCGATCGCGAATCCGCTCCATCCAAAGGTCACGTCGAACCCGGCCTCCATCCGGTTCCGCTCCGACAAGGACGTGTACGGCACCCGCGATCAATTCCCGGTGGTGTGCAGCACGTACCGACTCACGGAGCTGTACCACTACTGGACGCATCACACGAACGAGCTGAACCAGCTGCAGCCCGGGTTCTTCATCGAGATCCCGGAAGAGCTCGCCCGGGAGAAAGGAATCGCCAACGGCTCGCGGGCGAGGGTCACCTCGGCGCGCGGCTCCGTCGAGGGAGTCGCCATGGTGACCAAGCGCCTGCGAAAGATGACCATCGACGGCAAGGTCGTGTGGCACATCGGCTTCCCTCTGCACTGGGGCTACGAGGGCGATCCGAAGCACGTCGGGCCACTGGCCAACTTCCTCACGCCTTCGGCGATGGATCCCAACACGTGGACGCCCGAGTTCAAGACCTTCCTCGTCCGGCTCGAGAAGGCCGGGGAGCGAGTGTCATGAACGCCGACGCGTTGGAGGTGCGGCAGTCGTCCGCCAGCGTTTGGGGATCGAAGACCGAGCTGCGCAACCTCAAGGTGGTCTCGAAGCTCATCGACACCTCCACCTGCATCGGCTGCAAGGCGTGCGAGGTGGCGTGCCAGGAGTGGAACGATCTGCATATCGTGCCCACCACGCAGACGGGCACGTACCAGACCATGCCGGGTCTCGACGCGAACTACTGGAACCTGATCCAGTTCCGGGAGCAGGAGATCGGTCCCGACTTCGCCTGGTTGCTCCGCAAGGACGGGTGCATGCACTGCGGGGATCCCGGGTGCCTCAAGGCCTGCCCTGCCCCGGGAGCCATCGTCCAGTACCAGAACGGCATCGTCGACGTGAACTCCGATGCGTGCATCGGCTGCAGGATGTGCGAGACCGGCTGTCCTTTCGACATCCCCCGCTACTCAGAGCAGACCGGCAAGATGTCGAAGTGCACGCTCTGCGTCGACCGCGGCCAGGTCGGCCTGGAGCCCGCCTGCGTGAAGTCGTGCCCCACCGGTTGCCTGGAGTTCGGCGACAAGACCGAGCTGGTGGCGCGCGCGAACGTCCGCGTCGAGCAGCTCAAGCAGAACGGCTTCGCCAAGGCGGCGCTGTACGACCCGCCGGGCGTGGGCGGCACGACCGTCATCACCATCCTGGCGCACGGCGATCATCCGGAGTGGTACGGCCTGCCCAAGGACCCGCAAGTCCCCACCGGCGTGCGGTTCTGGAAGAGCGTCCTCCGCCCGCTGGGCGCGCTCGCGATCGCCGCCTCGCTGTTCACGATGGTGGGTCATTACCTCGCCATGGGGCCGAAGAAGCCGAAGGACGGCGCGGAGAAGCCGCAAGGAGAGGGACGGCCATGAGACAGCTCGCGATTCCGGATCGCACCGCGCGGGGCGGGATGGGCGACCCCGCGACGGCGCGCGCTCGCAGGACCGACGACGTGGTGGTGGGCGACGACATCGTCCGCGAACGGCTGTCGGCGCGCGTGGTGCATTGGACCGTCGCCCTGACCTTCTTCGTCTGCCTCTTCACGGGGCTGCCCATCTGGACGCCCTACCTCGGTTTCCTGGGCAGCCTGTTCGGCGGCCTGCACGTCTGCCGGGTGCTCCACCCGTGGTCGGGAATCGCTTTCGCCGCCGCCTCAGTGCTCATGTTCGTGCAGTGGGTTTCGCAAATGAAGCTCACGCCGGCGGATCGCGAGTTCCTCACTCCTGGGGGCCTCCTTCGATATTTCCAGTACCGCAACGACGACGCCGAGGTCGGCAAGTACAACGGCGGGCAGAAGCTCCTCTTCTGGGCCGCGGCGCTGGGCACCGCGGGCCTGCTCGTTTCGGGCGTGGTGATGTGGCTGCCGCAGCCGGTCTTCGGGCAGTGGCTCCGCGAGGCGAGTTACCTCGTGCACGACGCCGCTTTCAGCCTCTTCTTCGCGATGATCATCGGCCACATCTACCTGGGCACCGCGGCCGAGCCAGGGACCTTCCGCTCCATGATCCGCGGAACAGTGACGAAGAGCTGGGCGCGGCTCCACCATCCTCGCTGGTACCGGGAAGTCACCGGCGAAGAGCCGAGGCGTTGACCGATGTGGATCGTCCGCCTCGCCCTGCGCCGGCCTTACACCTTCATCGTGCTGGCGATGCTCATCGTGCTGGTGGGCGTCTCGACGGTCCTGCGCATGCCGGCCGACATGTTCCCCCAGATCAACATCCCCGTCGTCGCCGCCATCTGGCAGTTCACCGGTCTTCCTCCCACGGAGATGGAAGGGCGCATCACCTCGCAGTTCGAGCGCGCCTCGACCACGACGGTCAGCGGCATCGAGCACATCGAGAGCCAGACGCTGGCGGGCGTCGCCGTCGTGAAGATCTACATGCAACCGGGCACCTCCATGGCTGGCGCCGTCGCCCAGGTGGCGGCCGTCTCGCAGCCAATCCTCAAGCAATTGCCGCCGGGCGCGACTCCGCCGCTGGTCATGGCGTACAGCGCCTCCAACGTCCCCATCCTCCAGCTCGGCTTGTCGAGCCCCACCCTCAGCGAGCAGGAGATCTACGACCTCGGGATGAACTTCCTGCGACCCGGCCTGGCGACCGTGCAGGGCGCGCAACTCCCCTTGCCCGTGGGAGGCAAGGTGCGCCAGGTCGTCGTCGACCTCGATCTGCAGAAGCTCTTCGCCTGGGGGCTTTCTCCGGCGGACATCTCCACCGCGGTAAACACGCAGAACGTGATCCTGCCCAGCGGAACGGCGAAGATCGGACCGCTCGAGTACCCGATCGTCTTCAATGGGAGCCCGTCGGTCGCCGACGGCCTCAACGACCTTCCTCTGAAGAAGATCAACGGATCGACCGTCTACCTTCGCGACGTGGCGCACGTGCGCGACGGCTACGCGCCCCAGACGAGCGTGGTCCTGACCAACGGGACGCGGGGCGCGCTGATACCCGTCCTCAGCGCCGAAGGGGCCAGCACGTTGAGCGTCGTCTCGGGAGTGCGCGCGGCGCTGCCCCAAGTGCAGGCGACGTTGCCGCCTCAGCTCCAGATCACGCCGCTGTTCGACCAATCGATCTTCGTGAAGGGCGCCATCGGCGGAGTGGTGCGCGAGGCCGTCATCGCGGCGGCGCTCACCGGCATCATGATGCTGCTGTTCCTCGGGAGCTGGCGTTCGACGCTGATCGTGCTGATCTCGATCCCCCTCTCGCTCCTCGTCTCCATCATCGTCCTCGACCGATTCGGCCAGACCCTGAACTCGATGACCCTCGGCGGAATGGCCCTCGCCGTCGGGATCCTGGTCGACGACGCGACGGTGACCCTGGAGAACTACCATCTCCAGCGCAGCATGAAAAAGCCGCTCGGCAAGGC
>WNEZ01007157.1_pt1 | contig 15521 bp, 14 predicted proteins | sample 5400521 | NCBI WGS metagenome assembly WNEZ01 (sample SAMN13153339, study PRJNA577476) | soil metagenome | isolation source: 120 cm saprolite under Douglas fir tree site 2 hole 1 replicate 1 | place: USA:California | collected 2015-04-18
CCATCGCGCCGCCGGCAGCGATCGCCAACGCCGTCAACGACGCGCTGCGGCCGCTTGGGGTTGAACTCTTGCATTCGCCAATTTCGCCGCGCCGGGTCGTCGAGGCGATCCTGGCGGCGCGTGAAGCGGAAAGATCGGCCGCATGAAAGCGGCAGCGTTCGCGTATGAGCGCCCTGCCGATCTGAATGCCGCGTTGGCCTTGATGGCCAACGCGGACGGCATGACCAAGATCATCGCCGGAGGTCAGTCGCTCGGCCCGATGCTCAACCTGCGGCTGGTCGAGCCGGATCTGATCGTCGACATATCCGGACTTTCCGAACTGAAGCAGGCGGAACGTTGCGGCGATGAACTCGTCATCGGGGCCTGCATCACCCATGGCGACATCGAGGATGGACGAATACCCGATGTAACGCGCGGCGCCATGCAGCGGGTTGCCGGCGCCATCGCCTACAGGGCGGTTCGCAACCGCGGCACGATCGGCGGCTCGCTCAGCCACGCCGATCCCGCCGCGGACTGGATTTCAGCGTTGGCGGCGCTGGGTGCAAAGGTCACGCTGCGCAGTCTTACAGGAGCCCGTGATCTCGCCATCGAGGATTTTGTCACCGGCGCGCTGGAGTCCGCGTTGCAGTCTGGCGAGATCGTCGAGGCCGTCCGCGTGCCGACGATGACGCCGTCGGCAAAGTGGGGCTACATCAAGGCTTGCCGCAAGACGGGAGAGTTCGCGCATGCGATTGCCGCGGTGCTGATCGACCCGGAGTCGGCCAGCGCACGCGCGGTCATTGGCGCGGTGGAAGCACCTCCGATCGTTGTCGCCGACGCCGCGGCGCTTTTTGGCGGGCGTGTTACGGCCGACTTCAAACGGCAATTCGATGCGAGAGCGGCCGACGCGATCCTGATCAAAGCCGGCATAGCAAACGCAACCGACCGCCACATCCATGTCGCAGTGCTGCGCCGTGCGATCGTTGAGGCCGCCACGTGACCACGATCGCGCTCACCGTGAACGCGCGCGCCGTTAAGGCCTCCGTGGAGCCACGCACCCATCTCGCGGATTTTTTGCGCGACGATCTTGATCTCACCGGCACCCATCTCGGTTGCGAGCACGGCGTATGCGGGGCCTGCACCCTGCTGCTCGACGACATGCCGGCGCGTTCCTGCATCACTTACGCCGTCGCCTGCGACGGCGCGCGCGTCACCACGATCGAGGGGTTAGATGATGATGAAATCACCATCGAGCTTCGCGCCGCCTTTACCCGCGAGCATGCCCTGCAATGCGGGTACTGTACGCCGGGGATGCTGATCGCGGCCCGCGACCTCGTGCTTCGCTTGGCCGCGCCGGACGAGCGCCAGATACGGGTCGGGCTTAGCGGCAATCTCTGCCGCTGCACCGGATATGTCGGTATCGTGCGGGCCGTCCGCGCCGTGATCGACCAACGGCGCCAGCGAGGGATTATGGCAGTGCCCGGCGGCGGCCGCACGGTCCTCGGCCCCGCGGGATCGGGCAACGGCGCGACTTCCACTTCAGACATCGCACAAGTGCCAGCGGCAAAAGCCGAACTGCGCTCCGAAAACAGCGGCGCGATCGCCATTCCGGACTTCACACCCGTGAAGGTTTTTGAGGATCATTTCACGGTCGCTTATCCGCCCGAAAGGGTTTTCGACATGTTCGGCGATGTCACACAGGTTGCCGCCTGCCTTCCCGGCGCGTCGCTCGTCGCCGTGCCGACGCCGGAACGGGTGGAAGGCGTGATCCGCGTCAAGCTCGGCCCGATCTCCGCGAATTTTCACGGTGCCGCACGTATCGAGCGCAACAGCGAAAATCTGTCGGGTCGGATCGTCGGAGCGGGCAGCGACCAGCGCAGCCGGTCTTCCACGCAAGGCGAGATCCGCTATCATCTGGTACCGGTCGAACAAGGCACGGCAACGCGTGTCGAGCTTTCGATCGGCTACAGCTTGAGGGGAATGCTGGCGCAGATCGCCCGGGAGGGATTAGTCCGCGACCTCGCTGCCCGGCTGACCGCGGAATTCGCCCGCAACCTCGAACGGCAACTGTCGGGCGCCCCGTCGGATGGATCGGCGGCGGCAGCGCAAAACCTGAATGGTGTTTCCTTGCTGATGGGGCTGTTGGGCATGCGTGCGCGTAAGGCGCTTCGGCGCGTTTTTGGCCGATAGCGACAGCGTTACTGGTACGATTCTTGCTCCGTACGCGCCGGGAACAGTCATTTTTGTAGGGAGGGCGTCATGACCAATTCCGAGCTGCGTGCCGACACTCACAGCATAGAACCCATCCCCGATGCCGACCGGGACTCGACCGGGCCGCAGCAGATGTGGATCTGGGCCGGGGCGAACATCGCGCCGGTCAACTGGGCGCTCGGCGCGCTCGGCATCATTCTCAAGCTCGGCCTGTGGGAGACCATCGGGGTCATCGTCGTGGGCAACCTATTCGGTTGCGCCATCTTCGCCGCCTTCACGGTGATGGGCCACAAGACCGGCGTCAATCAAATGGTGCTCAGCCGCTCCGCGTTTGGGCGCCGCGGTGCCTATCTGCCGAGCGCGCTGATGTTCCTGATGACGCTGGGCTGGATCGGGGTGAACACCTACTTCCCGGTGAAGATCTCAATGGCCATTCTGGGCCAGTTCGGAATCGCCGACACGTTGGTGACGACCTTCATCGTCATCACGATCGTGATGGTGCTGCAGGTCGTCATCGGTATCTACGGCTTCTACGCCATCCGCACCTTCGAGAAGTATACGGTACCGCCGACCGTCGCCATCATGGTGCTGATGAGCGTTCTGGCCTGGAGCCAGCCGGGGGTTGTCAATTGGCACCTCGCCAGCACGCTTCCTCCTGGCGCCCACCTGGCGATGTTGACACTGCTGATGTCGGCGATCGGGGTGGGCTGGGGAATTTCCTGGGTCACATGGGCCTCGGACTATTCGCGCTTCGTGCCGCGCAGCGTCTCCTCGAGCTCCGTGTTCTGGTATAGCTATGTCGGAATGTTCGTGCCCTCGGTATGGCTCGCCATCCTCGGCGCGACCATCGCCAGCGTTACACTGGACACCGATCCGGCCAAGATGGTCAGCGCCGTGTTCGGCGGCGTCGCGAGCTTGCTGGTGCTGCTGATGGTGCTGCACGGCCCGATCGCGACCAATATCCTGAATGTGTATTCGGCGGCGCTGGCTGCGCTCAGCATGGGCTTGCGCCTGTCGCGGACGGCGCTGGCACTGATCGTCGGTATCGCCGGTTATCTGGTCACGGTCTACTTCATCTTCGCACCCTCGTTCGCCAAGGCGTTCGACAACTGGATGATCAGTCTGCTGCTGTGGATGAGTCCCTGGGCAGGCGTCGTGATGGCCGATTTCTTTATCAAGCGGAAAGGCCAGATCGATGTCGCCGAACTCTACCGTTCGCCGGAAACAAGCGCCTATGGCGATATCAACTGGGGCGGCACGGTCGCGTTCTTCGCGGGACTGATCGCCGGCTGGTCAGTGCAGGACGGGCTCGTCCCGGCGCTGCAGGGGCCGATCTCCACCGGGCTGTTGGCTGGAGCGGACCTCAGCTGGCTGTTCGGGATCGTCGTTTCCGGAGCGGTGTATCTGGCTCTCAGTCGGCGAGCGGTGGCAACGTCCTCCGCCGTGGCAACCGGAACGGCCGCCCAGTAAGGCGGCTGGGACCAGCCACTTGCGAATTTTAACCCCAGCAAAGGGACCCGATGTTTTATAGATCGTTGAAAACCTCAATCACGGCTGGGGCGGCTATCTGCCTGTCGGTTGCAACCGCACAGCAATCGAAAGCGGACGCCGCAAGCTGTCCTTCGCCGATCGGGGCCTTTGGTGACTTTTGCAAGAAGTAGGATCGCAGTGCGCTGGAACGCTCGCTTCAACAACATTTTGGAGCTTGCCGAGGCGTGTTCGGTTCCGGTGCGGTGGTCATGCCGCACGGGCGTATGCCACAATTGCGAAAGCGGCCTGATCGACGGCCAGTTGCGCTATTCGCCGGAGCCCATCGACCCGCCAGCCAAAGGCATCGCCCTGATCTGCTGTGCGTCGCCGGTTTCCGACATCGAACTGGACCTTTGAGCGCCGATCAGAGCTGCATCCGCAACGGCGGCGGGCTCCAAGATATCTAGCGCTTCAATCACCCCTTCCGACCTTGAATATCAGGGGGACTACGGCTTTCGGATGCACCTTTGATTGGAATGACCTTGGCGGTTTGTTGAGAGCCTGCGCGGTCGTCGGAATCCGGATGCTCATCTTGTTGTGTGTACATCGGGTACATCGCCTCCGCGTAGGCGGCGCAGCCAGCGAGAATTTCAGCAGCCATCCATGACGCGATTCTGAACAAGAGGCCGAATAAGCCAAGACCGGCGTTTCGATGGTGACCCGCGCCTGACGCACCACAAGCGATGTCCAGATGTCGTGAATCCAACCCGGGCGACGATACGTCGCCGTTCGACCGATGATTTTCGATGGGCATTGATCTCTCCAGCTCTCAGGCTGGAGAATTTTTGCCATGCCAATGTTGCTGCACTGTTCCGGCATCGCAACGAAAGGCTACGGTTGTAACCGGGTACAATGAACAGCGCGAGCTACCGCACCATTTCAGCGAAGCCAAAACGTGTTACCGCCGTAACGATGAACGTCAGCCGGCAACGCAGCCATCACGCGCCGGGCCTCGGAATGACGGCGCCATGCTCATTGCGGCGCGGTTCGTTCGAGCGGATCCAGAAGTCGGGACAATCCTGCGCCGACGTCAGTTTCTCGTGGCGGATCGGCACCGGCGCGTCCACATGTGAAAGCAGCACAGGTCGATGCGAACGACAGCGCGCGGCGAAGCTCGCCGGAATTCGCCTGCGCCAGCGATCCGGTTGCGATCCGTCCGATGGCACGCAAAGCAAACAGCAAGGCAGCCTGGAAACTGTCGCCGGCCCCGATGGTATCCGTCACCTCTACAGTGGGCGCCTCGACTTCAACCTGGCCTGCTTCCTTATGCCATGCCTGCGCCCCTCGAATTCCACGCGTAACGACGACCAGACTTGCACCCGCCTCAATCAGCGAGTTGGCCGTTCCCGAATAATCGCTACCGCCATACAGAAATTCAAAGTCGACATCCGACATCCGCACGATGTCCGCGATGGCGGCAAATGCATTCATTCGCTCGACATAGCGGGCCTTGTGCCTGACCAGCTTGGGCCTGCAATTCGGATCGAAGGAAATGGTGACCGATCCGCGTGTATCCTCGAGCATGGCGAGCGCCTGGGCTGCTCCGCTGTCGTCGGCGAGCGTGGTCGACCCGACATGAACGGCTTCGATCTGATCGAAGGGGATGGAGCCGTGCCGATAGATCCAGTTTCGGGACGCGGTCCCCTCGTCATAGAAGGCATATTGCGGCTCGCCGGCGACGGTACGAACGAACGCAAGCGTCGTCTGGTGCTCGCTCCGCGTCGCATATCGAAGTTCGACCTCCGAGGCGAGGGCATGGTCTGCAATCATGCGGCCGAACAGGTCGGTCGAAATCCCACCCACAAATCCTGCCGGCGCGCCGAGACGTGCCATGCCGACAGCGATGTTGAGGCAGGAGCCTCCAGCCACAGGCACGAGCGCGTCGCGCCCGTCCACCGACTTGACGGGCAGGAAATCAATCAAGGCATCTCCGCAACTCAGCAGCATCGTTCTAATTTTTCGTATCGACACCGGCGATCAATTCGATTCCGTGCATCGCGTCGCGGCTTTCCCGATCCAGTTTTCGCATCAGTCCATGGACCTGTCGCTTGGTGCGGTGGAATTCGGTCATTCCTGGCGCCGTCGGTTCGCTCAAACAACCGATCGCCGACATCGAGGCCATTGCCTCCCCGATCGACCCATAAGAGCTGCCGGCCACCGCACCCAGCATGGCAGCTCCCAGCAGCACCGGTTCCTGCGTTTCCGGAACCGCCACCGTCAGGCCCGTCGTGTCCGCCATGATCTGGCGGACCAGCGAACTGCGTCCCGCACCGCCGCTGATCACCATCAAGTCGCTGTCGACACCGTGCGACCGGAATGTGTCGACGACATCCGCAAGGCCATAGGCGAGCCCGCATAGTCCCGCCACGAACAGGCGCTCCATCGAACCGATGTCGGCATCAAGATCCATCCCTGCAACGACCGCGCGCGAATCGGGATCGGCGAACGGCGAACGATTGCCGAGAAACTCCGGCAGAACGTGAATGTCGCGGGCAAACCATGCCGCCTCGCCCGGGTTTTGCGAACGCGCGACAATGCGTCGCTCGAGAAATTCCAGAACTTCCATGCCGCCGGCATGCGCCGTCGCGGCGGCCTCGTTATAGGCAGGGTGGGACCTGACGAGATGATCGATGGCCGCGCCCGCCGCGGACTGACCGCCTTCGTTGAGCCAGAATCCCGGAACCATTCCGGAATAATAGGGACCCCAAACGCCCGGAACGAAGCAAGGCTCGGACGTTGTCGCCATGATGCAGGCCGAGGTTCCCATGATGTAGGCAAGACGACGGCGTACATCGACCGGCTGACCCGACCGCGCGCGCCCTCCGATCGTGCCCACACCTCCGGCGTGAGCGTCGATCAGCGACGCGCCGACGGGCGTCCCCTCCAGCAGGCCGAAGTCGCGCGCGGCAGATTCGGTCAGGCCGGTGCCCAGCGGCGTGCCGGGTGCGACGATCTGCTTTCCGATTCTTGCGTAGCTGTCCGACGCGATATCTCCAAGACCGATGCGCTCGAAATAGCTGCCGCTCCAGCGCTGTTCGTGGGCGAGGAAATTCCATTTGCAGGCGAGCGTGCATATCGAACGTAGCGTCGATCCGGTGGCCCGAAACGAAAGATAATCGGCGAGATCGAAAAAATGACCGGCCCTGTTGTAGGTCGACGGCAGATGCCGCTTCAGCCAAAGAAGTTTTGGAATTTCCATCTCGGGCGAGATCGAGCCGCCGACATAGCGGAGAACGTCGTCATGCGTATTGTTGACGAAACGGGCTTCAGCGGTCGCCCGATGATCCATCCAGACGATGATATTCCGTCGTTCGTCGCCCGATGCGCTGACCGTCAGGGGATTGGCGCCGGCGTCCAGCACCACGAGCGAGCACGTCGCATCGAAACCCAGGCCCTTGACGGCGGAAGGCGGAAGGGCGGCTTCCGCCATGGCCGCCCGAACAGAAGCGGCACACGCCGCCCAGATCTCGGATGACGACTGTTCGACAACGCTCCCCGCCTCGTGCCAGACCGTGATCGGATGCCGGGCCGTCGCCAGCAGCTTTCCCGTCTCGTCGAACACTCCGGCGCGCGCGCTCGATGTTCCGACGTCGATGCCGATAAAAGCCTGCCTCATTGCAACCCCGTTCAAGATCAGCGCAAGCTCACCAGCACGTATAGCCTCCGTCGACGAGAACGACGCTGCCGGTCATCAAGCTTGCGGCGTCAGACGCCAGAAACAGGACGACGGAGGCAATTTCGTCGACCTCCCCCATCCGGGCCATCGGCGTGCCGCCGATCCAGGCATCATACATCTGCGGGTTGTTCTTGACGAATGCGTTGAGGGGGGTGGTAACGTAGGTTGGCGCCACCGCGTTGACGCGCACGCCGCGGCCCCCCCACTCGGCTGCGAGCGACTTGGTGAGATGGTGCACTGCGGCCTTCGAGGCGTTGTAGTAGGACTGCTCCTGCGGTTTGTTGACGATAAAGCCGGACATCGAGCCGATGTTCACAATGGAACCTGACTTTGCATGCAGCATATGCTTGCCAAAGGCACGGCAACACCAGAACGTGCCGTTGAGATTGACGTCGACGACGTTCAGCCAATGCTCATCGGTTACCTTTTCCGCGGGGGTCTCGCTCCGCGCGATGCCCGCATTGTTGACGAGAATGTCGATCTTTCCGTACCTTGACGCCAATTGATCCGCGACCTCGGAGACGCGCGCGGAATCCGTCACATCCATAGTGACGATCTCGGCATTCAAGCCTTTTGCCTTCAGGTTCGCACGGCCGGCATCGGCAGCGCCAGGGTCGCGATCCGCGATCACGACCTTCGCTCCCGCCTCTGCCAGCGCTTCCGCGCACGCAAGTCCGATTCCCTGACCGGCACCCGTCACCACGGCCGTTTTTCGGTCCAGCTTGAATTTTTCCAGATACATCTTCTTTGTTCCTACTTACAGGTCGGCCATCGGCAAAGTCACTTCGCCGGTATCGTTTGCGTTTCGTTCATGCCCGAATGACCCCTCCGTCCTTGTCGAAGCGGTGCAGGCGGGCCGGATCCGGCGACAGCCACACCCGGTCGCCGGCTTTCAGGCTGAACTCTCCGATGGCGCGCACCGTGAGCGTTCCCAGTTTGCCGGCGTCGACATAGAGGAAGGTGTCGCTGCCCAGATGCTCCGCGACCGACACGGTCCCGGGCCAGCCCTCCCCCTCTTTGCCGATTTTCAGATGTTCGGGCCTAATGCCCAGGATGGCGATGCCCGGCTCGCCAGCCGCCTCTCCGGAAACGAAGTTCATCTTGGGCGATCCGATGAAACCGGCAACGAACAGGTTTGCCGGCTGCTCGTATAATTCGAGCGGCGAGCCGTACTGTTCGATGCGGCCCGCATTGAGCACGACGATCTTGTCGGCCATCGTCATAGCCTCGACCTGATCGTGCGTGACATAGACGGCGGTGGTTCCGAGCTGCTTTTGCAGCTTGGTGACTTCCAGGCGCATCTGGACGCGGAGCGCGGCGTCGAGATTCGACAAAGGCTCATCGAATAGAAACGCCTTCGGCTCGCGCACGATAGCCCGCCCGATCGCGACGCGTTGACGCTGCCCGCCGGAGAGATCGCGCGGCTTGCGATCGAGATAAGGCGTGAGATTCAGCGTGGCGGCGGCGGCCTCCACCTTGCGGTCGATCTCCTGACGCGGCAGCCCAGCCATCTTCAGGCCGAACGCAATGTTGCCACGAACGCTCATATGCGGATAGAGCGCATAAGACTGAAACACCATCGACAGACCGCGCTTCGCCGGCGGCACGTCCACCACATTGCGGCCGTCGATCAGGATCTTTCCGCCGGTGACGTCCTCTAGTCCGGCAATCAAACGCAACAGCGTGGTCTTGCCGCAACCTGACGGTCCGACGAAAACCACGAAGGCGCCGTCCTCGATGTCCAGATTTGCATCCTTGATGATGTTGACCGGCCCGAACGACTTGCGGACTCCCTGAAGCGTGATCTGGCCCATGATGTCTAGCCCTTTCGCTGATCTATTTGACGGCGCCGAACGTCAGTCCGCGGACGAGCTGCCGCTGGGTGAACCATCCGAGGACGATGATCGGCGCTATGGCAAGCGTCGAGGCCGCCGACAGCTTTGCCCAGAACAGGCCCTCAGGACTTGAATAGGACGCGATAAAAACCGTGAGCGGCGCTGCGTCCAATGTCGAAAGGTTCAGGGTCCAAAATGCCTCGTTCCACGCCAGTATGAAGTTGAGAAGAAGCGTCGAGGCGAGCCCGGGAATGGCCATCGGCGCCAGCACGTAAACAAGCTCGCGTCCGATAGTCGCTCCATCCATCCGCGCCGCTTCGAGGATGTCCTTCGGGATTTCCTTGAAATAGGTGAACAGCATCCAGATGACGATCGGCAGGTTGCCGAGGCACAGGATCATGACGAGACCGGCACGCGTATCGAGCATCCCAAAATCGCGGTAGATCAGATAAATCGGAACCAGCACGCCGACGGGCGGCATCATCTTGGTCGAGAGCATCCACAGCAGAACGTCCTTGGTGCGCTTTGTTGGCGCAAACGCCATCGACCAGGCCGCCGGCACCGCGATCAGCATGGCGATCAGCGTCGATCCGCCGGCGATGAGGATGGAATTGAGCGCATGTCTCCGTCGTCCAGTGGAAAAACAGGAACACCGGCGGCATGGCGAACGCCTCGAGCTCGGTCTTGAAGCTTGTCAGGAACATCCACAGGATCGGCAGGAAAATCAAAAACCCGAAGAACCACGCAGCACCGGTGGACACCCACACCCGTCTTGAAGTTACCTTGCGTGCCATCGCTTACGCCTCCAGGTTCCGTCCGATGATCCGCACCAGGAAGAAGGCCACGATATTGGCGATCACGACCGCAACCAATCCGCCGGCGGAGGCGTTTCCGACGTCGTACTGGATCAACGCCTGCGAGTAGATCAGGAATGCGATATTGGTCGTTTGCAAGCCGGGGCCGCCACCGGTCGTCACGAAGATCTCGGCGAACACCGTCAGCAGGAATATCGTTTCAATCAGGATGACGACCGTAATGGGTCGCGCGAGGTGCGGCAGTGTGAGATAGAGGAACGTCGAAAACGCGCTCGCACCGTCCATCTCGGCCGCTTCCTTCTGCTCTTCGTCCTGGGACTGCAGCGCGGTGAGCAGGATGAGGGTCGCAAACGGCAGCCATTGCCAAGCGACGATCAGGATCACCGCGAGAAGAGGCGCGTCGGTGAACCAATCGATCGGCGTCGCACCGATCAGCGTCGCGCCCCACGCGAACAGTCCGGAGACCGGATGCATCAGCAGGTTTTTCCAGACCAGCGCGCTGACAGTCGGCATCACGAAAAACGGCGCGATCACCATCAGCCTGACGACGCTGCGCCCGATCACCGGCTGGTCGAGCAGCAGCGCCAGCGGGGTGCCGAGAAAGATCGTGATGGCGAGCACCGAACCGACCAGCACCAGGGTGTTCCGCAGCGATGTCAGAAAGGCGGGATCGGTCAGAAAATATCGGTAGTTCTCCAGGCCGACGAAGCTCTCCGTACCCGGATCCAGCAGGCTGTAATGAGATGAACAGCAACGCGACGGCCGGAGTCAGCAGCGCCCTTCCGAGCACCTGTGTTTGCTGAGTTGCCATCGCCGCCTCCTGCTATCTGGGAAACTCGATGAGGGCTGCCGTCCGGCCAATATTGGGTTGGACGGCAGCCAATTTGCGGCTCGTCGGAAGGAGACCGCCGCTGGGGTCGACGCGATTCGCGCTATTTGATGTAGCCGGCGCGTTTCATTTCGCGTTCCGTCGACGATTGCGCGGCGGCGAGCGCCGCATCGACGGTCGACGAGCCTGATAGTGCAGCCGAGAACTGCTGGCCGACGGTGGTGCCGATGCCCTGGAATTCGGGAATTGCCGCGTATTGCACCCCGACATATGGCACGGGCTGCACGGTCGGCTTGTTCGGATCGGCCGCGTCGATCGAAGCAAGCGTCAGCTTCGCGAACGGAGCGACCTTCAAATATTCAGGGTTTTGATAGAGCGAGGTTCGCGTGCCGGGCGGCACATTGGCCCATCCCTCCTTCGAGGCGACGAGCTTGGTGTAGTCCTTACTGGTGGCCCAGGCGATGAACTTCTCCGCGGCTTCCACCTTTTTCGATCCCGCCGGAATGGCGAGATTCCACGCCCAGAGCCAATTGGCGTTCTTTCCGAGCCCCGCATTCGGAGCAAGTGCAAAGCCGACCTTGTCGGCAACCTTCGAATCCTTCGGATTGGTCACGAAGGAGGCCGCGACCGTGGCGTCGATCCACATCGCGCACTTGCCGGCATTGAACAGCGCCAGATTTTCATTGAAACCGTTCGAGCTTGCGCCGGGAGGACCCGCAGCCTTCATCAGATCGACATAGGTCGACAAGGTCTTCTTCCATTCCGGCTTGTCGAACTGCGGTTGCCATTTCTCGTCGAACCAGCGCGCTCCGAACGAATTGGACATCGCCGTCAGGAACGCCATGTTTTCGCCCCAGCCCGCCTTGCCCCTCAGACAGATGCCGTACACGCTGGCGGTTTTGTCGGTGAGCTTTTTCGCCGCATCGATCACAAAATCCCAGGTCGGCTTTTCCGGCATCGTCAAGCCGGCCTTCTGGAACAGGTCGGTGCGGTACATGACCATCGAACTCTCGCCATAGAATGGCGCGGCATACAGCTTGCCCGACACCGTCACGGCATCGCTGATCTTGGGAAGAAGATCCTTGGCGTCGTAGTCGGCCCCGAGATTGTCGAGCGGAATGAGCCAGTTCTTCTTGGCCCAGATCGGGACCTCGTAGGTGCCGATGGTGAGCACATCGAACTGACCGCCCTTGGTCGCGATATCGGTGGTGACGCGTTGGCGCAGGACGTTCTCTTCAAGCGTCACCCACTTCACCGTCACGTCGGGATTCTTGGCGGTGAACTCGCTCGTCAACGCCTGCATGCGGATCATGTCGCCGTTGTTCACGGTGGCGATCGTCAATGTTGTCTGTGCAATCGAGGGGGCCGAGCCCAACAGGGTAGCCGCGCCCAGCAGGGCGCCGAGGACGTGTTTCACGGTAACCTCCCTATTTTTGCGTTTGAGCATATGCCCACGCATTGCAATTATGTTCACATCGGGCTGCAACGTTGTCAAGATAAGATCGAACCGAAAACTGGTCCCGCCGCTCGACGTCAGCCCCGGTTTCCTCGGCTGGAGGCGCCCAATATGCGGTCGATGTCGCTACGGCTTCAGGATGGCGCTTGCCGTGACCTCGTCCGTGATCAACCCGTTGATCAGACGTCCCTTCAGCGCCGCCCCGATCGCCGAGACCTTGGCAGGACCGACGGCCGCTCCGATGGTCAGGGCCTCGGCAGGGACCTGCGGTGGAATGCTGGTGAGACGGCGGTTTGTCCCTCCGTCGATGATGCGTCCCTGGGCATCAAACGCCCAACCGGTCAGTTCGCCAACGGCGCCCAGCCGCATCATTTCAAACAATTCCTCGCGGCTGACGAAGCCGTCAACATGGACTTGCGCGCTCTGGTCCATCTGGCCGATCCCGACAAGCCGCAGGTCGGCTTTGGCAGCGACCGCCCTCACTTTGGCGATCGGATCAATCCGCAGCATCTGGTCGCGTTCGCCCGCGGACGACATCAGAAATGGCAGCGGCATCGGATAGTGGCGCGCCTTGGTGCGATCGGCGAGCCGCCCCACAGTATCGAAGAAGCTTGCCGAGCCGTCGGCCGAGATATTTCCGACCAGCGAGACGATCTGGTGATTGGGACGGTCGATCGGCGAAACGCGCTCGACCGCCGCACGCACCGCCCTGCCCGTGCCCAACGCCACGATCATGGGCTTCTCGGTACGCAACGTCGAATCCAGGACGTTGGCGGCCCGCTCGGCAATCCCGGCAGCCGCAAGGGGCGCGGCGGGATCAGTAGGCACCACTTCGCAGTAGACGAGATGAAACAAGTCCTTCAGGCGCGCGGCTAACTCCATGCACGCCGCGATCGGGTGTTCCAGCCGAAAGGTGATCAGGCGTTCGGCGAGGCAAAGCGAAACCAGGCGCTGGGCCGAGGCACGCGACACCTGGAGCATTTTGGCGATTTCGTCCTGGGTGTGACCGGCAATGAAGTAGAGCCAGCCGGCGCGGGCGGCTTCATCCAGACGCGATTTCTCGTTATCGGATGCTGCCATCGAACCCTACCGATCCACGCGCCAGAAATCCGCCATTCGCTCGAAAACACGATCAGCTCCCGCATCGGAGAGGATCGCTTTACCGTCACGCGATTGATAGTGGCTGCCTCCGACAAATCCCCACACGGTCATGCCGGCGGCCTTGCCCGCCGTTACGCCGCTCACGCTGTCTTCGATCACGAGAGTGCGGCTCGGATCTGCCCGCATCCTTTCGGCCGCGTAAAGAAACAGATCAGGCGCAGGCTTGCCCCTTTCCACCATCTGCGAGGTAAAGAGCTGACCGTCGAAATACGGCCCAAGCCCGGTCAGGGAGAGCGAGAGGGATACCCGATCGAAATCGCTGGATGAGGCGACGCAATGCGGGATCTGCAAGCCCGCCAGCACGGAACTCACGCCCTCGATCGGACAAAGTGCGGCGAGAAACGCCTCACGCACCCTTGCCGTCAGTTCGGCGGAAAACTTCTCCGGAATCAACTGTGCCGATCCTTCGTAATGCTCCAGCACCGCAGCCGTGCTCCGTCCAAGAAACAGATCGAGCGCCTGATCCAGACCAAGAGTGATGCCGTATCCCGCCAAGACTTCCGAAAGGCAGCGACAGCTCAGCACCTCGCTATCGACCAGCACGCCGTCGCAGTCAAAAATAATGAGATCGGGCTTCGGCATCGCGTGTTTCCGTACTCCCGATCAGAGCATACGCTCATCATCTGGGCAACCACCCAGTCAAAGGGCTCAAATGACCGACGGCCGAATGGGTAGGTTTGGAAGGGATTCCGAACGAACCGGGCAAGGGAGCATCGGCAAACGCCGGGTCGCCCGCCGACCTGCCTTGGCAAGGTCGACGGCTGGCTTGCCGGCTTTAAGGAACCATGCGGCTCGTGAGCGATGCCACCGAGCGCGTAGCGCATGACGCGATCGCCGACGCCCTTGAGCAACAAGGTCGCGTCCCTCTTCGGCAGCCGCGCTCCGCTCTGCGATGAGCATGCCGGGCGACGCCGCGCTGTCCGGTCGAAAGGTCTCACCACTGCGTCATCATCGGCAATCGCGCAGGCAATCGATTTTCCCGACATCTCGCGTGCCATGTCGAAGCTCATCGTCACCTTCGCAATTCCTGACGATCAACAAACACCACGGCCGGTGCGGGCGGCACTGCCGGAACGTGCGCGGTCTTGACACCTTCTGGAGCGTTGGTCTCTAATCCCTCAACAAGGTTCTGCGGCCGGAAGCGCGGAAGTTTCTGCCGAAAATCAAGAATGAAGCCGACTGCTCCCGCCCGGCATGTGCCGGATCAAGGGAGCGGCAGCGAAATAGTTTCCTGGGAGGGAACAATGGACAGACGCCAGACACTCAAATTGATTGGTGGTGCGGCAGCGATGGCCGGTGCCGGTTTGCCTAGCCTCGCCTTCGCGGAGGCTCAGAAGGAGATGGTCACGGTCGTGAAGATCGCGGGCATTCCCTGGTTCAACGCCGTTGAAAAAGGGATCCTGAAAGGCGCGAAGGATTTCGACATCAATGCCACCATGGTTGGCCCAGCGAACGTCGATCCGGCGCAGCAGGTCAAGTTGCTTGAAGACCTGATTGCCAAGAAGGTCAACGTGATCGGCCTGGTGCCGCTCGACGTCAAGGTTTGCGAGCCGGTGCTCAAGCGCGCCCAGGCGGCCGGCATCAAGGTCATCACCCATGAAGGTCCGGAGCAGGAAGGTCGTGACTGGAACGTGGAACTGATCGACTCCGTTCGCTTCGGTGAAGTGCAGATGGAGCGCCTCGCCAAGGACCTCGGTGGCGAAGGCGAGTATGTGGTCTATGTCGGAACGTTGACGACGCCGCTTCACAACAAGTGGGCCGACGCCGCGATTGCCTATCAGCAGAGGAAATTCCCGAACATGAAGCTCGTCGCCGACCGTTTCCCCGGCGCCGACGAGATCGACACCAGCCAGCGCACGACGCTGGACGTGATCAAGGCCTATCCTAACTTGCGCGGCATTCTCGGCTTCGGCTCGAACGGGCCGATCGGCGCCGGTAACGCGGTGCGTCAGCAGCGCCTCGCCAAGAAGATCGCCATAGTGGGCACCGTGCTGCCGAGCCAGGCGAAATCGCTGATCGCGGACGACAT
>WNEZ01011260.1_pt1 | contig 15521 bp, 12 predicted proteins | sample 5400521 | NCBI WGS metagenome assembly WNEZ01 (sample SAMN13153339, study PRJNA577476) | soil metagenome | isolation source: 120 cm saprolite under Douglas fir tree site 2 hole 1 replicate 1 | place: USA:California | collected 2015-04-18
GGATTGACGACGTCGAAGTGCTGGCGGCCGGCGATCAGCTCGCCGTCGACGAGATGGGAGAAGGTGGTGTCCATGGCCGCGGACACTATGCCCGCCCCCGCGCCACGGCAAGCCGTCACTGCACGTAGCCGAGGGCGCGACCGCCCGCCGCGCTGCCAACCTCACTGCGTGTCGCGGACGAGCGTCAGGCCGCCGAGCACGCCCACGTATGCCGTGCCGTCGGGGCCGAGCGACACGGGCGCGTAGTTGTTGTTGTAGCCGAAGCCCGTGCCGACCAGGCGCTTCCAGAGGGTCAGGCCGGTCTTGAAGCTGACGGCGGTCAGGTACCAGGCGTCGGTGCTGCCCGGGCCGGGATCCTTCGTGTACGCGTACATGATCCCGTCGGCGAGCGACATCTTCGAGACCGTGGACGGCACGCGCTCGCTGCTCGTCCAGCGCGGCCGGCAGCGCCCGCTCGAGCGCACGTCGACGCGCGTGATGCCGGGCTCGGTGGTGGCGCCGTTCATGACCGCCATGAGCCCGCTGTAGCCGTAGTTGTTCTCGACCAGGAGCGAGCTGCCGGTGCCGATGAGCGAGTTCTCGGTGGCGCTCGCGTCCGGCGCGAACACCGGGACCGCGCAGAGGAAGCGCGGCCGCCGGATGCTCGCCGCGCGCCAGTAGACCAACACGTGCATCTGCGGGTCGGCGTTGTCGGTGATCGCGACCCAGCGCGTGCCCATGAGGGTCGGCGTCGTTCCCGAGCCGAAGTTCGTCTGCCCGGGCTTGAGTCGCGTGCCGCGGTCGTACTCCGCGCGCCAGGTGACCACCGGCTCGTGCATGGCGCCCGCATCGAAGCGGTACATGGCGTGATCGGAGACGATGAACACCCCGCCCGTCTCGTCGACCGCGAACGAGTTGCCGATCGCCTCGCCGGCGAGCCGCATGCTCTCGACCGCGCCGCTCACCGGGTCGATGGTGCCGACCAGGCCGTTCACGCTGACGAACCAGAGGAGACCGCTCCAGTCGGGGAGGCACGAGATGATGCCCTCGTTCACCTGCACGACGGTCGTGAGGTCGTAGGTGCGCACCAGCGTGAAGCCGGGCCCGGCCGGGGAGGTCGTCTCGCCCACCACCCAGATCTGGTGGCTGTTGGTCGGGATGACGGCGCGGTCCTGGTCGTCCAGGTAGAAGTAGCCGCCGCCCGAGAAGTCGCTGAGCGGGTTGCCGCCGCCGCCACCCGAGCGCGGCGGGAGCGGGAAGCTGGCGAGCTGGTCGAGCGTCGCCGGGTCCATCATCACCAGCGTGGGTCCCTCGACGCCGACGCAGATGGTGACGATGCGCCCGAGGGAGTCGAAGACGAGGGACGCGCACTCGGCGCTCTGCAGCGTGGAGAGCACCTCCGGGCTGCGACCGAGCGGCCCGCCACCCACGTAGGTGTCGGTCTGGTAGCCGTCGTCGTGGATGTTGCTGCGCCCGTTGGGCGCCATGAAGGGATGCCGCGGGACGGCCGGCGCCTTGGCCCGTCGCGGCGTGGCCGGGGCGCCGACGTACTCCGGGACGGGCTCCGCGTTGGGATCGGTCGGGATGGGCGTCGCGGCCACGGCGGCGGTGGCGAGCGCGAGCGCGCCGGCGAGGACGGGGAGAGGGCGCATCATCAGCGTAGCGTGCGGGGGAACGTCGCGTCCATTCAATCCCTTGGAGGCGTGAGATTCTGCGAGGCAATCGAGTACACGGCCGCCGCATGCTATGCGGAGCCGTGTTCCGCATGGTGCGGCCCGGCGCAGGGGAGATCGCGCGCTGGCTCGCGGCCGAGGAGGCGGCGCCGCTCCCGGACGTCCCCCCGGCGGCGGGCGAGGTCGTCGACCACAACCGGGTCGTGCTCGGGCGCGGCGGCGAGGTGTTCGCGCGCGCCTGCGCGGCGCTCCGTCGCTGGGAGATGTTCCGCCTGGGCTGGGTCGAGCTGTTCCCCGCCGCGCCGCCCATCCGTGTGGGGACGACGGTCGGCGTGCTCGCGCGCCTGGCGGGCCTCTGGTCGCTCAACCCGTGTCGCATCGTCGCGCTCGTCGAGGAGGGTGGGGCGGTCGAGCGCTTCGGGTTCGTCTACCGGACGCTCCCGGGACACGCGGAGCGTGGCGAGGAGCGCTTCGTCGTCGAGTGGAGCCACGACGACGACCTGGTCGCGTACGACCTCCGCGCCCGCTCGCGGCCGGGGCATCCGCTGGTGTGGCTCGGCTACCCGCTCGCCCGCCTCCTCCAGCGCCGCTTCGCGCGCGACTCGAAGCGCGCCATGCTGCGCGCCGCCGGCGCCCCGGGAACTCCGCGGACCGGCTGAGCCGCGGCGGGGCGCGGCGGGCCTCCCCGGGCCCGGAGCGCGCTCTTCCCCGGTATTCTCGCGCTGCCTCAGGGCTTCGCGCGTTGACAGCGCGGAAGCCGGGCGACTACGCGACCCTCATGAGCAAACGTTTTCCGTCCCTCGTCGCCCTCGTCCTCGCCGCGAGCGCGCCGGCGCATGCCGCCGGACGCTTCCTGGTCGGTGCCTCGGCCACCGACATCACGCCCCCGCTGGCGGCGACGGCGACCAGCAACCCGGCCGACTGCGACGTGAGCGGCACCTACGACGGGCCGCACCTCTTCTCGCTCGAGGAGCCGTACCAGGATCTGAACGGCAACGGCGTCTACGATGCCGGCGATCCGACCGACCCGTCGTCCGGTCCGCCCGAGCCCTTCCTCGACTGCCCGACGCCCACCGCCAACGGCGATCTGCGGCCGCCCGACGGGCGCTGGGACGGCATCTACCTGGACGGCGGCAGTGGTCACAATCGCCTCCCGACCGAGGTGCTCGATCCGATCTGGTCGCGCACCATCGTGGTGAGCAACGGTCTCGAGACCATCTCGATCACGGTCGCCGACCAGGAGGGTGTGTTCAAGGAGATCTGGGACCTGGTGCGCCAGAAGGTGCGGGCCGACGGTGTCCAGCTCGACGAGATGTTCATGAGCTCGACGCACGACGAGTCGGCCCCCGACACGATCGGCATCGGCGGGCCGAGCGACGTGGTCTCGGGCGTCGATCCCTTCTACGTCGAGTTCATGATCGCGCAGACGGCGGCGGGGATCGAGCAGGCGGCGGCGAGCATGCGCCCCGCCACCATCCGCTTCGGCCAGGTCCACCCCGACGACCTGGTCCCCTGCTGGTCCTCGTATCCCTTCGTCGCCAACGAGGCGGTGGGCGCCATGCAGGCCCGCGATCTCGACGGCAACGCGATCGCGACGCTCGTCAACTATGGCATCCACGCCGAGGAGCTCGGCTTCTCCGACGACGGCGAGGACCGCCTCCACCTCTCCTCGGACTGGCACCATTTCGCGCGCTCGGCGCTCGAGCAGACCTATGGCGGCGTCGCCGTCACCATGGCGGGGCCGGTCGGCTCGGTCGAGATGCCGAAGGTGTTCGGCGCGATGCGCTCCTTCACGCCGGTCGACACGCACAGCGAGCCGGGAAACGGCGGCTGCCGGACGATCTACGACACCACCGGGACCTACGTGCCGTACGGCTACCTCCTCTCGAACCAGGAGCGCGGCGCGCGCATCGCCCTGTGGGCCGAGCGCGCGCTCGACGCGGGCGCGCTCTCGCGCACGAGCACGATCGCGTTCGCGCGCACGAGCCTCTTCCTCCCCCTCGACAACGTGCTCTTCGCGGCGGCCGGCGCGGACGGCGTCTTCACCTACAAGAAGACCTACGTGAACGGCGTGCAGCAGCCCCAAGGGGCGAACGGGAGCCAGACCGGCAACCAGGTGAAGACCGACGTCGGCTGGTACACGATCGGCGACGGCGAGTTCGTCACCACGCCGGGCGAGCTCTTCCCGTTCACTTACATCCACGATTTCCAGGGCTCCGACGACCTCCCCCATCCCGAGTTCGGCCCGGTGCACGGCTGGGTCATGGCAACGCTCGGCGCCCGCTGGCGCTTCATCGAGGGGCTCGGCGAGGACATGGTCGGCTACATCTTCCCGCGCTCGAACGCGGTCGGCGTGCCGACCGCGAGCAATCCCCAGCCGGACGACACCGACCGCTTCGGCTGCGCTCACTCCGACGACGGGGAGGCCGCGGCGGAGGCGGCGGGCGACATCCTGAACGACGCGATCCTCGCCCTCCTTCCTCCCGCCACCAAGCGCGATGGGGTGGTGGTCGGCCGCTACGTCTGGTCCGACGGCACGCTCCACCGCGACCCGACCGGCGACGGCCGGCACGGCTGCGACGACGCCGACAAGGTCTTCACCCCGGCGCCCGACGGCGGCGCGGTCGGCGTCTGGCTGCTGCCGGCGGGCGTGACCGAGTTCAAGAAGGGAGTCGGGAAGGTCTACTTCCTGCGCGACTCGCCCTTCGGCCGCGTGCGGCGCAGCGTGCGCTTCCTCGACGCGACCGGCCAGCCCACGTCGGCGCCGAGCACGCAGACCCGGGGCATCATGCGAGGCAAGCGGAGACATATCTGGATCGACGTCTTCCCGGACACCACCGGCCTCACGGCACTCCCTGTGCACTGAGCTTTGCGCTCGCGCGCACGCCCGGCGAAGATCGACCGAAGACCGCGCTCCGCACCGGACGCTTCTATTGACCGAGGGTGAGGCTTCCTGCTACTCGCCTCGGGTCGCTCACGGTCGAAAACGGGGAGGTTGACGATGCGCAAGGGTGGGGTGGAGTTTTCGAGGACGGGGAGCGTGTTCGCGCTGGTGCTCGTCGGAGTCCTTCTCGGACTGGCGCCGCGGGCGAGCCACGCACAGGAGTGCGTGACCGAGTTCAAGGATCAGACCGCCGGTCTCGTCGCGGACAACGGCACGGTCTGCCAGACGGCGGTCGGCAACAAGTGCACCTTCGAGCTGGCGCTGTGCGTGAACCTGCCCGAGGAAGGTTGCACACCCCAGAGCCTCAGCAAGAAGGTCCGTGCGTCGGGCCACTGCGGGCCGGTCGGCAAGGTCAACGTGAGGCCCAACGGCACCAGCTCCGCGTGCGGGGCCTTCGCCGGCGTCAAGGTGCGGACCCGGAACCACGGCAGAAACGCGGGGAAGTGCAGGCTCCGCGCGAAGGGCGGGACGGACCTCGACAAGATCGATCTCCTCTGCGAGCCGGTCGGTACTGCGTGCCCCGGCGGCACGACCACCACGACCACGAGCCTGCCGGGAACGACCACCACGGTCTCCGCCACCACCACCACCCACCCGTCCACGACCGCCACGGTCGCGACGACGACCAGCACCACGGTCGCGACGACGACCAGCACCACGGCCACGACGACGACCAGCACTACCGTGACGACGATCACCGTGACGACGACCACGACGTCCACCTCGTCCACGACGATCACCACCGCGAGCACGACGACGAGCACGACCGTGACGACCACGACGATTCCGCTGTCGCTCAAGTTCACCAACACCCCCGGCACGACCAGCTGCGGCGGCGCGGGGCTGTCGCCGGCTCCTGCGGCGCCGTTCACCGGCGAGCTCGACTCCGACACCGCCTGCAGCACCAAGACCAACGACCTCGGTCGCGGCTGCCTCTACATCGGCGGCGGCAACGCCAAGGCCATCCCGCCGGGCGCGGTCCCCTCGGGCGCGACCAACTACCTCGACGTCTCCGGCTCGAACCTGGTCGCCAGCAACGGCACCGGTTCGCTCGATTGCACCAAGGCCGCCGGGCCGGGCAAGTACTGCCTCAACAACGACACACTCAACGCGTGCACGAACGACGCGGGCTGCGGCGGGTACACGGGAGCCTGCCACGGGGTGGCCAACTGCTACTTCGGTCCGCCGCTCGAGTTCCCGAACCCGATCCTCACCTCCCTCACCACGTGCGTGCAGAACGTCGTCCAGACGGACGCCTCCGGGACGGGCACCCCGTCGACGGGCGACTCCACCGTGAGTATCCCGCTCTCCTCGTGGGTCTACGTCACCGGCAACATCACGTCCCCGTGCCCGAAGTGCGACGGCACCAATCATTGCACGTACGGGGCGAAAGCCGGCTTGGTGTGCGCATCGGGCGGCAGCACCGGCTCCAGCCAGGACTGCCCGCCGGAGCGCGGTGGCGGCGCGTTCCAGGCGCCTCTCAACGTCACCCTGAACCCGCTCACCACCGGTACGACCAGCCTGACCAGCGCGACGGGGGCCTTCTGCCCGAGCCAGAAGACGAACGGCGCCTTCGCCGTGCTCACCTCGCAGTGCATCAAGACGGTGGGCAATCCCGCGGGCAACCTGACCGATGGGGCGCCCCACACCGGCGCGATCCTCGCGTCGGCCTTCTGCATCCCGACGACCACGAACTCGACGATCGACGGGGTGGCCGACCTGCCCGGTCCGGGTCTCACCAGCCTTACCGGGACGGCGCAGATCGTTCCCACACCGTAGCGGTAACCGCGTCCGCCCGGCGCTCGTTCGCGAGCGCCGGGCGGCGCGTTCGGGTCACGAGCGCCGGGCGCGGCGCATCCACGGCGGCTTCCGCCTGGCGATCCGCGCGAAGACCGGACACGAGCGCGCGTGGGCGCCCGGCAGGTATCCGGTGCTGAGCAGGAACTCGCGCGTGATCTCGCCGCCCGTGAAGCGGAAGGTCTCCTTGAAGAGCTCGACCCACGCGGCCTCCGCGCGCGGGTGGTGCATGTCGAGCCAGGCGCGGAACGAGCCTACCTCTGCGCGCATGCGGACCAGCCGCCGCGCGTTGTCGATCGCGGCGTCGACCTTCAGCCGGTTGCGGACGATGCCGGGATCGCGCAGCAGCCGTGCGCGCTCGCGGCGCCCGTAGGCGGCGACCCGATCCGGGTCGAAGCCGTCGTACGCGGCGCGGAAGGCGGCGCGCTTCTTCAAGATCGTCAGCCACGAGAGCCCCGCCTGGTTGATCTCGAGCACCAGGCGCTCGAAGAGCGCGGCGTCGTCGCGCAGGGGGAATCCGTACTCGCGGTCGTGGTAGGGGCCGTGGAAGGGGTGGCCCGGGGCGACCCGGCAGTAGCTCAAGACGCGGTCACTCGATGGAGTACGTGACCTGGAGCGTGGCCGCGACCGTCGCCTCGCCTGGTTCGATCGGCGTCGGGACGGCCCGCGCCTCGGCCACCATGGGGGCGCCTTCGAAACGCCGGACGGGGATCGGCCCCGTCGAGGTCGTCGCCGCGACGACCTCCTTCAGGCGCACGCCGAGCCCCCGGGCGACGCTCTCCGCCTGGGCCCGGGCGTCCGCGCCCGCCTTCTCGAGCGCGGAGCGCGCCAGCTCGTCCTGCTTCGCGAAGGTGAAGGTGAGGCCCTCGACCCGGTTCGCGCCCGCCGCGACCGCGGCGTCGATCAGGGCCCCGACGCGGTCGATCGGCGCGTCCTGCACCGCGACCTGGTTGCGCACGACGTAGCCGGTGATGCGCGGCGCGCTCTCGCCGGGCCGCGTCGATTCGTAGCGCGGCTCGACCGAGTAACGGGCGGTGCCGACCGCCGCCTGCGCGCCGAGGACCGAGCGCAGCGCCGCGGCGACCGCGGTGCTGCGGCGCGCGTTCTCCGTCGCCGCATCGGCCGCTCGCGGGCCGGTCGTGTCGACCGCGAAGGACAGCGCGGCGCGATCGGGCGTGGCGCGCACCTCGCCCCGCCCCGTGACCGCGATCGTCCGGCGCCCCTCGCGGACCTTCTCGTCGGCACCGAGCGGTTCTGCGACGCCGAGGGCGAGCAGCAGCGGGACGACCAGCAACAGGCGCCAGCGTGGCGGCATGGCGCCCCGTAGCGCGCCGCTCGCCGCGGCGTCAAATGCTGGTATCTTCAACACGCGGCCGGCGGCTGGTGCATGAGAACCAGCGCTGGTTCATAGCACCCATCCACCACCACCGGTGCCTGGCCGGCCTCCAATGCACACCGAGGCCCGTGGCCCGGCGCGAAACTTGCTGCCCGCTGTGCTGCAGGACCATGAGCGAGCAGGGCACGGCACGGACCCAGGACGGAGAGGGAATCGACCTCTGGACCGCCGAGAGCCTGGCCCGCCAGCGCGCGCTCCGTGCCGCGGTTCTGCGTGGCGCACATCGCGCTCGGCGGCGAGCGTCCCGGGGGGGCCGGGCGCGTGTCGATGCGCCGTCCGCGCCGTGATCGCTCGCGCTACATCGTACTCGACGGAGGGCGCTCGTCATGATCGCCGATCGCGACAGCTTCACCGACCTGACCGTCCACCTGAAGCTCGCGTCGGACGCGCTGCTCAAGACGGCGCGCCACATGGCGCTTCTCTCGCACGACGCCGACTGCGACGAGCGCTGCCCCGCCGCGCTCGACGAGCTCATGGTCATGGCGATCGAGCTGGCCGCCATGGAGCGCATCCTGCGCGCGGTCATGGACGCGAACCACGAGGAGGCCTTCGTGGCGGCGCGCAAGTTCCAGTCGCTGGGCTCCTGAACCTCTCCCACCGGCGGAAACGGGGCGGCCGCACCGTTTCCGCCTCTCCACCTTCTACGTGGGCGGGGGCTCCGGGGGGCCTCCGCACGCGGTCGGGAGCCCGGGCGTCGAATGCTTTGCGCGGCGGTGGTCGAGGACGCGCGCTGCGCGGTTCGCGCCCGACTCGCGCGCGGAGGCCCCCCGGAGCCCCCGCTTGCGCGCCGCTGGGGGGACGGACGCTCGGCGCGGCGGACCGCGCCTCCGTCCGGCACAGGGATCTTTGAACGTGCGTGCGGGTACCGGGGGGCCCTCCCGCGCGCGGCGGGCGCGAACCGCGCAGCGCTGATCATCGACGGGCGCCGCGCAAAGCATTCGACTCGCGGGCTCCCGACGCGCGCGGGAGGGCGCCCCGGTACCCGACTCCCACCGCCGCTCAGCGCCCCGGCGGCACGATCCCGTACTTCCGCATCCGGTAGCGCAGCACCTCGCGGCTGACGCCCAGGCGGCGGGCGGCCTCCGACACGTTCCAGCCGTTCGACTCGAGGGCCTGGCGCATGAGGTGGCGCTCGACCTCCTCCAGGGTGCCGGGGGCGGGCGGGCCGGCGGGGACGATGTCCTGGGCCACGGCGGGGAGGTGCGACTCGAGGCCCAGGTGCCACGCTGCGAGCGTATCCGCCTCGACCAGCAGCGTGGCGCGCTCGACCACGTGGGCGAGCTCGCGCACGTTGCCGATCCACGGGAAGCTCGCCAGCGCGGCGACGGCGTCGGGACCGAGTTGCTTCGCGCGGCGGTCGTACTTGCGCGCGTAAAGGGTCATGAAGTGCTCGGCGAGACGCGCGATGTCGTCGCCGCGCTCGCGCAGCGGCGGGAGCGTCAGGGTGAGCACCTTCAGGCGGTAGAGGAGGTCCAGGCGGAAGCGGCCGTCGTTCGCCAGGCGCTGGAGGTCACGGTTGGTCGCCGCGATGATGCGCACGTCGGTGCGCACGTCGGCCAGCCCGCCGACGCGGCGGATCTTCTTCTCCTCGATGGCGCGCAGGAGCTTGCCCTGTGCCTCGAGGTCGAGCTCGCCGACCTCGTCGAGGAAGAGGGTGCCACCCGCGGCCACCTCGAAGAGGCCGCGCTTGGCAGTGCGCGCGTCGGTGAACGCGCCACGCTCGTAGCCGAAGAGCTCGGACTCGATCAGGTTCCGCGGCAACGTGGTGCAGTCGAGCGCGATGAAGGCCTCGCGCGCGAGCGTGCTGCGCGCGTGCAGGATGCGCGCGACCAGGTCCTTCCCCGTGCCGGTCTCGCCGAGCAGGAGGACAGTCGGGTGATCGCCCGCCGAGAGCCCCTCGAAGCGCGCCGCGCGGTCGATGAAGTCGTGCACCGGGCGCATGGCCGGGCTCTCGCCGAGGAGGACGAGCTCGTCCGGCCCGCCCATCTCGCGCCGCTGGAGGAACTCCAGGCGCTCGCGCGCGCGCACCTCGCCGAGGGCGCGGGTCACCACCAGCTCCAGCTCCTCCAGGTCCATCGGCTTCTGCACGTAGTCGAGGGCGCCGGCCTTGATGGCGCGCACGGCCGTCTCGACCGAACCGAAGGCGGTCATCATGATGACCGGGAGCGCCGGGTCGAGCACCTTGATCTCGCGCAGCGTCTCCAGGCCGTCGACGTCGCCCAGGCGGAGGTCGAGGAGCACCAGCTGCGGGCGGGCGGCGCGCATCGCCTCCAGCGCCGCGGCGTGCGAGGCCGCGACCTCGCAGGCGTGGCCGCGCCCGCCGAGGAAGCGCCCGAGGGCACGGGCGTGGATCTCCTCGTCGTCAACGATCAGGATGCTCGACACGCGCGCTCCTCTCGGCGACCGGCAGGCTGATCTCGACCGCGGTGCCCTCACCCTCCTTGCTGTCGACGGTGATCGTGCCGTCGTGGGCGGTGACGATCTTCTGCGCCAGCGCGAGGCCGAGCCCGGTGCCGGACTTCTTGCTGGTGGCGAACAGGGTGAAGAGCTTGCCCAGGTGCTCCTTCGGGATGCCCTTGCCCTGGTCCTCGACGCGGATGCAGGCGCGGGGAACGTGGTTCGGGCGGCGGACCAGCGAGCTCACCCGGATGGTGCCCCCGGCCGGGGAGGCGTCCATCGCGTTGCCGAGCAGCACGCTCACCACCTGCTCGATCTTGTTGCGGTCGACGCTCACCGGGGCAAGCGCCGGGGCGAGCGCCAGGTCGAGGTGGAGCCCGCGCTGCGTCATCTGCGCCCGCGCCAGGTCGGCGCACCGCTCGACCAGGTCGTTCACGCTCTCGAGGGTGCACTGGAGCGTGACCGGGCTCGAGAAGCGGAGCAGGTCGCCGACCCAGCTCTCCAGCCGGTCGGTCGCGGTGACGATGTCGCGAAAGCTCCCGCGGTGCGGGTCCTCGGCCGGCAGGTCGAGCATGTCGGCCTGCGCGGTGGTGCGGATCGAGGCGAGCGGGTTCCGGATGTTGTGCGCCACGTAGGCGGACATCTCGCCGACCATGGCGAAGCGCTCGGCCGCCAGCAAGCGGCGCTGGTTCTCGGCCAGGGAGGCGGCCATCGAGTTGATGGACTGGGCGAGGTTCCCGAACTCGTCGCGTCCGGTGACCGGCACGCGGTGCGCGAGGTCGCCGGTCGATATCACGCCCGTCGCCCGGCCGATGGCCTGCAGCGGCCGCACGAGCCACACGCGGATGGCGGCGAAGTAGGCCGTCATGCCGGCCAGCACCAGGCCGACGATGGCGACGAAGAGGCCGGTCGAGAGGCGGTTCACGAAGCGCGCGCTCTCGCGCAGCCGTTTCACCTGCGCGTGGTAGTACCTCTTCAAGCGCTGTGCGGCGTCGGCCGAGGGGGCGGCCGCGCCCTCGCTGCCGCGGAGGGCGTCGATCAGCTCGATCTCCTCGAGCGACTGCGCGTGGTGGCGGAGGGCGCGCAGGAACGCGGCGCGCTGCGTCGGCGTGCTGCCGTCGAGCACGCGCTCGAGGCGAACGTTCTGCTCGTGGATGACGGTGAGGTCGTCGTTGAGCCGCTGCACGCCCTGCACCGCCCAGAAGGTCATGACGGCGATGAAGAAGGTGCCCTGGAGCAGCCCGATGAAGAGGAGGCCGAGCTTCGAGCGCAGCGTCATGCCGCCACGCCCTCCGTCGCGGGCACGGCGGGCGCCGGGTAGCGCAGGAAGGCGGCGCCCTCGCACACGGGGAAGATGAGGAGCGGACCCAGGAACCAGAGCGGCGAGATCGGCCACGGCAGGAGCGGGTACGTCGCCAGGATCGAGCCGGCGATGAGGCACGAGCCGAGCATGCCGACGAGGCAGAGCAGCACGGGCTCGCGCGGTCGCACGCCATCGATCAGGCCGAGCACCAGCGCGCCCACGCAGAGGAGCGCCGCGTTCGCCACGAAGAAATAGAGCGTGTAGAGGAGTGGCAGGAAGAGCGACGGCTCCGGCAGCGAGGCGAGGAGACCCGCGCCGAGCGCGACGAACGGCAGGTAGAGGACCGCGTAGGCGAGCGGCCCGCGCTCGAGCAGCGTGCTCCGCTGCGGGTAGGTGAGACCGAGCTGCACGAAGGCGGGCGGGGCCATGCAGGTGGCCATGAAGTAGAGGCTCGTGAACCGGTACGGATGGTACTGGTCCGGGGCCGTGATGAGAGTGAGGCCGATCGCGAGGCAGAGCACGAAGAGGGCGCGCGCCTCGGGCGCGCCCGGCCGGCGGACCACCACCGCGGCGCTCACCAGCACCATCAGGAGCCCGACGCCTAGGAGCGGCACGAACAGCTCGGCGAAGTCCGCGGCTGCGAAGAGGCGCACGCGTACCGGGAGGCGGAAGATCTCGGTGCCGTTGCGGAACGTGTAAACGATTGGCTTGCCAATGCTGGCGGCGGTCACGTATGCGTGCACGTCGCGCCCGCCGGCGACCGGGCGGCCGTCCACCGCGAGGATGCGCGCGAACGACACGTTGTGGTTTCGCGCGTGGATCCACGCGGCGCGCCCGATCGACACCACGATGCCGTTCTGGGCAATCAGGAAGCCCGGGAACGGGCGGCCGATCCAGGCGAGCGCGTTGACGAGGCAGACGGTGAAGATCGCCATGACGGGCACGAGCACCGCGAGCAGCCACCGGGGCGTGTGGCGCTTCGTGGGCGCGCTCCTCTCCGCCGCGCTCTCGGTCGTGGCGCTCTCGCCGCGCGGTCCCGGCTGGCTCGCCTGGGTCGCGCTCGTGCCGCTCTTCGTGGCGATCGAGGGCACCTCCCCGGGTGGGACCATCGCGCTCGCCACCCTCTACGCCCTCGTGCTCGGCGTGGGCGGGCTCGCGCCCTGGCTCGCGGCCGCCGCGGGGCCGTACTTCAAGCTGGGCGCCGAGCAGGCCCTCGCGTACGTGCTCGTCTTCCTGGTGGCGATCTTCGCGCTGCACGGCGCGTTCCTGGGCCTGCTGCTCGCGGCGCGACCGCGGCGCGCCGGCGCCTGGCGCGTCGTCTGGTGCGCCGCCGCCTGGGCGGTGTGGGACGCGGCGCGCACCGCCGTGTTTCCCCGCTTCCCGGGCGCCATCCTGGCGCTCTCCCAGCACGCGGCGATCCCGGTCCTCCAGCTCGCGAGCGTGACCGGGATCGCGGGCGTGACCGTCGTCCTGGTGGCGTGGAACGCCGGGCTCGCAGTGCTCCTCGCCCCCGGCGCCCGGCGCGCACGCCTGGCCGCCGCGGCGACGGGTACGGCGCTCGCCGGGATGGCGTTCGCATGGGGAGCGCTGCGCGTTCCCGCGGGCGCGTCAGCCATGGGCCCCGAGATCGTCGCCGTCGACGTCGATGCCACGACCGAGGCGGAGAGCACGCTCGAGCGTTACCTCGCGGCGTCCGAGGAGGCGGCGGCGCGCCGGCCGGCGCTCCTCGTCTGGCCCGAGAGCGCGCTCACCGTCGACGTCGAGCACGATCGGGTCGCATGGCAGCGCCTCGGCGCGTTCCTCGAGGCGCACGGGACGCCGCTCCTCGCCGGCGGTCTCGCGGCCGTGCGGCGTGCGGGCGGCGGCAGCGCGCGTTTCAACGCCGCGCACCTGCTCGTCCCGGGGCACGGCATGCAGAGCTACCACAAGCGCGGGCTGGTCGCCTTCGCCGAGCGCTGGCCGTCCTTCCTGGGGAGCCCGCCGGCCGGGGTGGAGAGCCTGGAGGCCGGGCGGGAGGCCACCGTGTTCCGCGTCGGTGACGCGGCCTTCGGCGTGCTCATCTGCTTCGAGATCACGGACGGCGCCGCCGCCCGGGCGCTCGCCGCGGGCGGCGCGCGCTTCCTCGTGAACCTGACCAACGACGCCTGGTTCGCCGCGCCGCCGCATCTCCCGTGGGCGGCGGTGCGCGCCGTGGAGACCGGGCTCCCCGTCGTCCGCGCCGCCAACGCCGGCACGAGCGCCGTCTTCGACCGCTTCGGCCGGGCGGTCGCGACCAGCCGGCCCACCGGCGCCCCGGCGGTGCTCGCCGCGCGCCTCCCGGAGGCGGCGCCCACGCTCTACGCGCGAGCGGGCGACGCCTTCCTTGCCGCCTGCGTCCTCACGGTGCTGGTCGGCAGCGCCCGGGCCGCGCTCTCCCGGGCGGCGTGAGCGCCCGGCGCGGCCGCTCCCTACGGAAGCTCGCACTCCTGGCCGAGCGCGTCGAGCCCCGAGACCGACGCGTTCGGGTCGGCGAACACGTTGGCCAGTGCGACGCTCATCGGCTGGGAGGAGGGCATCCAGGTGCGGAAGGCCGACCACGGCCGGGTCCAGCGGTGCCAGCCGGGGGCGCGCACGACCACGTCGAGCGCGTCGTTCCTCCCGCACACGCGCACGCCCCAGCCGTGCGGCATACGGGTCACCGTCATGTCGCTCATCTGCTCGCCGTAGTGGTTCACGCCGTTGGCCAGGAAGTCGCCGAGGAAGAGGTTCACCTTGCGCAGCGAGCGAAACGGCGGATAGGTCGGCGGCGCGCCAGAGAACACCTGGGAAGGGATGCTGCGCACGCTGATGCCGACGGTGAGCGCAACGAGCGGCGTGAACTGCCCGGGGCACATGGGCATCGGCTTGTCCATGGTGCCGTAGGAGCCGAACTGCACCGGGATCCAGATCGCGCCGCGCGTGTCCATGGTGGCGAGCACGTTCTGCTCGATGGCCCCCGAGGCGAGGCGGCCGACGTCGGTGGCGGGCGGCAGCGCGACCAGATGACGCGGGTCGATGTCGGCGGTGGTCCGCTCCCCGGTCGTGACCACGATCTCGACCGGCCCGGCGAGCGGGTGGCCGAGGGCGACGCTGGTGTCGGGGAACGCGAAGTAGAGCGTCGCCGGGCTCACGGCGGTCACCGTCACCGGCGGCAGCGTGATCGGCGGGCCGAAGAGTGACGCGAAGGTGACGGTCACCGTGTTACCGTCCGGGTCGGTGGAGAACGAGCCCGAGTCCGCCATCTCCTTGTCGGAGAGCAGGATGCCGATCTCGTGGCCCGGGTGAACGAACGGTGTGGTCACCGCACCGATGCGCGACGGATAGTACCCGAGCCGCGACGGGCAGTGGTTCCACTTGACGGCACGCGCGGGCGCCGCGGGACCGAAGAGGTAGGCTCCCGCGACGAACAGCGCGATCAGGACGCACGGTTTCACGCCCGCCCCGTGCGACAACCGCAGCAGTTTTCTCTCCCTCCCTGGTCTAGCCGAAGCCCGCGCGACTGTATGGCCGCATCCTCTTTACTGTCAACAGGAAACGGGCGCCGCGGCGCGTCAGCGGGCCCTTTCAGCTTCCCTTGCGCGCGTATGCTGGTGTAACCCAGACGCGGATCATGACGACCTGGTGCGGCGCGCGGACCCGCCTCCTCCCGCTGGTGGGGGGGCTCGTGGTGTTCGCTCTGGCCAACCGGGCAGGCGCGCAGAGCGGTGACACCCTCTGCGACGCCCAGCAATCGACCGCCGACACCTGCGTCATCGCCGCCGACTCCGCCATCCCCGATGGCAGGATGCTCACTTTCACGGCGGCGAACGTCCGCGTGCGGAACATAACGCTCACGGTCGCCTTCACCGCGCGCTGCTCCCCCGACCCCGCGACGCCGTGCGCCTCCGACGCCGACTGCACGGCCCTGGCGCGCTGTCTCCGCACCAAGCAGCTCTCCATCCAGGTCGCGGGCCTCCTCACCCTCGACTCCGGCGCCAAGATCTTCGCGCGCGGGCTGGCGGTGGCCGGCGACGT
>WNEZ01004319.1_pt1 | contig 15520 bp, 8 predicted proteins | sample 5400521 | NCBI WGS metagenome assembly WNEZ01 (sample SAMN13153339, study PRJNA577476) | soil metagenome | isolation source: 120 cm saprolite under Douglas fir tree site 2 hole 1 replicate 1 | place: USA:California | collected 2015-04-18
ATTCCGCCACACTGGCGATCTTCTTACCGTCGGGAGAGAAGGCAATGGAACGAACTTCGTGTTCGTGGCGGAGTAGAACGGAGCCCAGTCGGGCGATGGCCCCGACCGGCAGTGGTTTATCCTGCGGCTCGTCGCGGACGATTGCTTTGAGGTTGGCCTCGATCGGTTCCTTATCGGCTTTGACCGGGCCATCGAACACGGTCACCAATGCGGCTGCGGCCGCGAATCTCATCATACTGACGAAGGTCCGACTGCTTACTTTGTGCTTGGCGAGCCGAATGGTTTCAGAGCGCATTGGATCCATGGTCAATCGATTGCTTCGGGTCTGCAGTTTAGGCTTTTGCTGTCGAGCGAGCAAGATCATGCGCGCTCTATGCCAACCGTAATGACGCTTTCGTTTGCCATTGCCGCAATTCGCCTCTGGCCTAGCTACGGTCGATTCCCTTCGAGGGAGAGATCTGCAAGGATTGTGACTCGGCCGTCAGCACTCAATTTTCGGACGCGGCGTGGCAACGATCCGGAGCGAAACCCGCAATCAGCTCGGCGAGATCGTACAGGTGCTTATTGCGAAACTGGTTGTGCCAAGCAGAGCTTCAATCGCCACACGCGAGGAACCCAGTCAGAAAACCTACTAGTGGTCATGTCCCTCCTGGAAGATGGCAAACAAAGGCGTCATTACCGTTGGCATAGGGCTTCGGCCCAATGCGGGGCTCCTGGTTCCTGGCTACAACGTTGAGATACACTCGAGCCGTTGATAGCATAAATGTGCCAATAGGCAAATGCATTTTCCTTAACCAGGAGGAGGCTGCAATGCGCATTCAAGGCTCGATGATAGTGGTTTTCGCTGGCCTAAGTCTTACGCAATCGGTTCAAGCCCAGCACCAGCCGCCAAAAATATCCGGTCAGGTCATTGACTCGGAAGGCAAGCCCGTTGCCGGCGCTGACGTGGCCACATCGTGGAGCGCGGACGGGGGCAAGATGCATCCTTTTCAAGGCGTCAAGACGGACAAGGAGGGCAAGTTTTCGCTACCGTCAGAACGGGCCTTCGGACAGGCGGTTCTCGTCTTGGATAAGGAGCGAAAGGCCGGTGCCGTTAAGATGTTCAAGGGCGGATCGCCTTCGCTTAACTTCCAGCTCGGACCTCTCGTGAATGTGCATGGGAGCGTTTTCAGTAAGGAACTCAATAAGCTCCCACCTTGGACGACCGTGTCCATTTTTATTTATCAGCCTCCTTCCTACTCAAACGTCGTTCAATGCTCTGTTAAGGAGAGAGGCTTTTCCTTTATTCTCCCACCCGGTACTTACCAGCTGGCTGCAGAAGGAAGTGGAGTGGAGCGTCTAAAAAAGAATCTAACTTTGTCCGAGGACACACCTGACCTGGATTTGAAAATCCTGAACATGGAAGCCACGGTCATTACACGCCAGATGGGCAAATCGGCCCCGCCCTGGACTGTCACGGCTGCGCGAGGGGCCAAAAAAGATGTCAAGCTGTCGGATTTCAAAGGTAAATGGGTCTTGGTTATGTTCTGGAATTGCTCCAACGCGACTTTCAACAACTATGATTTGGCCCGGTTCATTGACCTGTGCGAAACCCGCGCAAAAGATCGCGACAAATTTGAAATCATTCTTTTCCACGAAAACACTATAAAGGATTTCGAGCAATTGGATGGAAAGCTCAAGAAAACGAAGGAATTGTACTGGCGTGGGCGCGACCTGCCGTTCCCCGTCCTCCTAGACTCGACTGGCCATACCTTCAAGGAATTCGGGATCCGAGGCCTTCCGACGCCCTTTCTCATTGATCCTCAAGGAAATGTTGCTGGACCAGCCTGGCAGGAAGAACTCGAGGCAAAACTCCCTGAATTGCCTTTGGATGTCCAGACGCTTTCCAACATTGCCAAGATTCCAATCCGGCTTGACAAAGAAAAACTTAAGGCCGAAGGCGTAGGCGAGAATGCGAAAATGCCAATCAAATTGGACAACGTCACCGTAACTCTGCGGAGCGCTTTGAACCTCCTTCTTGACGGAATGGAATTGGGATATCGGCAGGATGAGAAGGGACTAGTAATTGCCCCCCGCAAAGTGCGGAAATCTACCTTAGACAAATTATCGGAGTACCAGCGCGCTAGCGCCAAGCGCCTTGATCTGGTGTTGGACAAGAAAGTGAACTTTCATATCGCAAACCGGCCAGTGAGCTTTGTTGCCCGGTATTTTGCAACTTCCACCCGCGAGCATTTCGTTTTGGATCCCGCTGATCGTCGGGCCGGACTCTTGGACCCCAAGACGCTGGTGACAGGTTCGGGGGAGGATGTGCCCTTGCGCGACGCTTTAGCGCAACTCCTGAATCCCGTCAAAATGAGTTTTGAAGTCCGGGACGAGGTGATCGTCTTGAAGTTCAAGGCTCCAGAGAGATAGCCATGCCCGGCTCACAATTCAATTGTAAGATCGTAAGGAATTAGCCAATCGTTGCTCGGATCGTTTCCTCGGTCACCGGTTGGATCACGCCCTTTTCGGTGATAATCCCGGCGAATGAGGCGGGCGGGCGTGACTGTCAAAGCCGGGTTTTACACCTGTGTGCCCTTCCCACTCATTGCCGCTTTTGGGCGTGGAAAGGGTGAAGGAAACCGCCTCTTAGTAAAGGAAGGGGCGACGGCCGCCGGGATCTCTGAAAGATTTCTTCAATCGGAATTACCGAAAACAAATCATCAAACAGGCATTTAGCTGCGGGGATCGATGGCAAACAAAAGTGGTATTACCGTTGGCATAAGACTGATCCGCAACTCATCGCTCGGGTGAAAGGCGGCAAAACCCCCATCCATATGCCTTAGTCATTTTTCCATTTGTGGATCGGCTCGCGTGTGACTAAACTGGGAACTACGCAACGCCCCGAAGGGTCTCCAACCAAGGTCATGCAGAGTTACAGAAAATTCCTACCGGTCCTTTTGTTGTGCCACTGCTTCCGAACCTTGCCACCGGGTTCGACCGAGGTCTGCGCCGAGGAAAAAAAGGCGACACCCTCACCTCAATCGGCCCAGCTTCAAAAAGAAGTTCAGGCGTTCTTTCAGTCCCGCTGCATCGAATGTCACGCCGGTCAAAAACCCAAAGCCAAGCTCGCTCTTTCCAACTTCGAGGGCGTGGTGCGGGGCAGCAGCTCTGGCCCGGTGGTCCTTCCTGGGCAACCCGACAAGAGCCGCATGTGGCAAATGATACAACAAGATAAGATGCCCCCCAAGAAGCCGCTAGCCGAATCCGAGCGACGGCTTGTTCACCGGTGGATCGAAGCCGGCTCGCCGGGTCTGATTGTGAAGGCGCCAGCGGCGCAAGCTTCGACAAAGCACTGGGCCTTTCAAGGGCCCGTCCGACCCGACGTGCCCACCGTCCAACGACAGGATTTCATCCGCACCGACATCGACCGATTCATTGAGGACGCGCTGGAGGAGAAACAGTTGTCGCTTGCTGCAGAGGCCTCTCGTGAGATTCTCATACGGCGCGTGAGCTTCGACTTAACCGGCCTGCCCCCGACTCTGTCCGAGATTGAGGCTTTCATTGCCGATTCGGCGCCGAACGCCTACGAGCGCATGGTCAACCGATACCTGGCGTCGCCCCACTACGGCGAGCGCTGGGGGAAATATTGGCTCGATGCCGCCGGCTATGCCGAGTCGAATGGCTACTTTAGCGCCGATAGTGATCGCCCCCTAGCCTACCGTTATCGCGACTACGTCATCCGTTCCTTTAACGAGGACAAGCCCTACGACCGCTTCGTTCGTGAGCAGTTGGCCGGCGATGAAATGGCGGGTTACCGGCCGGATGGGGACGTCACCGCCGCGATGGTGGAGCCGTTGACCGCGACCCATTTTCTCCGCAACGCTCAGGACGGCACCGGGGAAAGCGACGGCAACCCGGACGAGGTGCGCACCGACCGGTATACCGTCCTGGAAGGAACCCTGCAAATCACGATGAGCTCGCTGTTGGGCGTCACCATTCAGTGTGCTCGCTGTCACGACCACAAGTTTGAGCCGATCACGCAGCGAGACTTTTACAGCCTGGAGGCTATCTTCTTCCCGGCCTACAACCCGGATCGCTGGACCAAGCCCGCCGACCGAGTAGTTGCGATAGCTACGCGCGGCCAGCGCGAAGATGTTCAACGACGCACGGAATCGATCGATCGCCAAGTCCAAGCTCTGCGCTCGGGACTAGAAACCATTGCTTCCCCTTACCAAGAGCACTTGTTGGAAGAGCGTTTGCATTCCTTGGAACCCGGCAAGCGCGCCGAGGTTTTGAAAGCTTTCAAGACCGCCAAAGACAAGCGGACCCCGGAGCAGCAAGCCCTACTTCAGGCCCATGCCGAGGCGACGAAGATTAGTCACGAGGATCTGGCCAAGCGCTTTCCGGACTTCTCCTCGATCCGCGAACCGATCCTGAAAGCGATCGCCGCGCGAGAAAACCAGCGGCCTCCGCCGTTGGAGAAAATCTCGGTCTTCGTGGAAACGGATCCCAATCCGCCACCTCACCACATTTTGGTCCGAGGCCAGCACAATGCGCCGGGACCAGAGGTGACGCCGGGAGTGCCGGCCGCCGTATCTTCACCAGCGGACCAATTCCACCTCCCGGCCCGCCCTCCGGGCCATGCCAGCAGTGGACGCCGCACCGCCCTGGCCGACTGGGTGACCTCCCCGGAAAATCCGTTGTTCGCCCGGGTCATGGTCAATCGCATCTGGCAACACCATTTCGGCACCGGCATCGTGGCCACCTCCGACAACTTGGGCCAATCTGGCGCCCGGCCGACGCATCCCGAACTGCTCGATTTTTTGGCCACGGAATTCATTTGCCGCGGCTGGAGTGTCAAGGCAGTGCACCGCCTGATCATGAATTCCGCCGTGTACCGGCAATCCAGCGCTTTTCGCGAGGATGCCTTCCAAGCCGATCCGGACAATCGGCTGCTCTGGCGCTTTCGACTTCGCCGGTTGGACGCGGAAGCCCTCCGGGACGCCATGCTCAGCGTAGCCGGGGAGCTGGATGCCAAGGAAGGAGGCCCGTTCGTTCCCACGATTCGTACCGAGGACGGCAGCGTGGTGGTCGATGAAAAGCTTGCTGGCGCCCGTCGCCGCTCAATCTATCTTCAGCAGCGGCGGACACAGGTGCCCACCTTGCTCGAGGTCTTCGACGCTCCTTCGGTGGTCACTAACTGCACAACCCGAAACACTTCCACCGTCCCCTTGCAAGCGCTGGCCCTGTTGAACTCGGATTTCGTCAGAAATCGGGCCTTGGCCTTTGCCCGCCGACTCGAGCGAGAGGCCGGCAGCGGCCCGGACAAGCGGACCGAGCGGGCCTTCCGCCTTACCTACGGCCGAAAGCCCGATCAAAAAGAAATGGACTTGACCAAGCGATTCCTGGCGGCCCAGCATCAGGTATACTCCAAGGAAAAAGACGGCGAGCAACGAGCCTGGATTGATTTTTGTCAAATGCTGTTGGCCAGTAATAGCTTTGTGTATGTGGAGTGAGAGGAATTTATGATCTCACGTTCTGAAGAATTTGCCGTTAATCGCCGGGCGTTTTTGGCCCGATACGCTGGCTGTCTCGGGTCGTTCGCTTTAGCGCACCTCCTGGGAGAGGATCGCGCCAAGGCAGCGGAGGGATCTCCTACCTTGTCACCCGCTCGCCCCCTCGCTCCCTCGTCGCCCCATCACCCGCCCCGGGCAAAATCGGTCATCTGCCTGTTCCAACACGGCGGACCCAGCCAAATGGATTTGTTCGACCCCAAACCACAGTTGGCCAAGCAAAGTGGTAAACCCTATCCCGGCAAGCTGGAAGCTCATTTTCATACCCAGGTCGGCAACCTGCTCGGCTCCCCGTTCAAGTTCTACCCGTGTGGTCAGTCCGGCATGGAGCTCTCGGAGGCTTTGCCGCACACCGCCAAAGTCGCCGACGAATTGACTTTGATTCGCTCGATGACGACCGAATCCGTGGATCACGAAGCCGCCCTGCGGATGATTCACTCCGGCAAAACCTTCGCCGGCCGGCCGGTGTGGGGCTCCTGGGTTCTGTATGGTCTCGGGTCCGAGCGGCAGGACTTGCCCGCCTACGTTGTCCTGTCGGACCCCGGCGGGCTGCCCGTGGACGGGCCGCGCAACTGGTCTTCCGGCTTTTTGCCGGCCGTCTACCAGGGAACGCCTTTCCGGGCCGCCGGAGCCCCGGTGGCTAACTTGGCCATGCCGCCCGGCGTTTCTGCCGCCGCGCGTCGCAACCAGCTTCTGCTCCTTGAGGAACTCAACGCCACCCACTTGGCCCGCTTCGCGCGCAGCTCGGAGTTGCAGGCTCGCGTTAGTCATTATGAGTTGGCCGCTCGCATGCAAACTTCCGTGCCCCACGTGTTGGACATTTCCCAAGAATCGGCCGAGACTCGCAAGCTCTATGGACTGGACGATCCCAAGTGCGGTGAGTACGCCAAGCGCTGCCTCCTGGCCCGCCGACTGGTCGAGCGCGGTGTTCGCTTCGTGCAGATCTTCCTGAACTCTCAGCCTTGGGACACTCACTCCAAGAACGCCGAGCAACTGAAGAAGCTCTGCGCCATGACCGACCAGCCTAGCGCTGCCCTCGTCACCGACCTGAAACGCCGTGGCCTACTAGATTCAACCATCGTCCTCTGGACCGGCGAATTTGGCCGGCTACCTGTCTCGCAGGGCGGCGACGGCCGCGATCACAACCGCCATGCCTTCTCCCTGTGGCTGGCCGGCGGCGGCTTCAAGCGGGGCTACGTTCACGGCGCCACCGACGACTTCAGCTACACGGCCGTCAAAGACGTGGTAACGGTCCCCGACCTGCATGCGACGCTCCTACACACCCTCGGCTTCGACCATACCCGCCTCACCTTCCCCCACGACGGCCGAGAAGATTCCCTCACGGACGAAGTCGTCTCCCACGCCAAGGTCATCCCCGAGCTGCTCATAGATTAGGCTTTCCGGCCGGACTGCCGTAGGAATGCCAGTGATCCTGCTCTCCACCGCGGCTCCTTGATTTAGATGGTAAACAAACTCGTCATTACCGTTGCCATAAAGCTGCGGGGCGATCTCGTTTCTTCTTTAGAACGGCACCAGCGCGGGGTGGTGCATATGGAGTGAGCAAATGAAGCAGCCTTTGCCGGGAACACGGCTGTCCCCTGGCTCGTTATGGCCCTTCGCTCGATGTAGCGAGGACAACTATGGCAAACGATACACGACAAAATCAAGATCGAGAAGAATTTCAAGTCGGCAGTTGACCCACTTTGGACGGCCTGTTCCAATACCGTGCTAGGTAAGCCGGCGCGCTGGACATCCTGACCAGCGCCCGTTCTACGTCGCCCGATCGGACCTTGAAATGCTGTCCGGCTTAGAGGCACGTGAACCAGGGCCAAGTGATTGATAATTCCGGCGACGGATATATCGCCATGTCTTTCACCAAGCGAATTTGCTTACTCGTCCTGCTTACATCCGGCATAGTCGGCTGCCAACGCGTCCAGTCGGTGGCACCGACGGGGGTTTCAACCCAGAGGGCCGCTCCTTCACCTTTCGATGGCTCGAAAGCCGGGGACGAGCGCGAGGTCGCCGGCATCAAACTTTGCTGGTGCCCGCCAGGCACATTTATGATGGGTAGCCCTCCCGGCGAGCCCGAGCGGCGCCCTGGCGAAGATCAGGTCGAGGTGACCTTGACTAAGGGCTTTTGGATGGCCAAATACGAGGCAACTCAGGGACAGTGGAAACGGGTCATCGGAAAAATGCCGAGCGAGCTGACGGCGGAGTTGCTAGAAGGGGATGACTACCCTGTGGGCAACGTCAACTTTGCGGAGGTGGAGGCGTATTGCCGGAAACTGACCGAACTCGGCCACCAATCCGGTGACCTCCCGAAGGATTGGGAGTTCCGGCCGCCCACCGAAGCGCAGTGGGAATATGCCTGCCGGGCCGGAACCACGACGGCCACTTCGTTTGGCAATTCGCTCAGCAGTAAACAGGCTAACTTCAAGGGCAAGCCGTATAATGGTGCCGAACCAGGCCCGTCGATCAATCGCGCCGCGAAGGTCGGCAGCTACCCTGCCAACCCGTGGGGCCTGCACGACATGCACGGCAACATCTACGAGTGGTGCCGAGACTGGTCCCATGAGAAACTACCCGGTGGCGTCGATCCAGACTTGTACTCTGCGAAATCCACGGCGCTCCGAAATCGAACCGGCGACGTGTCACGGGTGCGCCGCGGCGGCTGCTGGGCAGACGATGGCTGGCCTTGCCGGTCTGCCTGCCGACTGCGGTTCGAGCCCGAACGTCGTTACGACCACATCGGCTTTCGCGTGGCGGCCGTTCAGCCCTAATCATCAGGATGCGGAGAGTTCATCGCGCCGCGCCAGACGTTGCGTAGACCCTCCCCGCGTGACAACTTCTCGAGGACCATAGCTCGCGGAAGCCCGAAACTGAACTCGGTCGTTCGGAAACGTCCGTTTGTCTTTGGGCGGCAGGAGGGCTGGGTCATGGACATGGCGGGTTTCGTCGCACGATTCTTGGCGTATGGCGTGGCGTGCTGGCTTTTGTTCGGTCCAGGAGCGGCCCGTGGTGCCGATCGTTTTGCTGGGATGGATCCGTACATCCGCGAGGCTATGCAAAAGTGGGAGATTCCGGGGCTCGCAATCGCGGTCGTCAAAGACGGAGAACTGGTGCTCGCGCGCGGCTACGGCATCTGCGAGCTCGGCAAGGACCGGAAAGTGACCAAAGACACCGTTTTCCCGATTGCGTCATGCACCAAGTCGTTCACGGCCGCGTGTGTGGCCATGTTGGTCGAGGAAGGAAAGCTGGGTTGGGACGATCCCGTCGCCAAGCATTTGCCGGGCTTCGAGTTGTCCGATCCCTACCTGACCAAGCACGTCACGCTTCGCGATATGCTGTGTCATCGAATCGGCCTTCCTTGGGCCGAATTGCTGTCGGGCGACAGTCGGGAGGTTCTGCGTCGAATCAAATACATCGAACCCATTGCCGACTTTCGCACGAGGTTCACGTATAGCAACGCGATGTACGTGGTGGCGGGCGAGGTCGTGGCGCACGCTTCGGGACAACCGTGGGAGCAATTCGTCGCCGAGCGCATTTTCAAGCCGCTCCATATGGTCTCGACCACCGTTTCCGTGACGGACGTCGAGGCCGACCGTCTTGCCCTTCGCCACTGGAACAGCGATGAGGGGATCGTCGCTCGTCCCCTTGCTCGCGATCCCGTGCGCGCTGACGGAGGCATCCATTCCACCGTGGTCGATCTGGCGCAATGGGTCAAGCTGCAGTTGGCCGAAGGCCAGAGCGAAGGCCGCCGCCTGCTTTCGGAAAAGACCGTCCGTGAAATGCACGCTTTGCAGTTCTCCAGCCCGGTCACAGCGCAGCCACGGAACATTTATACCGCACGCTTTTACGGCACGGGGCTCGGTTGGCAAGTCCTCGACTATCGCGGTCGCAAGGTTATTCGGCACGGCGGCGGCTGGGGGGCCTGGGTCGCGATGATTCCCGAAGAAAAGCTAGCGCACTTCCACCGATGTCGGCGCTTTTCGGAAGAGCGCGAACCCCATGACGCGGCGGGAATAGTGATCCAGAACGACTGCCATCCACCAACACCAAGGCCAGCATTGGGGCCATGCGAAGGGCGACCACGAGCACCAGAACCCCAGCTGCGTTGGCACCGTGGTCAGATCCACATGCCAGACATGGTTGGGACGCTTGGCTGTGACCGTGCGGCCTTTCGCTTCTACGGCTTTCGGTTTTTCTTGCTGGAGAGGCGGTCTCTCCCTGCGTATACGCCCGATGGTCGTGGTTCCCAAGTGCAGACCCGCTCGCGCCAATACCTCAGATAACTTCTTCTTCCCCAAGTTAGGGCACAAGGTCTGGAGCCGTTGGACGGCGTAGCGCACAAAGTCGGGGAATTTGTTGACCGGAACGGGAAGCTGCACTAGCGCCGCAGCTCCTTCCTCGTCCAAGCGCTTCATCCAGGAAGCGACGGTCTTGGGACAGACGAAAAACCTCTTTGCCGTCTGTTCGAGCGACCAGCCGCGAGCCGCCTTGAGCTCGAGGATTGCCAGACGTTCCGGGGGACGGTAGAAGGGGCGCTGATGGGCCGGAATGCTAGCCATGCGGGCATCCTTGATGCGCAGTTCCTCCCGCAAGAGCGCATTGTCTTCCCGGTGCTGATCCCGTTCGGCTCGGAATCGGACTCGAGCTTTCGGGCAGTCAGCCGCCCAACTACGAGTATAGACGGCGGCATACTTGGCGAGTGATACCACGTGAAGCATGGCCGAGCGTACTTTGGCTGGCCAGGATTTCGGCAACGGGATCGTGAAGGCAGGATTCGACATACTGGCTCCGGGAATGGCTGAAGCCAGCATAACCGAAGCTCTGGACGTATGTTGGGAACAATCTGCCAACCGGGAAAAGTCCCTGGACCACTTCACCGGTAGCGACGCAGTTTGCGCCCGTCTACGGTGCGGGGCCGTTGGCCGTTGGCGATCACTAGCGCGCGGGCGGCCGCCCTGCGGCCACATAGGCGGCTTCGGTAATAGAGATTCCACACGCTCCCACAACTCATCCGTGAGAATTGCTTGGTTATCCTTCATAAGCAGCGATTCCTTTCACTGCCAAGAAAAACAAAGTCAAGACGTTTACGTCAACCGAGGTTTTGAAACCGCTTCTAACCTGTCTCCGCAGAATGCAATGGATGGCGCAGGAACTCCCACGCGCGCGTCGGAGCGTTGCTCCTCCTGACCTATCAGAACCACACTTGGCTTAACCACCTCTTTCACCGGCATCGGGGAACGAACAGACCGGGTGATATCAATCACCGGCTGAGAGAACTCGCAGCTCATATAGCAGTCGTGCGGCGTCGCCACGATCAACAGGTTGGCGCGATCGATCACTTCGGCCAGGGGAGTGAATCGCGGATCCGAGACGTAAGGGTCCGTGCAAATAACTTCCTTGCACTCCATGAGGAGTACCTTACGAAGCTTGAACGAGAGCGAGTCGCGAGGATCGTCGTTGTTGGCTTTCATGGCCATACCGAGGATGCCAACCGTCATATTTCTCAGATCAAGCCGCCGTTTGATGCTTTGCACGAGCAGGTAAGGCATGCCTTCGTTCATTTCAAGGGCCGCTTTACCCAATAGGAAAGCGCCATGATTGAACGCGCCCAATTGGTAGGTGTCCTTGACCAAACAGGGGCCGGCGGCGAAACCGGGCTTGGCGAATGGCTTCATGCGCGGATAATCCTCGCGTACCGCCTTGTAGATTCGGTGGAAGTCGGCGCCGTTCTGTTCCGCAATCATGTAGAATTGGTTGGAGATGGCAAAATTGATGTAGCGGTAGGCGTTGCAGAACAACTTGCACAGTTCCGCCTCGATCGGCGTGACAAAGATAACCTTGGGGCAGATTAGGCCGAAAAGGTGCGCGGCGCGCTCAGCGGCGCCTGGCGCGACGCCGCCAATGATTTGCGGTAATTGCTTGAGTTCAACGAGTGACTTCTCTTGCAGAATCCGTTCCGGGCAATAGGCCAAATCCATGCCCTCGAAACCCCTCTCATCGATCTTTCGACTGAGCCGATCTGTCACGCCGGGAAAGACCGTGCTCCTCAGCACCAGCAGCTGGCCTGGTCGCATTTGGGCCAGGACTTTGTCCAAAGCGCGGTCAAATGGCCCAATGGCCGGATCGCCGAAGTCGCTTACCGGCGTGCCGATGGTTACAATGACACCTTCCGCGTTCCGGAGTCTCGTGTCGTCCGTCGTGGCGCTCAACTGACCGGAGTCGATCAATTCCGGCAGCAGTTCATCTGCGCCTTCTTCTTTGAAGGGCATGCGGCCGCGGTTGACAAGATCGACTCGCTCGCGGCTAGTGTCGATTAGGTCTACAGGGATGCCGACCTTGGCGAAAGCCATGCCCAACGGAAGGCCGACATGACCGCAACCTCCCACAATCGCAACGGGGCCGATCCATGTGTAGCCGTTCGCCCCGGGGTCTTCGCGAGTATTCTGAACAGTTCCTAACTCATCGGGAGAAAACATTTTCGCGAACTCCTGTCCATAAGAGGTCAGGGAATACACAAGATCACTTGGTTTACTCAACGCAGATTGAATTGCCAATCTCTGCCGTGGAGAGGTTCGTACCGCAGGGGGGGACGCATTCGACTCTATTAGTCATCTCCTTTGTCATGACGGAGGAATCGGGGAAGACCAACCCGGACGAGGAACTCCATGTCCGATTCGACGACAACTTGTCGTCTAAAGTCCATTGGCGCGCAGGCTAGCGGAGCGTAGTCAGCGCTCGGCCGACTTTCAATCGGGTAATTGAGCCCGGCGAAGGCACTTCGCGGCAGCGGAACTGATTGTGGCAAGGCCACTGGACCCCATGCCGAACCAGGGCCTCCGCGCGCGCAGCTGAAGCCGGCCCCCAATCGCGAGTCTGCCTCGACGCTACCGATTTTGACAGGCGTCCGCAGTGCGGAATCCGCCGTAAGCCAGTTGCCGCCAACCGTAGCGCGCATCGCGGCTGTCCCACGCTCAGGTCCGACGTAAGCCCTGGACGTTACCTTGTCCCTCCACGCGGACTCCAAGCGCTTCTCGTTGTGTTCCACCCTGGCGGCGACAATTCCTACAAACAGCATCCCCGCCAACATGCCAAGGAAAATCAAGCGAAACACTCCTAAGCTACGCCGTTCGGCTATGGATTGCCGCAAAGCAGTACTCTTGATTCCGTTGTTGGAGAACAAGTATTCACTCCTAATCATGACAGCCAGGCGGGTTTACTTGCCTATGCCAACCAGCTGCCGGATGAATGCGAGGCGCGGAAAACCTCCGAACACAAAAACCATGCACAAAGCAAAAATGAAGCTGATGGTCGCTAGGTAGGTTAGGTATGAAGCCATGGACTTTTGAAACGCAGGCAACCAACCGCTCCCCTCGGCAACTTTCTGGTCGCCGCGGTTACGCCATCGCTGTTTCGCCAACCGGAAGAGCAAATAAACCTTGACCCCGGCATTGGTGATTTGGTTGAAATAAAGAAGCCATGAATAGGAAACGCGGATCCGACCATCGTAGTACCAGAGGAATATGGCAAGTATCGAACGGGTCACAAGGATCGTGACGATGGCCGCCCACAGCATCTGGATGCCTTGCAGGGCCACCAGACAAAGGGCCATTGTTGGGCCGATCAACGTGGTCCACATGGCAAGCCTTTGGTCCACGAAGCACCACCAGGGGAACCAACCGAGTTGCTCCGGCCCAAGACTGATACAGCGGCGACCATTGCGCAGTAGGTTTCCAGACCAACGGAGCAAGTTTTGCCGAACCCTCGAGAATGCGCCTCCTTCGAGGTACTCTATGGTGGTCGCGACAGCATCAGGGACGTAGCGCAGAACAGCCCCTCCGGGCTTGGCTAGCAGGGCGTAGGCAGTGCTCTTGTCATCACCAGAGAGGAAACGGAATCGACCCCAGAGCCAGCTGTCGAGATAGTCGGCCTCGACAAGCCGAATGAACGGCTCTTCGACGATGTACTTGGCACGGAAGAATGAGCATCGCCCCGTCAACGTCAAGAGCTTGCCGGATAAGGCGATCGATTGCATGGCTAGCTGTCGCTGCGCCATCCGCATGTCGATCCACCATTGCATCCATTTCGGACCGAAAATGATCGACCTTTCGTCGGTGGTCAGGGCGTCGATCTCCGGGCAGACAGTAAAAACGGGCAGACATTTGCGGAGGATGCCTGGGTCGACGTAGGTATCGCCGTCCATGAAAACGCACACGTCCTCGTCTGTCACGCCGTAGCGGCTAATGGCGCGCAGCACTAGGCCAATCGCGATGCGTTTGCCGGGCAGGTTTTGCCGGACAAACACCAACTCAATGTCCAGCCCCTGGGCATGGCGGCGGAGGTAAGTACGAATAACCCCTTCGTCGAAGGAGTCGCCGGTTCCAAAGAAGATTCGGGCCGGGATGCGCGTGTCACGCACCTCAGTAATGAGACTGTTCATGAGCCGCTCGGTCGTGTCCTTTACTTCGCGGAAAGTCGTGATCATGTACAGAATCCGCTTCGGTCTCCAGCCCGATTGCCATAATTCCTCCGCCCTACGGCGGATGGGAGGGAATACGAAGCGGGCATAAACCTGAGAACGGACGAAATGGAAGGCTCAGGACCAATACGGACAAGAAACCGAGCCATAAAAGCAACCGACACAGGTCGGCAAGAGTCAGCCGAAAAGATCGCTGCACGTCGACTTGTCGCATTTGAGTTTCCCGTCCTGATCCTCTGTATTCGGGCCAAGTCGCTATAGGGTTAGTTCTCTTCGAACAATTAATCACGCGCCTGGGAGAAAAAGGCGCCAATTCGATGCCAGAACAACGGCCGCTTGGCGACGCTAACCACGACTGGCATACCGCCCGCCAGGTCTTTCTCGACTTCCGGCGCGAAGTCGTCCGCGATCGCAAGTTGGACGTAGGCCGAGCGATCCTCCTGCCCCCGCCAGTTGTAGCGAAGCTGAGAGTCTTTCATGTGGGCCTGCATCTCCGTGAGAAAACCGCTTGTCCGGTCTATCTTAACGATTCGCCCTCGCACCGTTTTGTCCAAGGCGGGGATCCAAATAGAGGCCCTGTCGCCTAGTGACAACAAGTTGGCGTCGTCCTGAGTGACGAATCCGTCTATGACCGGCGCGTCGCCAGATTTTTCAAGGATCGCGAGAGCTTCGCCGCGGTTCATCGTCGCGCCGACCACCTTGAGAAGCTTGACGACCTTGCCGTCAAATGGTGCAAAGTAGACGAGACGCTTGGCTCGATCTCTGGCGAGTCGCTCGCGCTTCACGGCCAGGCGGTGCCGCGCCGCAGCATCGTCGAGATTGACCAGAAACTGGGCCAAATCGCCAACCAGGCGACGCTGATCATAGAAATCCCCTTGCTTAAGCGCGGTTAGGGCGTGTTCCGCAATCCGTTTCTCGGCCTTGGCCTGGAGCAATTGCCCCTCTAAGTTGGCCACTCTCGATTGTGCAACTTCCACGAATCGCGTAGGCGATGCGCCCTTGGCAACGAGACTCCGCTCACGCTTCAGCTCTGATTTAGCCTCATTGAGTTGAACCACCAACGAATCTTCCAGCGATTGGCTCGACTGTAATTTGTCTTTGGAAATGTTCAAATAAAGAGCAAGTTTCTCGCGTTCCTTGTCCACACGGGCTTGTGCGGTATCTAAATCGATTTTAGCGCCCGCGAGTTGCAATTCCGCAACCTCCAGATCCCGCGTCAACGTGTCGTCCTCAACGCGGAAAAGCTTCTGGCCCTGTTTTACGGTTTCGCCTTCTTTGACATGCAATTCCTGACAGCGCCCTACGTCTTGCGAGATTACTGGATAGAGAGGCAGCGAAACTACGGAGTACTCCAGGTCGAGCCGGAAGAAATGAAAGTACAGCACCATCACGATCACCGCCCCCAAACCAAGCCCAAGGGCAAGATAAAGGGACGTGAAAAAAGTGCGACGAAGCGCCAACCAAATGCGGCTTGGTCGCC
>WNEZ01002590.1_pt1 | contig 15517 bp, 14 predicted proteins | sample 5400521 | NCBI WGS metagenome assembly WNEZ01 (sample SAMN13153339, study PRJNA577476) | soil metagenome | isolation source: 120 cm saprolite under Douglas fir tree site 2 hole 1 replicate 1 | place: USA:California | collected 2015-04-18
CGCAAAAACAGGACGAGCGCCGGCACGGAGGATGGAACTGGCGGTGGCAAAGAAACTAAAGGGAGTGGTGATAACTGCGTCGCCTGGCTTAACGCCGGCGGCCACCAGTCCAAGCCAGAGGGCGTCCGTTCCCGAGGCGCAGCCTACTGCTTCCGTACTGCCGCAGAGCGTGGCAAATTCACGCTCAAATGATGTAACTTCCTCACCCAGAATGTACTTCTGGGAATCGCATACGCGGGCCACGGCGGCCAGGAATTGCTCCCGCAGTCCGGCGTACTGGCGCGAGAGATCCAGCATGGGGACTTGAATAACGGTCTTGGCGTTAAAGGCTTTCACTTTGCTTCTTCGCTTTGTATCTTCGAAAAGTTTAGCATTGTGAGCAGAATTTCCCTCGGCTTTTGCCCCGCAAGCGATTAAAAAGTTACAATGAGCCCAGGTGGTTGACGAGGGAAACGCTGTTTCCATATTCAAGCATGTAAGTCCTTACTAGGAGAGAGATCGGCAGATGGAAAACAAGCCGGCACAGAACATTCAGGACTCCTTTCTGAATACCGCGCGCAAAGACAAGACGCAAGTCACGATATACTTGTTAAGCGGCGTCAAGCTCACAGGCCGTATCCGGTCTTTTGATAAATATTCAGTCGTCCTGGAAACCAACAATCAGGAACAGCTTATCTTCAAACATGCCATCTCAACGGTGGTCATGTCTAAGGGCAGCAGCCATCATGACAGCCGTGGCGGGCATCATTCGGGAGCTGAGGTCGAGAACGCTCCGGCCAAAGTGGAGGGCTAGTCCATTCCCGGTCAACGTTCGCGCGGTTCACGCAAGCCGGCTGGCATCATCACCGGCCGTGACCACCCTGAGCGGGCGTTTCTTGTAGCCGTTGAATTCCGCCACCGTTCCAGGACCGACCGCGATCTTGCTGTGCCGCCAGGCGCAGTTATCGCCCGTGCTGCGAGCCGCAAGGAACTCCGCGGCCACGATGAGGCAGCCCCCAACACTGACGATGGAACCACATCCCGGGTGGGGACGGAGGAGTCGCTCGCCGAATTCCGCGAACTCGCCGCCTCTGCCGGCGCGGCAATCGTAGGCGAGTTTGTCCAGCGCCGCGACCGTCCTGATCCAGCTACACTGCTGGGCATCGGCAAGCTTCAGGAGATTGCTGGAGCCGTGGCCTCGTCGCAAGCCGATCTGGTGCTCATTGACCATGAGCTTTCACCTTCCCAGCAACGCAACATAGAAAAGGAAGTGGATGCCCGTGTGATTGATCGCACGCAGCTCATCCTGGACATATTCGCGCGTCACGCTCGGAGCCGCGAAGGTCAGTTGCAGGTGGAACTCGCGCAGCTTGAATACATGCTGCCCCGCCTTGCCGGACGCGGTATTGAAATGTCTCAGCTCGGCGGCGGCATTGGCACACGCGGACCCGGTGAAACGCAGCTTGAAACTGATCGTCGAAAAATCTTCCGGCGAATCCGGCACATCAAGCAGCAGGTGGAAGAAGTGCGGCGGGTTCGCTCACAGCAGCGTCAGCGGCGTGAATCGGTTCCACTGCCAACCGTGGCGCTGGTCGGTTATACCAACGCCGGCAAATCAACTCTGTTTAATGCTCTCACCAACGCGGGCGTGCTTTCTTCGTCCAAGATGTTTGCCACGCTTGATCCCACCATTCGGTCCATTGTTCTGCCGAGCAAGCGAAAAATCTTGATGTCTGACACGGTCGGTTTCATCCGCAATCTCCCCACCACGCTGGTTACGGCCTTTCGGGCCACACTGGAAGAAGTGCAGCGAGCAGTGCTGTTGCTGCACGTCTCTGACGTAACCAGTCCGTTGGCGCATGAGCAGCAGGCCCAGGTGGAGAAGGTGTTGAAGGAACTTGAAGTCAAAGACACGCCGCAGATCCGCGTGATGAACAAAGTGGACCTGCTGCCGGAGGCGCAACGCAAGGCCCTGGTGAGTGATGATGCCACGGTGTATGTTTCTGCGGCAAAAGGGATAGCACTGGAACGGCTGCTGCTGGCGATTGATGCCCGGCAGGATATTGATGCCCTGCGGCATTTGCATATCCGTGTCCCGCAGAGCGAGGGCAAGCTACTGGCCCAGATAGAAGCGCGTGGTCATGTGCTCAAAAGGGCCTTCCGTGACAGTGCCGTGGATATGGAAGTAGAAGCGCCGGAATCGCTGGCGCGGGTGCTGGATCAATATGTGGTCAAGCCGCGTACGCGTCGGTCTTAATTCCTACCGCGGATTCACGCGGATGATCGCGGATCAAACCTTAAAGACAAAAACCTTACCGCTGATTTACGCAGATCGCACTGATAAACCAAAAGCGATGCTTTATTGAGGCAGGTTTTGGATTTGGTTTAATCCGTGCGAATCTGCGGCAAAGGGTTTTGCTTTTTCATTCGCGGAAATTCGCGGCCAACCCCCTGCTGTTCTCCGCGCCTCCGCGGTGAGATGTTGCTTTTGGCTTTATCCGCGCCTATCCGCGTAATCCGCGGTAAGTTTCTCGGTAGGTTTTGGGTTTATCAGTGTCATCCGTGTAAATCAGTGGTGAGAATTAGTGAAAAGCAAAATGGGCCTGAGACCAAGAAGCGGTGACAGTTTCCTTGGCCACAAGCCCATTCGATCCTGAATCGGATCGGAGGTGATACATCTATTCTAGGCTACCTGAAACGGCTGTCAAGGATTTCCACGTGTTTTTTCCGGCAATTCACATCCTGTTCAGCAGCGCACAAATCACGCGCCAGGTGTGATCAGACCTGGCTCTCCCCACCTTACTTGTTCCACAGAAAACGTAATCCCACAATGACCAGCAGGGCTCCAAAGCCGCGGCGAAGGATTGCTTCGGAGAGGTGCTGGGCCCACATTCCGCCGAAATAACCGCCCACAAGAAACCCCCCGGCAATCCAGGCGGCAGCAGCCAGATCAGCGTTCCCGGCTTTGTAATATTCCCAAAAGGCCAGAGCCCCAATCGGCGCCAGTAGCGCTCCCAGTGAAGTGCCCTGGGCGCGGTGCTGGTCCATGTGGAAGATGTAGACGAGAGCAGGGATAATCAGGATTCCGCCGCCGATACCGACAAATCCGGAAAAAACTCCCACCACGATTCCAAGCAGCAAGTAACCAAAGCTCATAGCTCCACCTTAAAACCCTTTCAATCGTAAAAGATTGTTGCTGGATTCAGTGATGTTTTCGGAGGTTTTTTCTGCCGATTTCGGCCGCCTTGCAGCTCTCTCACTCTGCTGTGCAATTTCGTCGTTTCTAATTCATTTTTCAGACCGTCTGGCACGCCACAGTTCGTTGACACTGATGTAAACTGAATGTTAAGTTAATGAGTTTGCTGGTCGTCCCCGATCCGCCCTTTCACTTACAATAAAAGACTTATAGAGATGCAAGAAACACTCAGGCAAATAGGCGAATTACTGCTTTCCTCCATCCCCACCATCCTCTGTCTTCTGGTGGTGTGGACGGCGTACCGTTTCATGGTGCACATCCCGCTGCATCAGGTGCTGGCCAGGCGCCATGCGCTGACCGAAGGCGCGGTTGAGCAGGCGCGTAAGGAGATTGCTTCCGCGGAAGCGCGTACGGCTGAATATGAGCAGAAGGTCCGTGAGGCGCGTGCCCAGATTTTCAAGACCCAGGAAAGCTACCGCAAACATGTGATGGATGAGCGCGCCAGGGCGGTTGCAGAAGCCCGCAAACAGGCCGAGCAGATGATCAAGACCGCTCGCCACACGGTGCAGCAGGAAATCGTAGCCGCGAAGGTTGGTCTGGATAAACAGGCAGACACCCTGGCCGACCAGGTGATCCAGACTGTGTTAAGGCCAGGCGCCGGAGTTGGGAGCCGATAAGCGTGACTACCCGCACAAAATATTCTCTGGCGCTAGTGGTTCTGGCGATCCTCACTCTTTTCGTGCAGCCGCAGGGTGCGGTTGCGCAGCAGAAAGCGCCTCAACAGGATGCGCCTCACCAGCGTGAGGGCTCCGGCGCTGCCCAGCCTGAGCCGCAGGAGTCCACTGGCGAAGCCCTGAAAAAAGAGCCCAAAAACGAGGCCAATGAAATCCGCAATGCGCCTTCCGTCCGAGCCATTGCCCGCGTGACCGGGATGAGCAATGACATGGCATATTGGCTCAGTATTTTCCTGAATTTCGCGATTCTGGCCGGGCTTCTCGGATGGTTGCTGCGCAAAACGCTGCCGGGCATGTTCAAGGCCCGTAATGAATCCATCCAGAAGCGAATCGAAGAGGCGCGCAAGACGAGTGAGGAAGCCCGCCAGCGGCTGAAGGAAGTGGAATCCCGTTTGTCGCGATTGGACGTTGAGATCACTGAGATGCGGCGTGAAGCGGAAGAGAATGCGCGCACTGAAGAGAAGCGTGTTCTGGCTGAAGGTGAAGCGGAACGCCGCCGCATTGTGACTGCCGCCGAACAGGAGATTGCAGCCGTGGCCGGCAATGCACGCCGTGAGTTGAAGGCCTATGCCGCGGAGCTGGCGGTCAATCTTGCCAGCAAGAAAATCCGCGTGGGCAAGGAAGCGGACCAGTCACTGGTACGCGATTTCACCATTGAATTAGGAAGGGACGGAAACTAGATGGCCGCAGTTGCTGGACGTTATGCCCGCGCCTTTGCCGAAGTAATCACAGCGCAAAAACTGGATGGCGATAAGACCGCCGGTGAGCTTGATGATCTGACTGCCATGATCAGCGAAAACCATGAGCTTCGTAACATCTTTCAGAACCCCGCTGTGGACCACAAGCAAAAGCTGGCCTTGCTGGACGCCATCATGAAGCAGGCGGGAGGCGCCAAAGTGCTGCGCAACTTCCTGGCCGTTCTCATTGACCACAATCACATCGGCCAGATGAAAGAAATCGCACAGATGTTTCGCCGCGAGCTGGACGACCGCATGGGCATCGCCGACGCGCAGGTGAGTTCCGCCCGTGAGCTCAGCGCCACGGAAAGAAAAGATCTGGAGCGTCAATTGGCCTCGGTCACCGGCAAAAAGGTCCGCGCAAGCTATAACGAAGATGCCAGCCTGCTGGGCGGGGCCATCGTTCGCGTGGGCAGTACCATTTATGACGGCTCAGTGCGCGGACAACTGGAAAAGATCAAGCAGCAGATTGCAACGGCATAAAAATATCCTGTCCCCGTGAGTCATGCCGGGGTGGTGAAAAGGTTATATGGCACAAATTAAAGCAGACGAGATCACAAAACTAATTCGCGAGCAGATCCAGAACTACGAGTCCAAGGTGACCGTGGATGAAGTTGGCACCATCATTTCACTGGGCGACGGAATCGCCCGCGTCCATGGCCTGGACAAAGTCATGGCCGGCGAACTGCTCGACTTCGGCCACGGCGTGGCCGGCATCGCCATGAACCTGGAAGAAGACCAGGTCGGCGCCGTGCTGCTGGGCGAATATACCGAAGTCAGCGAAGGCGACGAAGTAAAGCGCACCGGACAGATCATGTCCGTTCCCACCGGTGAAGGCATGATTGGCCGTGTGGTGAATGCCTTAGGTGCGCCCATTGATGACAAGGGACCCATCACCGCCAGCAGACATATTCCGGTTGAGCGCATCGCTCCCGGCGTGATCGCCCGTCAGCCAGTGCGTGAGCCGATGGCCACCGGCATCAAAGCCATCGACTCGATGATTCCCATCGGTCGCGGCCAGCGCGAACTGATCATTGGTGATCGCCAGACCGGCAAGACCGCCGTCGCACTCGACACCATCATCAACAACAAGGGCAATGACCTGATTTGTATCTACTGCGCCATTGGACAGAAGCGTTCTTCAATCGCCCAGGTGGTGCAGAAACTTCAGGACTACGGCGCCATGGATTACACCATCGTCGTGGCGGCGTCGGCTTCCGAGCCCGCTCCCATGTTGTATCTGGCTCCGTACGCAGCTTGCGCTATCGGCGAATATTTCCGTGATACCGGCAAACACGCGCTGGTGATCTATGACGATCTTTCCAAGCACGCTGCGTCGTATCGTGAAATCTCGTTGCTGCTGCGCCGTCCGCCGGGTCGTGAAGCGTACCCCGGAGACGTGTTCTATCTTCATTCACGCCTGCTGGAGCGCGCAGCCAGAATGTCTGACAAGCTCGGTGGCGGATCGCTGACGGCCCTGCCCGTGATTGAAACGCAGGCCAATGACGTATCGGCCTACATTCCAACCAACGTCATCTCCATCACTGACGGTCAGATATTCCTGGAAACAGACTTGTTCAACTCCGGCATACGTCCGGCGGTAAACGTCGGCATCTCCGTAAGCCGCGTAGGCGGTTCAGCACAAATCAAGGCCATGCGCCAGGTTGCAGGTTCGCTGAAGCTAGACCTCGCTCAATATCGCGAACTGGCTGCCTTCGCGCAGTTCGGTTCTGACCTGGACAAGGCGACGCAGGCGCAGCTGAATCGCGGCGCACGTCTGGTTGAGATCCTCAAGCAGGATCAGTATCAGCCGCTTCCTTTCAGCAAGCAGATTGTCGTCATCTGGGCCGGCATCAACGGCCATCTGGATGACATGCCGGTGGACAAGATCCGCGAATTCGAAGCTCAGTTGCTGAAATATATCGAAACGTCCAATCCCAGGCTGCTCCAGAGCATCATGGAAAAGAAGACCATTGATGATGCGCTGAAAGCGGACCTGGGCAAGACAGTGAAGGAATTTAAACAGACGTTTGCTGCCAGCATACAACCGGCAGGAGCGGCAAAAGCCTAAGGCGCCATGGCAAACCTACTCGACATACGGCGACGCATACGCAGCGTGAAGAACACGCGGCAGATCACCAAGGCCATGCAGATGGTGTCGGCTGCCAAACTTCGTCGCGCCCAGGACCGTGCTCTGACGGCCCGGCCTTATGCACAAATGCTGACCAACGTTCTGAAATCGCTGGTGACGCGCGCGGAAATTTACGACCCCGTCACCGGTGAAGCGCATCATCCGTTGCTGGTCCGTCGTCCGGAGAAGAATGTTCTCCTGATTGTGGTCTCCGGCGAAAAGGGACTGGCCGGAGCTTTCAATGCCAACAGCCTGAAGGCGGCATCAAAGTTTATTGCCTCCAAAGAAGGCAAGAACATTGACATCATCTCCATCAGCCGCAAATCGCGTGACTACTTCCGCCGCCGTTATGTGATGGCGGAAGGCGAAGAGCGAAAAGCTCCGATTCAGATAGTTGACGAGCATGTGGGCGTGATCAACCGCACACAGTTCGTCACGGCGCGCGAAATTGGCGAAAAGGTAGTCAAGCTGTATACCGATGAAGTGGTCGACTCGGTTTACATCGTCTACAACGAGTTCAAGTCAGTGATCGCGCAACGTCTTGTGGTGGATGAAGTCCTGCCCATCGCCAAAATCGGCGAGCAGACCCACGCAGTGGCTGAAGAAGTCACCGAGGAAGAGCGCAAGCGTCGCATTGAAGCAGCCATGCATGCTCACGCCGGGGTACGCGCCGCCGATACCTCGGAGATCGACACGAAAGCAGCCGCCTTTGCCACGCAGGTCGACTACATCTATGAGCAGCCGCCGGAAGAATTGTTCAAAAGCCTGCTGCCGCGGTATATCTCGGTGCAGCTTTTCCGCGCCATGCTGGAATCAGAGGCGGCCGAACACGCTGCCCGCATGACGGCGATGGATTCGGCAACGAACAACGCCTCCGACATGATTGACGGATTAACGCTGGCGATGAACCGCGTGCGCCAGGCGAAGATCACCAAAGAAATTATTGAAATTGTCAGCGGTGCGGCCGCCGCAGGGTGACGAGCCGGCACCAGCAAAAAGGGATTTATGGCACAAAACACTGGAGAAGTTATACAGATCGCGGGACCCGCGGTTGACGTGCAGTTTCCGGAAACCAAGCTGCCGCCTATCTATCAGGCGCTCAACGTGGTTAGTGATGGATTCAAGGTCCCCGATCCGATCAGCGTGATTCTGGAAGTGCAGCAGCATTTGGGCGAAGGCCGGGTGCGTTGCATTGCCATGCAGGCCACTGACGGTATGGTGCGCGGCATGAAGGTGATCGACCTGGGCGGGCCGATTTCGGTTCCCGTGGGCAAAGGCACACTGGGCCGCGTAATGAACGTAGTCGGCGAACCCGTAGACGATCTCGGCCCGGTAGCGGGCAAGAAGCGTATGCCGATTCACCGCCTGGCGCCTTCGTTTGAAGAGCAGTCGACCAGCGCCGAAATGTTTGAAACCGGCGTGAAGGTCATCGACCTCATTCAGCCTTTCTTGAAGGGCGGAAAGATTGGTCTGTTCGGCGGCGCCGGTGTAGGCAAGACGGTCGTGATTCAGGAATTGATCAACAACGTGGCCAAGCAGCACGGCGGCTACTCAGTATTTGCCGGCGTCGGCGAGCGTACCCGTGAAGGCAACGATCTCTGGCTGGAGATGACCGAGTCAGGCGTAATCAAGCCGGGCGTTCCGGAAGAATCGAAGGCCGCTTTGATTTACGGCCAGATGACCGAGCCCCCAGGAGCCCGTCTCCGCGTTGCGCTCACCGGCCTGACCGTGGCGGAATATTTCCGCGATGAAGAAGGTGCGGATACGCTGCTGTTCATTGACAACATCTTCCGTTTCACTCAGGCTGGATCAGAAGTTTCCGCACTGCTGGGCCGCATGCCTTCCGCCGTGGGATACCAGCCCAACCTCGCCACTGAGATGGGCGAGCTTCAGGAGCGCATCACCTCCACGAAGAAAGGTTCGATCACGTCCGTGCAGGCCATTTACGTTCCGGCCGACGATTTGACCGATCCTGCTCCGGCAACCACCTTCGCTCACCTGGACGCAACCACTGTGCTATCGCGTCCGCTGACGGAGATCGGAATTTATCCCGCCGTCGATCCGCTGGCGTCCACCTCGCGCATTCTTGATCCACATATTGTGGGCAAGGAGCACTATGACGTGGCACAAGGCGTGAAGCGTATTCTGCAGCGCTACAAAGATCTTCAGGACATCATCGCCATTCTGGGTATTGAAGAACTCAGTGAAGATGACAGATTGACTGTGGCTCGCGCCCGCAAGGTGCAGAAGTTCCTGTCACAGCCCTTCTTTGTGGCCCACCAGTTCACCGGACTGGAAGGCCGCTATATGAAAGTCGCGGACACCGTGCGCAGCTTCAAGGAGATCATTGAAGGCAAGCACGACGATGTTCCGGAACAGGCCTTCTACATGAAGGGCTCCATTGAAGAAGTGCTGGAAGCCGCGCAAAAGCTGAAAGCCGGAGCCGCAGCGTAAACCAACATGCCAGACACGATTCAATTCGAAGTCGTCACACCCGAACGCATGGTGGTGAAAGACACGGCCGATAATGTGCAGATTCCCGGAAAGGATGGTTATCTGGGAATCCTGCCGGGCCATGCGCCACTCATCACCGAACTTGCGGTGGGTGAAATCAGCTATCGCCACGCCGGACAGACCAGGCGAATCTCCGTAGCCTGGGGCTTTGCCGAAGTCCTGCCTGACAAGGTCACCATCCTTGCCGAAACGGCCGAACGTGCCGACGAGATTGACGTCAGTCGGGCGCAGTCAGCCAAGCAACGTGCGGAAGAAGTGCTGAGAAAGGCCGGGCCGAACGGAGACGATGCTGCCCAGGGAGCGTTACTCAGGGCAAACACCCGGATCGAAGTTGCGGGCAAGAAATAGGTTAGTTTTCGATAGTTTAGTTTTACAAATCAGGACCTGCTTCGGCAGGTCCTTTTTGCTTTACGAAAGGAAAAGGGCAACCGATGCAACGATGGCCTTCGCTGACTCCAAACACGTCGTCATCCCGACGGCCCTAAGCGAACGCGCGCTTTCTTCAGCGCGTGAGCAGGACGGAGGGAACCTTGTGTTTGTTTTGAAGCGCGACTGGAGCGGTAAGCCGTGCTACACGTTCCCGCAACGACTTCCGATAAAGCTTCCAAAAAACAAGCGCCGAAGGCGCGACATTATGTAGCCCAGGCCGTGAGGCCTGGGTAAGTGTCAAAAAGAAGACGAGCCCCGTAAGGGCGGCACACATCACATCAGTTTTTTCGGCAGCAGATAGGTGAAGCCCGCAAAAAATTCCCATCGCGTGCTGGTGCCGGTGAGCCCGCGATTGAATCCCGCATCAAAGACCAGATTCGGTTTGAGATTATAGTTCGGGGCCAACAGCAGTCCGGCGGCGTTGTCATGCAGTAAAGGCTGCGTGAAATGCCACAATTCTCCGGTGAATCCCAGCCTTCCCTTTACGGGATGAGAGATTGAAAGCGTTTGTCCAAATTGCGCCCGATGTACTGCATTATCAATCTGCTCGTTGAACATGTAGTTGGTGTCCACATGAAACTTGCCCAGGTCGGTGCTGATGAGCAATAAGGCCGAGTTGCGGCTGGAGCCAAAATCGAGATCAGTCGTCGTGCCACCGTACACCGTGCGAAAGTAGCTGGCAGAGATGGTGGGCTTACGTCCTTCCCCGGGCAAAAGTACCGTCTGAAATCCCAGCGCGACGCCCCCTGCGTCAGCGGAACGATGGTCGCCCAGATCTGACGATGCGAACGGTTCTGTTGCGACTAGAAACTGCAGCCGTTTGGCCGGCGCAAACTTAATGACCTCATTGATCCCGGTGCGATTGGCGAACTCACCCGAATGTTCTGCGACTAAAACGCCGGTTTCAAACTGCACATAGCCAACAGGTGTCAGCGTGGCCGGAGTTGAGATGGTGGGCCGGCCGGGATTCGCCGCAGGACCTTCGTCCGGGGCAGCTTTGGCCTCTGCTTGTGTCTTGGTTCCAGTTTGCGCGCTGGCGTCGGATTGCGCGCTGGCGGGATATGCCAGACAGATCAATTGCGCCAACAGGCAACATAAGCCAGCCAGGCGTGCGCGAGACACGGCTGAAAACTTGAATTGGTTTGGCACTCTGGAGTTATAACTGAGATTTGGATTTTCTATTCTCTTAAAAATACTGAAAAATCCGCTGCCCATCTTTATTTAGTCCATGTTTCAGGCAGCTTCATCCTGCTGGCGCCCCAGGACCATGCGCCGGAGCGTGAGCGCGTTCTGGGCGGCGTACCCGGCCTGGTCATTATCAAAGTAGACATAGATGGCCTTCAGCTTTGCTGCCTGCTGTTCGATCCAGCGCGCCCACTGGCGGAGCCGCATATCGCCATAGCTGCCCTGATATTTGCCTTCGGCTGGGCCATGCAGACGGATGTAGGCGAAGTCGGCAGTAATGTCCAGCGGAGAGTGATATCCGCCGAGTTCGTAAATGCAAAAAGCGGCGTTGTATTTCCGCAGAATACGATTGACCTCAGGGACCATCCAGCTTATCTCGCGGAATTCAAATGCATAACGATGTGAACGAGGCAGAATTTCCAGCAGCTCTTGTAATCGCGAGGTGTTGACCTTCCACTTGGGAGGAAGCTGAAACAACACGGGACCAAGTTTTCTGCCAAGAATCTCCGCGCGCGGCAACAGATTGTTGATGGCGTGCTCAGGGTCTTTCAGCTTCTTGTTGTGCGTAATAAACCGGCTGGCCTTCACGGCGAAGACAAAGCCGCGGGGTGTGGCGTCCCGCCAGGATTCCATTGCCGACGGTGTAGGCAGCTTATAGAAAGTGTTATTCAATTCCAGCGTGTCAAAATGCTGAAGATAAAACTCCAGCATTCGGGCGGGTGGTGTCTTTGGCGGATAGAACGGGCCCACCCAGTGTTTGTAGTGATAGCCGGAGGTGCCGACGCGTATTTCGCAGTTCATGGGATGCCTGTCGGTTCGATGCCCGGCCTGGACTGGGTGTTTCCGATGTGTTCTGAGGATGTGTTCCGAGAGTGCGTGCGCAACTCTTGTGAAAAAATGGCTGCTCACATTTATTCTTGCCGCCCGTCTTTTTAGGGCATCATTGTGTCCGGCAGAATTTCCATAAAAATCTTGAGGTGAATATTTTCATGCGCAAAGTCTTCATGTTCGCATTGGCCGTCGTGCTTGGCGGAGTGGTTTGGGCGGGTTCCGGTCCTGGTTCCGGTCCTGGGTCCGGTCCAATGTTGGGCCCCGAGCCGGCGGCTCCGTCGCAAGACGGCACAATGCCGGCTCTAACGGCAATCGCCGGACAGGGCATGCTCTCCACTGAGTCTTACGACGATCTACAGGAGCTCTCCGACGATATTGGCGGACGCGTCACTGGCTCTCCTGAGGCCGCCAAGGCCGTGGAATGGGGAATGGCAAAGATGCGCGCCATGGGGCTGGACAATGTGCATACTGAGAAGTGGCAGATTTCGCGCGGATGGACCCGCGTTTCCGCCAATGCGGAACTGCTCACACCGATCCATCGCAAATTGAGCATTGACGCCATGGGGTGGGTTGGTTCCACGCCGGCCGGCGGCGTTGACGCCGATGTTGTCCCGGTCAACACCAACAAGCTGGATGACGAAATAAAAGATAACTCTGCGAAGTGGGCGGGCAAGGTGCTGCTGATTGTTCGCAAGGGACCTGCGCCTACTGGGCCGGCGGCGATGGCTGGCTTCATCAAATTTACCGACCTTCTCAAGAAAGCCTATACGGCGCATGCTCTGGCCGTCATTGGGGGGCAGGGAGGCCAGCCGGCGGCCGGTATGCACCTGACCCATACCGGCTCCATGGGCTTTGATACGTACTATGAGATTCCCATCGTCAGCATGATCGCTGAGGATCAGCAGCAGCTTGAGCGGTTTCTGGATCAGGGCAAGACTGTGCGGCTGAAGATTGACGTGCAGAATAAAGTGACCAGCGGCCCGGTGGATTCCGCCAACGTCGTCGGTGAGATTCGCGGCAGTGAGCATCCGGAGCAGGTGATCGTCGTCGGCGGGCATCTGGATTCGTGGGACCTTGCCTCCGGCGCCACAGATGATGGTTGCGGTGTCGCGACCACGCTCGGCGCGGCTAAAGCGATCAAGCTGAGCGGATTCAAGCCTAAGCGCACCATCCGCTTTGTCCTCTTCACTGGTGAAGAAGAAGGCCTGCTGGGTTCAATCGCCTATACCAGAATGCATAAAGACGAGATGCAGAACCACGTGGCTGCCTTGATTCTCGATAATGGGCAGGGGCCGGTGGTAAGCCTGAACATGGGCGGGCGCGATGACCTGATACCTGCCATGAAGAAGTTCACCGAGTCCATCAAGGCTTTTGGTGACGTGAGCGTGGATGATAACGTGAGTTTCGGCACTGATGCAGGTCCATTTGTCCTGGCCGGATTGCCGGGCATCAACATGGGGCAGGATTCGCCCGAATACAAGTACACGCATCATTCAGCCGTGGACACCTTTGACAAGGTCAAGCCCGACCTGCTGATTCGCGATGCAACCGTCATGGCGTTGACGGCCTATTGGATGGCCGACCGTCCGGAGCGACTGGCCAGCCCGTGGCCGGCAGAGAAAAGCGCCAAAATGCTCACGGAAAAACACAATGACGTTTTCCTGAAAGCCCTGGGCCTGTGGCCTTTTGGCGACCTGGGCAAAGAGCCTGACGGCAAACCGGCCGGCGGTTCGGGAAACAACTGAGAGATAACAGAAACCCGCATCACTGAATTTAAAATCGCGACCATTTATACTCGGGCATTGCGGTAACCGACGCTATGCCTGAGTTTCTCACCAACTTATTGCGGAGCCTTCGCGGGGCGCGCGGCGAGGATATGCAGTTGCTCTGCCGGCAGCTTCTCTCGCAACGCGGCGAAGCTTCGCAGACCGTCCTGGCCCAGCGCATTATTGACCGCTACAACGCGCAGTCCATGACCGAGCGGCTGTCATTCTTCAAAATGCTGGCCAAAGACTTTGGTCCGAATGAAGCAGCCATCCAACAGGCGCTAAGCCAGGGCAAAGGCGCATTCACGCCCGAAAGTATTTCAGCCCTGGCTGCGGCCGCTGAACCTCCCCGGCAGGAGCTTTTCCGGCGCATCAATACCGGAGCGAACGGGACGGAAACGCTGGTGGCCATGCGCAGTGATCTTCTGCGGTCCATGCCGGCGCATCCTGATCTTGCCGCGGTGGATGCCGATCTGAAGCATCTCTTTCGTTCCTGGTTTAATCGCGGATTCCTGCGGCTGGACCGAATCGGATGGCACACCTCCGCATTCACTCTGGAGAAGTTGATTCATTACGAATTGGTCCATGAGATCAACGGCTGGCCGGACTTGCGTCGCCGCTTGGAGGCTGACCGGCGATGCTTTGCTTTCTTTCAGCCATCTCTGCCCGGCGATCCCGTCATTTTTGTGGAGGTGGCGCTTACACATGGCCTGGCGCGCGATATCGCTCCGCTGCTCGACATCAATGCTCCGGTGCTGCCGCCGGAGAAAGCTGATACGGCGATCTTCTACTCCATCAACAATTGTCTGGACGGCCTGCGCGGTATTCCGTTCGGCAATTTCCTCATCAAGCAGGTCGTCGATGAGCTTCACGCCGAGCTGCCCAATATCAAGAATTTCAGCACGCTATCTCCAGTGCCGCTGCTGGCACGCGCATTGAACCAGCAGGATTCAGAAAACGGTTTTACCCGCGAGCGGCTGGAACGTCTGCTCCATGATTTTTCTTCAGATCTGCTGCGCACATCAGAGCTGACCCGCGAGTCAGGCAAGTCCGATCCAGTGGAAGCTTTGAATTACCTGTTGCAGGATCCCGCCAAATATCGTGATGTTCTGGCTGCGCCTCTTCGCCGGTTGACCCTGGCTTATTTCACCCAACTGAGGGCGGGCGATCGAATATACGATCCGGTGGCCGCCTTTCATCTTTCCAACGGCGCCCGGCTGGAATCAATTGATACGTTCGCCAATCTTCGGCCCTACGGTTTGCGCGATTCGTTCGGCGTGATGGTCAACTACCGTTATGTCCCTAAAGATCTGGAAGAGAACCATGAACAGTTTGTGCGAACCGGGAATCCCAGGGTCGCGCCGGGCTTGATGCAGGAGAAGCGCAAGATCGCGGCGTTGTGGACAGGGCGTGCAGAAAAGAAATCCAGCGGCAAAACTATATCGTCGCGAGTGTAGCGAAGCCTGGCGGGAGGTCGGAAGGATTGCCTTTTAACATTTGTTCTTCCAGTCGAGTTCCTGAGCCAACTGATCCTGTCCACGGGCGTTCCAGCACTCAATGATCACATGATCTGCCATTAAGGATGAGGCGCAAAAAATAGAGTCTTACAAAAGTGCTTCTGTCCCCCACTCCTGCCAACTTTATTCAAAGTCCTTCTGTGTCCGGCCAAGTTGCGGTATCTTAGGGCAAGTCATGCCTACGGTTTTCACACAGAATTGGTTCGCAAACCTTTTTTTCGCGGTGGTTAGTCTCGCATTGTGTTTGTTTAGCGCGTTCGAGGTATCGCGTCGAGGGTGGTTCCGTGTTCGGCCTGTACTCAGCACCTACGCATGGTTCCTTGCAACAATCAGCTTCCTTTTGCTGGTTGTTTATCTATTGCAAATCCCGGACACAATCCGATACACGGCCTGCAGAGCTTATTCTGCGATTTACTACGCGACCGGTATCCTTATGTGTTTCTTTGCAGTCGCGGTTGTTTATGAATTCCTATTCCGCATGGCGGGAACCAGCAAAAC
>WNEZ01002591.1_pt1 | contig 15517 bp, 15 predicted proteins | sample 5400521 | NCBI WGS metagenome assembly WNEZ01 (sample SAMN13153339, study PRJNA577476) | soil metagenome | isolation source: 120 cm saprolite under Douglas fir tree site 2 hole 1 replicate 1 | place: USA:California | collected 2015-04-18
ATCTCCTCCTCCGGGATGGTAGCCCTTCCGTTCGATGTCTCTGGAGAGCATCGTGAGATACCAATGGCATCATTGGACAAAATGTCCGGCATGCCGTAAACGATGTGAAACAAGAAAGGTCAAAGTTGAGAGCATGCTGGAATTCAGCCTGGGTCGCGCTCAGCGTGACGTTAACTCGAAGGGTTAGATTGACCCCGCTCTCTCGAACACCTTGAAGACGTGCTTGGGAATACGAGATGGCGTAGTTTTCAGCTTTCGCTCCTTGGCTAGTGGCTGCCTGCACGGCGGTCTGGGCGTCAAGTTCGAGTATCGGTGCGGAGGTAAGGCTGCTATTTCCTGAAGGATAGTGGCTTCCCGCCAGCAGTGAGGCCGTTGAGTAGCGGAATTCACAGAGGCGGCCACTTACGAATGAAAGAGCTGCGGTAGCGCTTACCGGCTTTACACCCACTCTAAGCAACAAGGGATGGTTCAGTCCGAGAGTATCCATCGTTTCATTCGTTACTAAGATTCCATATGCGACATCTGCCGCAGGACAGTTACTGCTCACCGGTATCGTGCTCGCTCTATAAGTCCGCAGGACCGGCTGTAGATCATCTAGTCTTGATTCCCCTATCCTAAGAATTCGCAGTGAAGTCAGCAGCGATTCCGCTTTGCGACGCGTTCGGAGATTGGCAACGAGCACGGCTAGTTGCGCGAAAAGAACGACTACAAAGGCCGTCGCCAAAAGCCAAAAAAGTCCTCTTGTGGCCTTTTTCAATTGGTTCCGTCGGCCTGTATGGGGCTGCATCCTTGAGGATCCGGCGGGCTCAGTGTACAAGTCGCACCATTCTGCATATCAGGATTATTTTGCTGGATAATCGCTCCCTTGTTAGCGTCCGTTGTAGCATTTTGATCCCAGGCACCGTACCAAGTCTTGATCGCAAACCCCTGGCCGTTAAAACCATCCGTTGGCCAGAAGACTTGAACCTGGGCGCGATCGACAAAGAACTGCTGTTTTACCGTGTTGACTCCACTCGAACCGACTGTGTATTTGTCAGTATATGTCCCTTGGTCGTTGTGGCACTGGGTCTCAACTGTCTTCCAATCACAAATGAATCCGTTAGGATTTGTCGGGTTGGTTTCGAGTCCCGCGATCCTCGTTCGTTGGATCTGGGAGGTACCCGCCATCGGTACCAGATTCCCGCTCTGCAGAGAAAACACGTCATATTCAACAGCTCGCTGCTGGACTGGAAAGAAAGGATTCGGAGCGGTCTGATCACTATGTGGGGCAAGCACGCAGTTGGAGTTTTTCCTCTGGCAGAACGGAGGCTGATTTTGGCCTTGGGCATTTCCCCTCACGGTCGGGAATACAGACTGCCGCACTTGGTCGCCCGATTGAGGCCCAGTGCATATCAGTGGTATAGCTATTTCGCCTATCTCGATGTTCTGATCGGATGGGGTGATCAATTATTCCGGCGCGACACTCGAGAATCTGTAAATGAGGCGACCCTGCTGTATGTGCTGGCCTCAAAGCTGCTCGGCCCACGCCCTCGTACCATTCCGCGGTCCACAACGCCACCCCCCCAAACTTATCGCTCGCTGCGCGCCAACTCCCTCGATGACTTCAGCAACGCCTGGATCAGTTACGCGGATCTCCCGGGCACTAAGCGGATCTTTGGACAGTCTCGCTGGGTTCTGGCCTCCAATACGCTGCCGACGTCAAATAACGCAACCCGTTTCCAAACCGTCACCAGGAAGCCAACGTCAGAAATTCAACTTCTTACTTCGTTGAGCGGACTTGCTTTCTGCATTCCGCCGAACGACAAGCTCATTGGATATTACGACGTCATCGAAGAAAGGTTATTTAATGTCCGTCATTGCCGCAACATCGATGGCAACTATCGTGACCTGCCGCTGTACGACCCGCCGATTGACCCCCTCCTGCTGATCAAGGCCAGGGCGGCCGGCCTCGATATCGAAGGTGTCGTTGCCGGTCCGATCGTACCTCTGCCAAGCTACCGCTTCAGTTTTACTCTGCAAAAGGCGCTGGAGTTGTGCAGTGAAGTGAAGGCGCTCGGTGCAGCGCTGCTGGCGGCCATAGAAAAGCAGGACGCCGAGGACCTTGCATTGTTGCGCTCGAGCCAGGAAGTCGCCATGCTCAAACTGGTGCGCGACGTGCGGCAAAGACAGGTCGATGAGGCGGCGGCCAACATCGTAGCGTTGCAGCAAAGCCAAGCCACAGTCATGGAGCGATTCAACCAATTTCAGAAACTGCTGGGCAAAAGCAGCATGACCACTGGCCAGGATGGATCGCCGGTCGTCGAACAGTCTTCGGCGCTCACCGTGTCAACAGACGCGGTAGGCGAAGCCGGCACGTTAGGACTCTCTCGCAGGGAAATCAACCAACTCTCGTTAAGCGCAGTCGCGAATGAGTTCACGCAAATTGCGAATTCCATGCACGTCCTAGCTGGGATCCTATCCATAATTCCTAACTTTTGGGCAGGAGACCCTGTCGTAGGGCAAACCTTTGGGGGTTCCAACTTGGGAAGCGCTGCCGGTGCGATCGCCAAGGCCATCGAAATGGGCGCGGTCAACGCGAGTTATCTCGCAAACCAGATGGGCACGTTCGGAGGCTATGAGCGCCGCCAGGATGACTGGGTATACCAGAGCAGGCTGGCACTCGCCGAACTCAAGCAGCTCGATAAGCAGATTCTCGCCGCCACCATCCGCCAAGACATCGCCCAGCACGAACTGGACAATCATGACACTCAGATCGAGAACGCAACCGCGATCGACGACTTCCTGCGCAGCAAGTTCACCAGCCAGCAGCTCCATCGTTGGATGTCGTCGCAGATCGCCCAAGTCTACTTCAGCACTTATCAGTTGGCGCTCGATCAGGCTCGGCGTGCCGAGCTTGCCTACCGGTACGAACTGGGAGTGGACGCCGCATCATCGCAGTTCGTTCAGTCCGACTACTGGGACAACCTGAAACGCGGCCTGCTCGCGGGCGAACACTTGCACCACGACCTGAAACGGATGGAGAGCGCATACCTGGAGCGCAACACCCGCGAGTTTGAGATTACCAAGCACATCTCTCTCCTGCAGCTCAATCCTTTCGCCTTCATCCATCTGAAAGAGACGGGTTCGTGCGATTTTGACGTACCCGAAGCCTTATTCGATCTCGACTATCCCGGCCACTACTTCCGCCGCATTAAGATGGTGACCCTCTCCATCCCCTGCGTGGCTGGGCCATATGTCAGCGTCAGCGCTACTTTGAAACTGAACAAGAGTCAGACCCGTGTGAAATCCAATGAAGATCCCTACAAGCATCTCCCGGAAGTAGAGGACGATCCTCGTTTCACGAAAACCATCTCTGCGATCACGGCCATCGTAACCAGCAGCGCCCAGCAGGACAGCGGCATGTTCGAGCCAAATCTGCGTGACGAACGCTATCTGCCATTTGAGGGATCTGGCGTGATTAGCTCCTGGACCCTCACGCTGCCGGATAAATTCCGCCCGTTCGATTACGATACGATTTCCGACGTCTTGCTGCACTTCCGCTATACCGCGCGCGATGGTGGCGACGACCTGAAGACTGCAGCCCAGGGCGACTTGGATTCGGCCCTCAAGAATGTGAAGCTGCAAAGCGGTAAAACAGGCCTCGCTCGCCTGCTCAGCCTAAGGCATGAGTTCCCCACGGAATGGTACCGCTTCCTGCACCCGCAGGTGGACTACGTAGGCGACCAGATCCTCACGATAGGTCTGGTAAAAGAGCGATTGTCGTTTCTCTTCAGTCAGACGACCATCAATCTCCAGGCGATCGAGCTATACGTGAGGATTGATGCGGACTTCGCCGATAGCTACACTGATACTACTCTCAAGCTGGCGCTCAAGGCAGGTACCACTGCGTCAGCGACGCCGCTGGATATCAATATCGATGGGCTAACCGGCCTGCTGCACGCAGAGAAGTCCCCTGCTGCGGGTTCCTTGGGAAATTGGACCCTGACAGCATGGCTGGATGGCACTCCCCATCTACGCCTTGATCCAGATGCGATCCAGGACATCTTTCTCGTCTGTCGCTACACATGCACCTCAAGCTAGTTACAGACACAGGTATGAACAAGCGTCTGCACTTTCGGAGTAGCCTCAAGATTAGAATTCATCCGAGAAGGAGCTGAACTTATGCAACTATCAGCGGAGATAAGGTGGTTTTGGAGCAGAGTCCCGCCGCCTCAACTTGAGGGATGGTTCCGTAATGCGACAGAAGATACTTGCCCCGCGGGAGGCGGAGAAAAGCGCCAGGATGATTACCTGTACGACGGCAGTCAGATCGAGTTGGGACTCAAACGCCGTGGTGGCAAGGCGGGCGTTGAAATCAAGGGGCTCGTGGCCGCCGCGTGGGGCAACTTAACTGCAAATCCTTTCGCGGGGCCTATCGAACTTTGGAGTAAGTGGACATCCGAAGTGCTGGAGCTCGCGTCGGACCGGACAGTTCCGATCGAGAAAATTCGGTGGCTGCGCAAGTTCGATACCGCCAAACAGGTTCCTGAAGAGATCCCCCTTGATAGCAAAGAGAAGCCGCTCGGAAAGCGGATGCTGCCAGAGATTGGCTGCAATGTGGAACTGACTCGCATCACACTCCGGGATGATGAGGTTTGGTGGACGCTGGGCTTCGAGTCGTTCGGCACTTTCCAAACGCTAGGGAAGGACTTATGCGCCGTTGCGGCGACACTGGCTGCACGGCAGCCACCGCAAATCGGCACGGGACTGCTGGCTAGCTATCCGAGCTGGCTCAAAGAGCGCGTGGTCGTGGAATCCTCTTCTGGCCATGCACTGTAGCAGGTCCGAGCACCTATGGAATACGTCACTTCGAACGGCATGAACAAGAGGGTCCCGTAATCCTTCGAGTCGAGTTCCAATCGTTGCTTCGTGCAAATCCCGCTGCAGAGCCGCTCAATTGCCGGTACAACTCAGATTCACCTCGATGTTCGAGCGGAAAGCAAAGTCGGGGTCCAAGCACATTCCTACTGGCGGAAGAGTTCAACGGAAGGCCCAGCCAGGCTGTGGAGGTGACATTCGTCGGCCAGATCGTGCTGCCTGCAGGGCCGCAAATCTATGACACGTCGGCCTTAAACAATTTCGCAAGGCTGTCGATATCCGCAGCACTAGCGTCGCCGATTACGAAATAGCGCAGCCCGCCCTGACTCCAGGTTTCCATGTCGAACGACACGTTCTTCGGCACGAAAGAATTCTCCTTCAACCCGCCTGGCAATCGCAAAGACCGTTCCTGGAACACGAACACAGAAATGTGGTGCTTTCGCACATCGTAGATCAGATGCGCTCCCGGTGTTTGATCAAGATAGGCCATCCGGCCTCCAAGCAGAGAAAACTCGGAGTTCTTCAGTTCCGGCAAATCGAACGCGAAGGGGATTTTTCCCTGGAACCACGGCTTTACCGTGTGCCGATCCGTGGAGATCACGTCCACTGGCGATGAGCTGGCCAGCGTCTCCACGTGCAGGTCTGCGACCTCACTGTAGACCTGTTCTGTGCGCACTCCCTCTCGTTCTTTGTACGTGGCAGTCAAACCGACGGCCGCAAGAACAGCGATGACAGCTGTCGCCATCATCCACGTGAAGCCGAAACGTCTGCGTCGCGGTTTGGGCGCAATGCTCTGCTGCATCCGTCTCCGGAACTCAGCACTCGGAGCAAAACGTTTTCCAGCGACGTTTATAGCCCGCTTCGTCTGTACGCGCGTAAGGGCATCCGCCGAACAAGAGGGGCAGTTGTGCACATGAACGTCGAAGGCGCGCATCTCCTCCGACGGAAGCTCACCGTCGAGGTAGGTATCGAGTTTCCTGCTCCAAGACTCACAAACCATGGTTCATCCTTTTTGAAACCGTAGCCGTAGGCCATCGCGTAACGTTTTTCTGGCTCGCGACAATCGCGACATCACCGTGCCTATGGGAATGGAAAGCGTTTCAGCAATTTCCTGGTACGACATCTCCTCCACGTCACAGAGAAGGAGGATTTCCCGGAAATACATCGGCAACCCATCGATCGCACTCTGCACCAGTTGGAAGTTCGAGTGCTCAATTAGAATCGTTTCCGGCGTGTTGCCCTCAACTGGCAGTTCGGGTTCGTCCTCCTCAGAATCAAGGGATAGGGTCCTTGTCGCTTTCAATCCCGTACGCGAGGTCAAGAACGTGTTACGCAAGATTCGATACATCCATGCCCGGAAATTGGTTCCCAAACGGAACGACGAGAATCCCTTCAAAGCTTTGGCGTAGGTCTCCTGAACCAAGTCTTCAGCTTCCTCGCGATTCCGTGTCAGCCAGTGCGCGAAGTTGTATAGCTGATCGAAGAGCGGCATTGCCAGTTCTTCGAACGAATCGGGTTGAGCGTCCAAGCGGGTCAAATACACAGTCTTTAACTATCGGGGAGCACCTTTTATTCCCTCACATAAAGAATTAGTTCTTTGGGAATAGAGGGTCGTCTGGTCGGTTATCACTAATGAGTCAAGCAGATTGCACGTAGTCGCAAGAGCCGCGTAGAACACAGAGCCGTATGTGTTTTATGGGTGCAGGAAGATCGGTGAAAGAGTGCCGCCAGGACAGTTCACGCCAGACGAAAATAGAAAGTGACTAAGCACTCCTCCATGTCGTGCGCCTGGATCGTCGCTGTACTGGCCGCAGTCTATTGGCTCCTGCCGGCTGCCTCGGCGCAAGGTTCCGGGGAGGACGTACACGTGACTCCGCGTGTTGAGCAGACACTGACCAGAATTGGTGAGCCGGTCGACGATCCGACCCTGAAAACGCATACCAAGCCCATCAAAGTGGACGTAAATCTAGTGCTGGTGCCGGTGTCTATTGTAGATCCGGAGAACCGCCAGGTGACCGGGCTGGACAAAGAGAATTTCGAGATCTTCGAGGGCAAGGAAAGGCAACAGATTCAGCACTTTTCCCGTGAAGATGCTCCGGTTTCTTTGGGTGCCATCTTCGACGTAAGCGGCAGCATGGCAAACAAGATCGACCGCGCCCGCGAAGCGGTAGTGGAGTTTTTCAAGACCGCGAACCCAGAGGACGAATTCTTCATGATTGCATTTGCGGACAGGCCCGAGGAAGTGACCGACTTTACGCGCTCTGTGGAGGACCTCGAGGGGAGGCTGCTGTATACGGTTCCGAGAGGGCGCACGGCGATGCTGGACGCGATTTATCTCGGCCTCAACAAGATGAGGCAAGCCAGGTATGGGAGGAAAGCACTTCTGATCATCTCCGACGGCGGGGACAACCACAGCCGCTACACGGAGGGCGAGATCAAGACCCTGGTAAAGGAATCGGACGTGCAGATCTACGCCATAGGCGTCTACGACCACTATGTCCCGACCGAGGAAGAACGCCTGGGTCCACAGCTATTGAGTGACATTACAGAAGTCACCGGGGGACGCGCATTCTCGATCGATAATCCCAACGACTTGGCGGACGTTGCTACAAAAATCGGGGTCGAATTGCGCAACCAATATGTGCTTGGATATCGGCCCAGCAATCCCGCATCCGATGGAAAATGGCACAAGTTAAGAGTCAAGTTGGTCCCTCCCAAAGGGCTGCCACCGCTCCGCGTTTATGCCAAGACCGGGTATTATGCCCATTCGGAATGACTACTTCCGGCTGCCGTTCTGCACGGTACCGTCACAGCTAGCGTCAAGCGCAGCCTCTTAGAAATCAGAGCTATCGTCCCCAGCCACCATTGCATTGAAGGGTAACCAATTCTTGCACCAGCCAATAATCGCATTTGCGGCAAGGAATAAAAGCTCAGAAAGTCCGTTATCACCAGTGAGACTGATTTCGCAGGAGGCGGATGATGAACAAAATCAAAACTAGCACGTTTGTGGAATTCAGCTCGCGCGCATTGGCTCTTTTTACCGTCGCTTTGGTTGTTACGGTTGGCAATGTATCGGCGAAGGAGCACAAGCCGAAAGCGTCTGGCGCGGGGAGCCAGGTGGTCGCTCACATCTCATTTAGCGGACTATCGGCTGTTGACATGGCAATGCAGAGAAAGGTCAACGACAAGTACTACCTCTATGTGGAGCATTCAAGAGACCAAGGCATTTCGATTATCGATATCAGCAAGCCCACTCAACCAAAAGCGGTTGGAGTAATCCCGTGGCCGGATCCAGCCCTATCGGGCAGGATGAGCCTGACGGGTGCTTTGGCGATCATTTCCGAAAGCGAGGTTGTCCCGATGCACAGCATCACCTCCACTGATGACCTTGTACTCTGGGATTTGTCGAATCCAGCCGCTCCTCGAGTAGTGCAAAAGTTCTCGGGAGTGGTCAAGTGGCTTCAGGACGAACGACGTTTCATCTATGTCTTGAATAGCGACGGATTGTGGGTGGTTTCGGAGCCAGCGGATCAGCCGGCACAAACTGAGCCCTCGCTCCCCTATGGAGATTGAAAAATGCTTCGGGCCCTGGAGCAGCATTGATACAGCCGGGAGGCCGCAACTGGGCATTGTCCCCGCAACAACCTCCGCGCAAGTCTTAGAAGGAGCACGGTGATGGTAAATCCTTTCGATCTCAGGGCGGCACTGTTGGCCAAGCACGCACAACATGTGGTGTTGATCCATTTTCCGATCGCGCTGTTTATCACGGCAGTGTTGTTCGACCTTATGGCGCAATGGACGAAGCGACGAGGCATTGCGGACGCAGCCTACTACAACCTGGTAGTGGCGGCGATTTCAACGGTCCCGGTTATAGCAACCGGGATACTCGCGTGGCAGCTCCAACTCGAGGGTCAGAAACTGAAAGGCAGCCTATTACTGCACCTGGTACTGGGGTGCGTCTCGAGTGCAATGATCTGGCTGGTCTGGTGGATGCATCTCCGCGCGCGACGGCGGACAGAGGCCTTGCCGATGTACCGCCTGGCAGTTGAATTTCTAGGCGTCGCTATCATCGCGCTGACAGGGCACTTGGGTGGCTTTCTTAGCGGCGTAAACACGCCTGGTTAAGACTCAGCGCACGAAGGTGTCGGTTTGCGACGCGTCATTCATTTTTGGATCGCCCTGAGCGTTCCTCAGCCGCCGATTAGCTAAATCGAGCCGACCTGCTTTTATCCCTGACGGAGATACTTTGTCCACTATGCCGGCGAAAAGTTAGCCGGCGGAATAAATCAGTGGAATAAAAATGACTCGCGCCAGTTATCCATTCAGAACGCTACAAATTACGGAGGAGAAATGCCAGACAAAAAGCAAGATCTTATCGATCAGAAATTGCAAGACCTCAACAATGATGGCGTCGACCGTCGCGGGTTCCTGAAGTGCATGGCATGGGCGGGCACCGGGCTGGTCTGGACCCTGAGCGGCGGCATTCCAATGTCTCGGGCATTCGCCAAGGGCCACGACCAAAGTGCCACCAAAGGCGGAGACTTCACTTTTGTCCAGATCAGCGACAGTCACATCGGTTTTAACAAACCAGCTAATCCGGACGTTACCTCTACGCTGCAGACGGCGATCAACAAAATCAATGCCATGCCCCACACGCCGGACTTCATCATCCACACCGGCGATCTGAGTCAGCTCTCGAAGCCAGGTGAATTCGATACGCTCGACCAGGTATTGAAAGGAGTGTCCGCGAAGGACATCCACTTTGTGCCGGGCGAGCACGACATGCTTAGCGACAATGGCGAGCAATATCTCCAGCGCTATGGGAAAGGTACGAAGGGCAGTGGCTGGTCCAGCTTCGATCACAAGGGCGTGCATTTCGTTGGTCTGGTGAATGTCGCAAATTTGAAAGCTGGAGGCATGGGGTCACTCGGTCACGAACAACTGGAGTGGCTCGAGGACGATCTCAAGGGCCGCTCTGCCAGCACTCCGATTGTGCTCTATGCACACATTCCGCTGTGGACCATCTATCCCGATTGGGGCTGGGGGACCGATGACAGTGAACAAGCCTTGTCTTACGTCAAGCGTTTCGGTTCCGTAACGGTGTTGAACGGCCACATTCACCAGATTATGCAGAAAGTCGAAGGTAAGGTTTCGTTCCACACGGCGATGTCGACTGCTTTCCCTCAACCTGCGCCGGGAACCGCTCCCTCGGCCGGACCCATGAAGGTGCCAGCCGACCAGTTGCAACGCGTGTTGGGTATCACCGACGTCAACTATCTGGTCAGCGGCCGCAGCCTTGCGGTCGTCGATTCGCCACTCGGGGATTCGGGGTCTTCGGCATCCGGGAATGGCGCCGGCCCTGGCGGTAGTTAACTCAACCCTTGGTTAGACCGCCAAGGATCCGGTCTAAACAGAGAAACAAGCGAGAGAGTCAAACTTAGAAAGGAAATAGAAAAATGACAAGGAAACATGTGTGGATTTTGGGATTGGCGACGCCGGTAATGATTGCGATGCTGCTCCTGTTCGCGGGATCACCGAGCGTCACAGCGAATGATCAGCCTTCAGCGGCAAACGCAGAGGTGAAGATCGACAATTTCGTTTTTGGGCCGGAGACGATCACCGTACCCGTCGGAGCGACAGTAACCTGGACAAATAAAGATGACATTCCCCACACCTCGGTCAGCACAGAGGGTGTGTTCAAGTCCAAGGTGCTGGATACGGATGAAAAGTTTTCCTACACGTTCACCAAGGCGGGAACGTATTCATACTACTGCACGATCCACCCGAAGATGACCGGCAAGGTGGTGGTGCAGTGAAGCTTTGTTGACATCAGGACGTTACTAGATGTCATTGCAACGGGGGCGGCCTCATGTTCGTAGCCGCTTCAATTGCTTCCACAAAGCTGTTGTTCTCCGAATCACCTGGAACGAATATGACTGCAGACTCTGCACAATTCGCAGTGAGGACGGCGGCAAGCGATGACCTGGATCTTGTGCATGCCAGCAAGAATGGGGATGTCACTGCTTTCGAGCAACTGGTAAAGCGATACGATCGCAAACTCCTCCGAATCGCCCAGAACGTCACGCACAATCGGGAAGATTCCCAGGACGCGGTTCAGGAGGCCTTCTTAAAGGCATTCCAACACCTGGGCGAATTTCGAGAGGATTCCCAATTTTCAACCTGGTTGATTCGCATCACTCTGAACCAGTCGCTTATGAAGGTGCGAAAGCAGCGGCGCTCAATAAGAGAGGTGCCACTGGAGGAGGATTTTCAGTCTGGTGAAAACATGCTTCCGATTGAGGTCGCCGATTGGGCTCCTAATCCTGAGCAACTCTACAGGGCGTCTGAGTTACGGGACATCCTGATCAAGGCTCTAAGAGAGCTGCGACCGATCTTAAGTGTAGTCTTCGTCCTGCGGGATATTGAAGGTCTTTCAATAGCTGAGACAGCAGAAGTGCTGAGTTTGAGTCACTCTGCGGTAAAGGCGCGGTTATGGCGAGGTCGGTTGCAGCTTCGCGAACGCTTGAACAAATACTTCAGAAAGGAAACGGAACCGCCGCGAGTGGAGTTAATCCCAGGAGGTGAGCGCCCCGAGGAACTGAGGTTGTGAGGGCGGCGTCTACAAGTGGCTGTACGGTGTAGCCCAGTTTCCTAAGACCAAGTCTAATGGCACCGGCGTACGTTCATAAAGGCTGGCCAGTTCCAGGATGTTGGCAAACTTCATAACGGGAACCGCCAGGATGATCACGATGATTGAGTACCAAAGCACGCTCTTAGGTCGAACTGAGGTTGCGGAAGGCACGATGGCATTTCAGTTTGAAAAGCCAAAGCACTTTGTATTCAAGGCCGGGCAGTATATTGACCTGACACTATCGGGTTCCCAGCCGGGACTGCCAAGCGGACTGACTCACACCTTCTCTATCGCAAGTTCCCCGTCCGACGAAGAGCTTGTAGTCACGACCCGCATGCGAAATACAGCTTTCAAGCAGGCCATGTCCATGCTGCCGATCGGCAGCATGGCCCGGATTGAAGGTCCCATGGGATCTTTTGGCCTCCACAAAAACACGGCCAGGCCAGCTGTTTTCCTCGCCGGCGGGATCGGGATCGCCCCGTTTCTCAGCATGATCTCATACGCAACAGCGGAGAAGCTGCGCCATCGAATTGTCTTGTTCTACGCAAACCGCTATGTGGAGGACGCCGCGTTTATCGAGGAGCTCTGGGAGTTAGAACATGCAAATCCAAGGTTCCTCTTCGTTCCGACCTTCACGCGCACGGACAAGAATTACCGAGGTTGGAAGGGGGAGACTGGATACTTCAGCTCGGAAATGCTGCTCACACACGTGGGAATCTTGCGAGGCCCGATCTATTACATAGCTGGGCCGCCAATGATGGTTGCGGCGGCGCGCCGAACGCTTAGCGAGGTGAGCGTTGACGACGACAATATTCGGACGGAAGAGTTTGCCGGCTATTGAAAACCATGAATCTATGGGTGGAGCGGATGAGTGCTGTTGCTTTCTTTCCAATGAAGGGCTTTCTCGGGAACGGTGCCCCCTTCGGGGCAGATCTTAACCTCGTCGTGCAAATCGTCATGGGGGCAGCACTGATTGGGGGTTGGTTTCTCGCAAAGCGGCAGCGCTACAGGGCACACGGTATTTGCCAGACGACGGTGTTGCTCTTGAATTTGTTGATGATCGGATCGGTGATGTGGCCGTCGTTCCAGCAACAAGTAAGGCCAGCGCTAACTAAGATTCATCATAAGTGGTACTACGCCGTGGCGACCACACATGCGGCTCTGGGAATAACGGCGGAGCTTCTGGGGCTTTATATCGTTACCGTGGCGGGCACGAACGTTCTTCCGCAGTGGCTAAGGTTCAAGCGTTGGAAGTTGTGGATGCGTACGGAGCTGGTGCTTTGGGCGATTGTTCTAGTCAGTGGGGTGGGAACGTACTGCGCATGGTATGTGGCGCCATTCCGGTAGCACTGGACCCAGGGACTATCTTCGACCACATGTTAGTTCGGGGTGACCGTCAACGAGGGCGAAGGAGATTCACGGGAAGGCAAGAATGCTGGAACTAACTATTTGCGGGCTCATGGGGCTGGCTGCAATGCTGGTTATAGCGTTCTTTTCTGCATTCGGTGATTAATTCCCACCGGCTCGAGAGACCGTCCTCGTGCGATCTAAACATGTATCGATCTCCTGGGAGTAGTGGCCGCACGTAGGATTTGTGATTCAATCTACAACTCCTGGGATCGTCGGCTATCAGGAAATAATCCACTTTATTCGTTACTTGGGCTGTCCGGAGGCCGGGCTTCTTCGCTTCTTTACGCGACCTGCTGGCGGCGAATCTGCGGTTGTTTCCCTTGCCGCGAAAAGCTCCCAATAGTCAGTCCCCAAGGTCCAACCGATCGACACACAGAGGTTCAGAGACTGTTTCGTCGGGGAAATATTTCTTGGAATTCGGGAATAACGGTCGACCAGCGACGTTGTACATATAGCTGGAACAGAGTCATAGGCAAAGGAAAGTGAGGGTATGGGCGTGTCGTGCCAGTTATCAACTCACGCGATGCTCCAAACCTCGCAGACGATGTTGTCACCGCGAGTTTCCAAAGAGTTGACAATAAAATGACATTCCTTTTGCATCACGTCGTTTGGCCGTTGTGTCTAACGCACAGTACTGCTGGAACAAAATCCTAAGTAAAGGGAGTGGAACGCAACCATGAAGGAAAAGAATTCTCCATCTGCGGTGGTGTCTGAGACAAACTCACCTGAAACAACGCTGGCTTCGACTGAAGAAGACGTTCAACGTCACTGGCAGGGTGTGGTGAAGCGACGTTCATTTCTGAAGGGCCTGGGAATCGCCGGCGCAGCGCTGTCAGCCGGTACACTGTTGGCGACTGAAGGTGCGGCGCAAACCTCGTCCAGCAAGGCCAAGCTTTCGAAAGGCGATATTGCACTCCTGCAGTTCGCGGCGTGGGCCGAAATTGTGGAGAGTGATCTGTGGACCCAATACGCAGAACTCGGTGGAGTCGGGCCTTCCGGTGGAGGAGCCGCACAATCGAGCGAAGAATTCCAGAAATTCATAGGCGGAAATCCAGCGTACAACCTGGCGCTTCAAAATTTGGACGGCGACATGCCGCAGTACATCACCGACAATACTGACGATGAGCTGAGCCATGCAGCCTTCCTTAAGGCTTTCTTGAAGTCCAGGGGGGTGGTACCAGTCGACCTTGAACCATTTCGCAAACTGCCGAGCAGTAAGGCGACCGGGGCGAGGCAAATAAAACGGATTACCAACCTGATGAACCTCAACGTGGACCTCAGTTGGTATACCCGCTATCGCAGTGGAAAGAACCCGGATTTAGGTGCAGCATTTAAGGGACCCTTCGTCATCACGAACCAACCGGCGATTCCGCTGAACGATACGGACACTCCCCCTTCGACCAATCCCACAATTCCTATCACGGGCCGTGATGCCGAGCGCATACAAGCGATCGCCAACACGGCGGGATTTCATTTTGCGTTTATTGAGCAGGGTGGTGCGAGCCTCTATCCCACGCTGGCTTTCAAGGCAACCGACCCGACCGTCCTGCGGATCCTGGTGAGCATCGGCGGCGTCGAAATTGACCACTTCGGGCTGTGGCACGATAAGGGCGGCAACGCGGTGGCTCAACCTTTGGCCGGTGTGGTCGATCCTGTGACCGGGCTAACCTTTCCGGATCTCAACAACCCTGCCACAGAGCTCACCCAGACCAACAAGATCCTGCCTGAGCCATGCGATTTCATCAGCAAGGATCTGCCTCGGTGCTCGGTGATCCGACCGACTTCGACGCAGAATGGAGGCGCAGTGGCGACTGTGAAGGCTTTCACGGAGGACGGGCTTTTCATCGGTCAACCGGACGAGTTTTTTGATTTAGCCATGGATCTGGCCGTCGCAGCGGATTCGGTTCGGCGCGGGTTTTAATTTTTACGTGTTCTCTCCCCGCTGTGCTGGCAGGCGCTGTGACGTGCTACTGGTCACAGCGCCTGCATTTTTAAAACTAGCCACCCTGAGCTCGCTTGGGCTCATTGACCTAACTTAAGGAGCACCTATGTTTGAAGGATTGTTTCAACCCATGCATCTGCTGGTTATTTTCGGAATTGCGCTGCTCGTATTCGGACCCAAAAAACTCCCGGAACTTGGCAAGGGAATCGGGGAGGGCATCCGCGGATTCAAGTCAGCCATGAAGGACGAAGAGAAGCCGGTCAGCCCAACAACCACCATTGCCAACGACCAAGGCCTGGCCAAGGGGTGAATCGTGGGTCTTGGAACGGAAATCCTGTTCGTGCTGATGCTGGGATTGCTGGTATTGGGTCCAAAGCAGCTGCACACGTTGTTGGGACGCTTGGCACGGGCTAAGGCTCAGTTCGAAGAGGCAAGCCGCAGCTTCAAGTCTCAACTTGGGGCAGAATTCGATGCTACGCATCACGAGGGCAAGGCTGAGACCTCGCATGAATTCGTGGGGGACCGGTGAACCATCCTTGGATCATCGGTGTCGGAACAGCAAACCCACCGGTTAAGCTCACCCAACAGCAAAGCTTTCATGCTGCGGGTTACCAGGGCGAACGCATTCGGAATATCTTCCTGAATAGCGCTATTAATTATCGTCATTTTTATCTGGA
>WNEZ01004987.1_pt1 | contig 15516 bp, 17 predicted proteins | sample 5400521 | NCBI WGS metagenome assembly WNEZ01 (sample SAMN13153339, study PRJNA577476) | soil metagenome | isolation source: 120 cm saprolite under Douglas fir tree site 2 hole 1 replicate 1 | place: USA:California | collected 2015-04-18
TCATCGAGGCGACAAGCGGAAATACGGGGATCGGTCTCGCCATGGTGTGCGCAGCCAAGGGATACCCACTGGTGGTCACCATGGCAGAGCCATTTAGCGTGGAGCGGCGTAAGCTTATGAGGTTCCTTGGAGCCAAGGTTATCGTAACGCCAGCCGCCGAGCGCGCTGTGGGGATGATCAACAAGACCATCGAACTTGCCAAGGCGCATGGCTGGTTCATGACCCGCCAGTTTGAGAATGAAGCCAATCCTGATTTTCACTCGCGCACGACCGCGCGCGAAATTCTCGACGACTTCACCGACGAACGGTTGGACTATTGGGTTACTGGTTATGGAACTGGCGGAACGTTGAAGGGCGTCGCCCGCGTGCTTGCCAAGGAGCGCCCCGAAACGAAGATTGTCGTCTGTGAACCAACTGACGCACAGCTATTGGCCAGCGGCATAGCGCAGTCTCGTAACTCAGACGGCACGCCAGCGGCGGCGCATCCGACATTCAAACCACACCCAATGCAAGGGTGGACGCCGGATTTCATCCCCAAACTTACCGATGATGCCGTCGCAATGAAGGTCATCGATCGCATCATTCCGGTCTCCGGCGCGGACGCTATTCGCTACAGCAAGGACCTTGCCACCCAGGAGGGCATCTTTGTCGGCATTACCTCCGGCGGGACTTTCGCTGGTGCGCTCAAGGTTGCCGCCGAGGCCGAGAAAGGGGCAAACATTCTTTGCATGCTTCCCGACACTGGCGAACGCTATTTGAGCACGCCTCTTTTCGCCGATGTATCCGCAGACATGAACGAAGAAGAGCTCAAAATTTCTCATTCTACACCAGGTGCGCAGCTCGGGGGTTGACGTCCGTTCTTGTCCCCAACAACGGACATGAGCCTTGCCACGAAGACGCCTGGCGCCAAACGCGCGGGACCGGAGGAATACTGCTTTGATCTGGCGACGATCGCGAATGTCCACGGCGGTCCGGACTACACGACGGCGACGGGGCCATGCGTCGAGGGCGAGCGCATGATCGTTGCGCTGATGCGCATGCCGGCCGGCACTGGCGCGGCACCACACTCGCATCCGAACGAGCAGTGGATTTACATCCTTGAGGGTATTTTCCAGGCGACCATCGGAGGCAAGGAATTTGAGGGAATGCCGGGCACGGTTCTCTATATCCCCCCGAACGTTGTTCATTCGGTAAGAGCGACGCCACGGGCTGACGGATTATTCTTCACCGTGAAGGATACTTCGCATGGCTTGCAGGGGGTCAAAGCCTGAATTGGCGCGTCGGTACCTTCGTCGAAGACAGCTACGACCGGGCTTTGGTTTCCAAAAGCCCGAGCCTGCGGCCCAGCCATTCGGTGGTCGGGGCCTGGATCAGGATCGTCATCAGGATGGCGATGAAGGTGACGGAGGCGATCATCTGCGCGCCGGGCGCTTTCATGCCGAGCAGCAGGCCGGCCAGCGCTGCCGGAATGACGCCGGTCTCGCGGGTCCAGCACATGAACAGCATCTCGCCAAAACTCCAGCGCGCGCGACGATCCGGCAGCGCGCACAGAAAAACCGTCGCCGGCCGCGCCACCAGCATCAGCACGGTGACGACGGCGACACCGCCGATCCAGTATTTGCTCATCAACGCGAAATCGACCTGCGCGCCGAGCAGGATGAAAATGAACAGGCGCATGATGAACGCCGTGGTCAGTATGTATTCGTCGAGTTTTTGGGCCTCGCCGGCTTCCATCTTAAAGCCGAACGTCTCCTTGTTGCCGAGCACGATGCCGAACACGAACACCGCCATGAAGCCGCTGGCCTCCATGCCATCGGCGGCGAAATAGGCGCCGATGACGGCGACCAGCGTCACGACCGGCGCGTATTCCGCGAGGAAAGCCCATTTCTCATGGGCGATGAGAAACGCGGCCACATAGCCGAGCACGATACCCGCGACGATGCCGACGGCGGATTGCTTGAGCAGGTCGAACATCGAGGAGGCCAACGAGAACTCGCCGCTCCCCGTCGCCACCGCCAGCACGCCGAAGGTGACGATCGCACCCATGGCGTCGTTGAATGCCGATTCGCTCATCACGGTCTGCGCCACCCGGTCGCGAATCCGGACCTGGCGGAAAATCGGCACCAGCGTTGCAGGATCGGTCGAGGCGAGCGTTGCGCCCAGCAGCAGCGCCACGATCAGGGGGACGCCAAGAATGTAATGCGCGGCGATGCCCGTGATCAGCGCGGTGATGATGACGCCGACGGTCGCGATCACGACAATGGTGATCCAGACCTGCTTTAGGACGTCAAAGCGCAGCGACGCGCCGCCATCAAACAGAATGTAGCTGGCGCCGAACAGCAGGATGATCTGGTTCAGCGCCGAATCCGCGGTTATATGCACGAGCCCCAGCGCCTGCGGGCCGATCGCGATGCCTGTGATGAGAAACACCGCGACATCGGGAATCCTTATCTTCTGCGCCAGCAGGCCGGCGACCGTGCCAACAGCCAGAATCAGCCCGCACGACAGCAGCGTGTGTTTTGCGATTTCGATCGAGGCCGAGGCTTCCAATTCGTTTTCTCTTCTAAGCGATGGAAATAGTTGGTGCGCGCGCCATTTCAGCAGATCATAATTTGCAAGGCCGCGACGCTGCCCGACGCGCCGTGAAATGGCAAGGTCGCCGCCAACCTCACAACCGGGATGACAACATGAATTTCAGCAATCGGCGGAGCATTTGGCTGTACTCTTGGTCACTTTCGGCGTGATTTCCGGGAATTTTGATTTTCTCGAAGTGGAGCTGCGAGATGTCCATCATCGCAAGGTACCGAGGGGGAATACGCCGAGGGTTGCTTTGCATAGGGCTACTTTTGACCTTGCCAGTTTCCGGAAGTGTCGCTCAGAAACTGCCGGTCCTGGGTTATCTCACCAATGCGAATGCCGATCCGAAGCGATTGGAAGATGTCATACATGGATTGGCCGATTTCGGTTATGTCGAAGGCAAGGACATCGCGATCGAGGTCCGTGGCGCGCTGGCGGCCGAACTGATTGCCCGCCCGGTAGACATCATCGTGGGAGCGAATTCGACCGCGACGAACGCCGCGCGCAAGGCAACGCGCACGATCCCAATCGTGATGACTGCCGTCAATGACCCGGTCGAATGGGGTTTCGTCAATAGCTTGGAACGTCCAGGCACAAACGTGACTGGCACGACCCTTAATGCTCCCCAGTTGGTGGGCGAGCGGCTACGTATTCTGAAGCGACTTGTTCCCAACCTTGACCAGATATCCATGCTCGTGGTCGCCAGCAACGCTGCGAATCCATCTCTGTTTGCCAAGGTCGATGAGTGGCTCGACTGATCTTCGGCCCGAATACGCCTGCGCGGTCAAGATACAAATGTTTTGCGATGCCCACACTTGACGACCCAAGAACCGCTTCCGCGCATTTCATAAAGGAAGTAACCTCCCGCAGCTAGCGGGACATGCTGGGGGTTCCGACGTGAACGCGTTGGCGTTTTCCGGAATTTAGAGTAATAGTCCCTGGCTTCTTCGGGAGCGACAGCATGATCCATCCGCGGACCGTTGCTTTTTGCGTACTCACGATTGGACTGGCCCTCAACCCCGCACTCTTTGTCGCGACACCGCCGCAACCCGCCGTCGCTCAGCAAACCGTAGCGAAGACGACATTGATCACCTTGGGTACGCAGGGTGGCCCGGTACCAAACAAAAGTCGTTCACAGCCGGCTAATGTACTGATCGTCAACAATGAGCCTTACGTCATTGACGCAGGGAACGGCGTCGCCCGGCAGCTCGCGGTGGCAGGGATCCCGCTTGGCCGAGTCGGCCAGATTTTCATAACGCACAACCATGATGACCATAATGCTGACCTCGGAACGATGATGGGTCTTGCGTGGACGTTAGGCCGATCGGCTCCCATAACCGTTCACGGCCCAAGGGGCACGAGGGATATGATGGATGGGTTCCTCAAGTATTTCACCGAAAACAGAGACATCAGGCGCTCGGACTTTCCTGGTTTTTACAAGACGATGCCGGAGCAGTTATTCAACGTGCATGAAATCGAAGGACCCGGTGTCATATACAAAGACACCAATGTCCAGGTTGAGGCGATCGAGAATTGCCATTTCCACTTTCCAGGTTCCCCCGCTGCGAGCAACGCGAAGTCCTACGCGCTGCGGTTCAAGACGGCAGATAGGATGATCGTTTTCAGCGGCGACACGGGGCCGTGTGAGGCAATGGTAGATTTCGCAATGGGCGCAGATATCCTCGTCCACGAGGTGATAAACCTCGATTTGTTCGAGGCCGTGCTGGAGACGCGCCCATTCTCCTCGGAACAGCGCCAAAACATACTTCGTCATATGAGGGAAGATCACACGACGCCCGACGAGGTTGGCAAACTGGCCGCCAGCGCGAAGGTCGGAATGGTCATTCTCAGCCATATCATCCCAGGTGGAGAGAACGATCCGGACAATGCCTACAGCGATGGCGTTGCCGCGCACTATTCGGGAAACGTCGTGGTGGCCAAGGATCTGATGCGGTTTTGAATTTGCGCATCAAACGGGTCTTTCGAGCACGAGTCTGGACCGACCTCTCGAATCCAACTAAACCTGTACCTTCGTTCATGAGGATCTTGGGATGCCCGACCTATCGACGCTGGCGCTGTTCGCAGTCGCGTGTTTGGCCCTGACCATTACACCCGGCCCGGACATGCTGCTGATCGCGTCGCGAAGCGCAAGCCAGGGGCGTGCGGCAGGCTTCACTGGCCGGGACAAGTCGGATCGGACGAGCTTTCGCCGAGCGCAATCGCTTTAGCCGAGTGCCGCAATTCCTGCTCGGAAGCGTCTTCGCAGGCTTGGCCATCAGTTTGGCGCTCGCCGAGCGCCGCTGATCTATCAGCCCGCGCTCTAGTTCAGCGCCTTCAGCCAGACGCCGATTTCGCTCGCCGCGACATTGGCCTGCTGCAGCAACTTGCCCATGGTGAAGAAGCCGTGGAATTGGCCGGGAAAATGCCGGTACGTCACGGGCACGCCGGCTTCTGTCAGGCGGTGTGCATATTCGTCACCCTCGTCGCGCAGGGGATCGGCGCCCGCGGTCAACACATAGGCCGACGGCAATCCGATCAGCGTCCTGGCGCGCGCGGGCGATGCCCGCCAATCATGGACGTCGGCGGCGCCGTTCAAATAGTGATCCCGAAACCATCTTATCACCGAATGCGTCAGCAGGATGCTGGTCTCGGGCTCGCGGTGCGAAGGGTGCGTCATCGCAAAGTCTGTTGCCGGATAGATCAGCACCTGGCCTGCGATGTCTGGCCCATTGCCGTCCCGCGCCGCGATCGCGACCACGGCTGCGAGGTTGCCGCCGGCGCTGTCGCCGCCGACCATCAGCCGCGACGGGTCGATGCTGTGCTGTTTTGCATGTTCGGCGATCCACCTGGTCGCGGCGATCGCGTCATCGACGGCGGCGGGAAATTTGTGCTCGGGCGCGAGCCGATAATCGACGGACACCACGATGAGCTCGCCTTCGTCGGCCAATTTGCGGCACACCACGTCGTGGGAATCCAGATCGCCGATCACCCAGCCGCCGCCGTGGAAAAACACCAGGCATGGCGCGAGACCGTCGGCCTTCCTCAGTTTTGTCGGCGTATAGAGCCGGGCAGGGATCGGCCCGGTGGGCGAGGGGATCGTGAGCGGCTGCACCTTTTCCAGTTCGGGCGGTTCGGGATTGCTGACGAAACGGGCCTGCGAGTAAAACTCGCGGGCCTCGGCCGGCGAAATCGTTTCGTAAGCCGGACGGCCTGCTTCCTGAAAGGCCTTGAATACGGCGGCGGCATCGGGATCGAGGGTCACGGGCATGATGAGAAGACCTGTTGATGTTGATGAGACTATAACCTTGTCATTCCGGGATGCGCCACTTGGCGCAGGCCCGGAATCCATACTCCCCGCGGCGGTTATGGATTCCGGGCTCGTGCGGAGCCTGTCATCGGGCCGCGCTTTGCGCGGACCCGTTGGCACGCCCCGGCGACAAGCGCTACGCGCTTGCGCTGGGAATGACACCTAGGCCGCGGTGCGTCCGCCGTCGACGGTGTAGGCGGAGCCGGAGACATAGCTTGCTTCATCTGACGCGAGGAACGCCACGATGGAGGCGACCTCGGACGCATGCCCGAGCCGCCGCGCCGGAATCCGTTCGACGATTTTTTCGTTGGGAGTGGGCGCGTTGCCGGGATTACGGCCTTCGATGATCGCGCTCAGCATCCGGCTGTCGATCATGCCGGGGCAGACGCAATTCACGCGCACCCCGGTCGCGGTGCATTCCCACGCCGCACTCTTGGTGAGCCCGATCACCGCATGCTTGCTGGCGCTGTAGACCGCGATGTGCGGCGATCCGATCAAGCCGGCAATCGATGCGGTATTGATGATGCTGCCCCTGTCCTGCTTCAGCATCACCGGCAGCACATGTTTCAGGCCTAAGAAAACACCGACCACATTGACGTCGATCACCTTGCGAAACATCTCCAGCGAATATTTCGTGATCGGCGCGACGTCACCCTCGATGCCGGCGTTGTTGTAGAACACGTCGATGGTGCCGAACTGGTCGACGGCGGCGCGGACATAGTCGGCGACCTCGTCCTCGCTGGTGACGTCAGCAGGCACGGCGAGCGCCTGCGCTGCGGCCGGCAGATCCTTCACCGCTCTTTGCAGATCGGCCGCCTTGCGGTCGACCGCGACAATGCGCGCGCCGCGCTCGGCCAACAGCCGCATCGTGGCGGTGCCGATGACGCCGGCGGCCCCAGTGACGACGGCGACCTTGCCGTCCAGACGAATTCGGTCGGGCATGGGTTACGTTTCCTCTGCTGTTCCGGTTGTTTCCGGATTTCTGGCGGTCCGGCGCAGGGCGCGCGAACGTTCCTGGGGCGACTATTTCATCTGTGGCGGGGGCTGGCCAGTGGCCGGAACCGGCGGTAAACCGCCCTTTCCCCGCCGTATTCGGCGTGTTAACCGGGGCCCCTGCGATCGGCGGATAAGTCTATAGAATGTCGCGAGCCCGATTCGCCCTTAAAAGCCGCGAGATGTTTCGAACCATTGCCCTGACCAGTATTGCGGCCTTTGTTGCCGCCACCACGATCTCGCTTGCGCCGCCGGCGCACGCGCAGATCGGCAATATATTTTCCGAGCCGGCGCCGCGTCCGCCCGGCAATATTCCCCGCGGCGGCAATCAGCCGCAACCCGACGACGAAGAGGAAGTGCCGGAACTGCCGCAGGGTCGCCTGCTGCCGACACCCAATCGTCCGCCGCCGGGGCAGGGCATACCCGCGCCGGGCAACATCCAGTCGCAGCCGCTGGCGCCGCCGCCGGGCACGACCGTAATTCCGCAGAATGCGCCACCGGGCATCGCAGTCGCGCCGCCGCAGCCCGGACAGGGCGTCGCCGTGGCGCCGCCGGGCGCCGCTCCGCTGCCGGGGCAGAAGCTGCCCAAGGGCGTGCCGCAATCGCCGGCCACATTGCAGCCCGGCGACGAAGTGGTTTCCGAGCCGCCGGCGCAGAAGATCGTCAACAAGAAGGCGAGCTTTTCCGGGCTCGACAAGATCACCGGGCGCATCATCAACTTCGATGAGGATATCGGCGAGACCGTCCAGTTCGGCGCGCTGCGCGTCAAGACCGACGCCTGCTACACGCGTCCGGCAACCGAGGCCGCCAATACCGACGCCTTTGTCGAGGTCGACGAGATCACGCTGCAGGGCGAGGTGAAGCGGATTTTTTCGGGCTGGATGTATGCGGCGAGCCCCGGCCTGCATGGTGTCGAGCACCCGATCTACGACATCTGGCTGACCGACTGCAAAGCCCCTGACACCACGGTCGTGAGCGCGCAGCCGGATGCGCCAAGGCCGGCGCCGCCGCCCGCTCAGAAGCGCGCGCCGCCGAGGCAGGCGCAGCGTTCGCCGCCGCAATTCCAGCAACCGCCGCAGGATCTGCCCCCGCCGCAGCGACAGCCGGGTCTGTTCCCGGGGTTCAGGCAGTAAAGCGAGCTTCGCTTTCTAAACCTCGCCCCGCAAGCTGGACGAGGTAAGACGGCCCGGCGTCGCTTAGAAAATACCAGCGGCGCTCAAGGATATCAGGTTACCGCGAACGCGTCAGGCACACGGACATATCCGACATGCCGCAGCCGTGGTATCTTCGTTGCCAGCGGGCCTTGAGGTCCACGCAACATACGTCGGCCTGACGTTCGGCCCCCGGAAGTGCCACCGTTCATCTCAGGTGATTTCGAGGAGGTCCCGATGCATACGAACCGCCGCGAATTGCTGTTGGCTGGGGCCTGCGCCGCTTCCACCGCCCTATTTTGGAGCGCTGCGGCTCGGCTCAGGGCTGAAGAGCCCAATCCGCCGCCAGAAACCACCACAATCCGCCTTGCGAAGAACCCGAGCATCTGCATCGCTCCGCAGTACGTGGTGAGCGACCTGCTGAATGCCGAGGGGTTCACAAACGTCGTTTACGTTGAATCTGACGCTGGCGTGGGACAATCGAAAGCACTCGCGAACGGCGATCTCGACTTCACTTTGCATTTCTCCGGTCCGCTTCTTCTTGAGATCGATCGGGGCTTGAGCATTACTCTTCTCGCCGGGATTCATGTCGGCTGCTTCGAGCTATTCGCCAAGGAGGGCATACGCAGCGTCGCCGATCTGAAGGGTCGAACGGTCGGCCAGCAGGGGCTTGGGTCCAGTCCGCACGTTTTCCTCAGCGCGATGGCGACGTTTGTTGGACTTAACCCCGCCAAGGATATCGAGTGGGTGACGAGCGCGTCGGTCAAGCCGATCGAGTTGTTTGCCGAGGGCAAGATCGACGCCTTCCTCGGATTTCCTCCAGAACCACAGCGTTTGCATGCACAGAACATCGGTCATGTCATCGTCAACAGCGCGCAGGATCGCCCATGGTCGCAGTATTTTTGCTGCATGTTGGCGGGGAATCGCGAATTCGTCCGAAAGAATCCCATCGCCACCAAACGTATGGTTCGTGCCATGCTGCGGGCGACGGATTTGTGCGTGAGCGAGCCGGCCCTTGTTGCGCAGCGTATGGTAGATAGGGGGTTCACGCCCCGCCACGACTATGCGGTTCAGACTCTCGCAGATGTGCCCTACAACCGTTGGCGTGACTACGATCCCGAAGACACAATCCGTTTTTACGCGCTTCGTCTGCGCGAAGCGGGCATGCTGAAATCAGGCCCTGCGAAAATCGTTGCGGATGGAGCCGACTGGCGGTTCCTCAAAGAGGTTCGACGTGAACTTGGAGGCTGATTCATCTACCGCCTTTCTGGCTCAGCGCCCGCTCGCTGCAATATCGCGAGCAAGTGCAGACGGCGCGTTGGTGAAGGACGGTCTCGTCGACTTTAGATTACGCCCCTCGCTGCGCACCAAATTGCTAGCGGCCTTCCTCGTCATCGAGGTGCTCTTGGTCTCGGTTGGGGTAATCGGGCTCCTTTCCCTGCGAGAAGCCGACCAGCACGCTAACCAAGTAGTCGCCCTGCAGCACAAGATCGAGGCATACCGACAGGTGCAGCACGATACGCTTCGACAGCTCTATGGCGTATCCACAGCTCTCGGGTTTCCGAACGAAACGACATTGGCGGGTGCGCTGCGGCAGATCAACCAGTTTGGCTACGACCTTGACCGCGTCTCGTTCGTCGCAAAAGACGAGGTTGCGCTGCTCAACCAGCTGCGCGAAGAATATGCGCGCTTCATTGCGGTAGTTTCGCACGTCGTCGATCTCATCCGCAACGGGCGATCGGCTGAGGCTAAACAGAGCGAACTCGCGGAACTCGGGCCCCTCGCGGACAGGCTCGAACGATTGACCAATCAATTGGTCAACCGGGCTGAAGCGGACATGGTTGCCGGCCTAGATACGAGCCGGCAAACCTATGCCAAATCTCAGATACTTGTCGCCGCCGTCGCGCTCGCAAGTTTCGTGCTTACGCTGGTCTTGGGACATGCGATCTCCCGATCTGTTATCGACCCAGTCCGCGTTATCCACCACGGTCTGAATCGAATAGCGTCTGGCGACTTCACCCAGCGCATCGAGGTTCCCAATCGGGACGAGCTTGGGGAGCTTGCGACGCACGTCAATTCGACCTGCGAGGAGCTACAGGAGCTCTACCAAAGCCTTGAGCAGGCCAGCCGTCACAAGTCGCAGTTCCTCGCAAACATGAGTCACGAATTGCGGACGCCACTGAACGCGATACTCGGCTTTTCGGAGCTCCTGCTGGACGGCATCTACGGCGATCCTCCGGAAAAAATGCGATCAGCCGTCGAACGCATCCAGCGGAACGGCAGACATCTGCTCGGGCTCATCAACGATGTCCTCGATCTCTCCAAGATTGAAGCCGGACAGCTTCGACTTTCTTTGGCGGACTATTCCGTAGAGGAATTGGTTAGCGGCGTTTATACTTCCGTTGAATCGCTCGCCGCCGAAAAGAGTTTGGGTTTGAGAATTGCTGTTCCCCCTGGCTTGCCGCCGGCGCGAGGAGACGAACGCAGGCTCGCTCAGGCCCTGTTCAATCTTGTTGGTAATGCGATCAAATTCACCGATGCGGGAGAGGTTCGGATCGAAGTGGAGGCGAAGGGGGATTCCTACAAATTTTCCGTCCAAGACACGGGACCGGGCATCGACGAAGCCGATCAAACAAAAATTTTCCAAGAATTCCAGCAGGTGGATAATTCGATCACCAAGACGAAGGGAGGCGCGGGATTGGGCCTCGCGATCGTAAAGCGCATTGTGGAGATGCATGGTGGACGAATCTGGATAGAATCCCGCCTCGGTCATGGCGCAAACTTCTCTTTTTTGGTGGCAGCCCGGCTTGAGCAACAGGCGACGCGGACATGAGCAAGCGGGTGCTAGTCGTCGAAGATCAGGAGGACAATCGGCAGATTCTGCGCGATCTGCTTGCAAGCGTCGGTTACGAAATGATCGAGGCGTACGACGGCGAAGGAGCACTGGTCGCGGCGCGAACCCAAAATCCAGATCTTATTCTGATGGATATCCAGCTGCCTGTTCTTGATGGATACGAGGCGACACGGCGTATCAAAGCACAATCAGATCTCCGTCATATTCCAATCGTCGTCGTCACCTCCTACGCGCTTAGCGGCGATGAAGAAAAGGCGCGCGCGGCAGGCTGCGATGCCTATGTCGCGAAGCCTTACAGCGCACGAAAACTCCTTGAGACGATCAATCGATACCTGACATAGGTTCCGGCGCGTGCCGACGTGGAGCAGACATGCATGACCCACCCCGAATTTTGATTGTAGATGATAACGAAACGAATCGCTGCCTTCTTACCGCGCGCCTCGGCGCCGAGGGTTATGAGACGATGGAGGCTGAAAACGGCGAGAGGGCGCTCGCCGTCGTGCGTGAGGTTGCGCCGGACGTTGTCCTCCTTGACGTCATGATGCCGAAAATCGATGGCTTTGAGGTCTGCCGGCGACTGAAGGGCGACACCACGCTTGGACTTGTTCCAATCATTATGGTTACGGCGCGAACTGACTCAAAAGATGTCGTCACGGGACTCAACGCAGGCGCCGACGAATATCTGACCAAACCCATCGACCATGCAGCACTCGTTGCGCGCGTGCGCTACGGGTTAGCCGCTTAAAGCGTTTTCTTTCACCACAGGTAGCGGAACTGATCCTTTCTTCCTCGACTTATGAGGCCTTGGCGAGCCACCGCAGGCAGGTGACCATAGTCTTCGGTGATCTGCGGGGATTTACCGCCTTTGCGGAGATCGCCGAGCCCGAGGAGGTGATGGCCGTGATGCGGGAGTATCATGCAACCATAGGCTCTCTTATCCATGAATTTGAAGGCACGTTGGAGAGATTCCTGGGCGACGGAATCATGGTGATTTTCGGCGATCCGATTCCTTGTCCCGATCCGTGCGAGAGAGCTGTTCAGATGGCGGTCGCGATGCGGGGCCGCCTGTCCGAATTATCCAGCAAGTGGCGGCACGAAAGGCACGAGCTCGGTTTTGGAGTCGGCATCGCATATGGATATGCGACGCTCGGCGCTATTGGTTTCGAGGGCCGCTCTGAGTACAGCGCGATCGGGACCGTGGTCAATCTCGCGGCCCGTCTTTGCGCGGAGGCGCGCGACGGCCAGATTTTCATCGATAGCAAAGTGCGCGCGGCCCTCGACGGAAGGGTGACGGCAAAGCCCGTAGGTGAACTGACGCTCAAAGGTTTGCATCGTCCAATAGCGGCGTACAACGTGCTTGAGATGACTTGAGGGAGATGTCGACGACCAAGTTTGCATCGTTGCAACCCGCCCGTTGCCTTCTCCGATGCGTTTTCCCATTCTTATCGACGCATATCGGCAAAGAGGGAAAGATGCAGATCGAATGCTTTCTGTCGAGCTGCCTCCAGACCTGTCTGTTGTCGTGCAACCAACCAGATTCGAGCTCGCGATCAATTTGAAAGCGGCCAAGCCCGTAGGTGTTGAAGTTCCACCAAGCTCAATAGCTCGCGCGGATGAGGTATTCGAATTAGATCGGCTAATCTGCTGTGGCACACTTTTCGGACCTTGCGCGATGTCCGACTTGAGTCCGGAATGCGCTCCAAAGCGGACGTTCGCCAACGTCTCTGAATTTATGAGCTCACGCCCTAGGTCCGATTGGTTTGAATCGGATCATGATCTCATCCGCCTGAAGGATCGGCTGAGAGGGGGTCAAGAGTCCGATCCCCGGCATGGTTGTGGCCGGGAGTTCGACGTACGGACCCGGCGTGGAAGCCGCGCTGATCTCGGGCGCTCTTGCGGCAGACGCGCTGCTTCCCGGGCTGCTGGCCAAACCACCCTCACACCTGGGACGTATCGAGAGCAAGGCGGCCTGAGGTCAAGGGTTTCCGTTGCGCGGTGTCAACTGGCGCGTCCCGCGATGATTTCCAGCGCCTGCGCGCCGCCGATTGGCCGATCGACCGGCAATTTCCGGAAATCCGCTTCGCCCGCGACCGCCTTGTCGAGCAGCCCGCGGTAGCGCCGGCGCGAGATCTCGATGGCGCCAAGGCTGCGCAAATGCTCGGTCACATATTGCGTGTCGAGCAACTGGAAGCCGCCGGCGATCAGCCGCGCGACTAGATGCACCAGCGCCACCTTCGAGGCGTCGCGGGCGCGATGAAACATGCTCTCGCCGAAGAAGGCGCGGCCGAGGCTGACCCCGTACAATCCGCCGACAAGGTCGTCATTCTGCCAGACCTCGACGCTGTGGCCATGTCCGAGTACGTGCAGCCCGATGTAGAGATCGCGGATGCGCTTGTTGATCCAGGTGTCGTCGCGGCCCGGCTGAGGTGCTGCGCAGCCCGCGATCACCGCTTTGAACGCCGTATTGACGGTGACGGTGAAGGCGTCGGAGCGCACGGTGCGCGCCAGACGCGAGGGGATGCGAAGGCCGTCGAGCGGAATCACGCCGCGCATTTCCGGTTCGACCCAGAACAGGGTCGGATCGTCGGCGCTTTCGGCCATCGGGAAGATGCCGCAGGCATAGGCGCGCAGCAGCACTTCGGGCGTAATTTCGGAGGAGGCCGAGTCGCGCGATGTCATGCGCGACAGGATAGCAGGGGGAGGGCGGCGGCGGCTAGCTCGCTGCCACGCTCGCGGGCTTGGTTGCCGGCGTATTGACGCGGCGAAACCGCAGCAGGATCCGGGTGCCGGCATGGCCGGGGTCGCGTTCGACGCTGGCCTCGAGCTTGGCGGCCATGGCGGAGACGATGCGCTGTCCCATCCCGGTGGAACGCGGGTCAAGCTTGACGTTGAGGCCGACGCCGTCGTCAGCAATCGACAGCAGGAGATCGTCGCCCTGCGCATGGAGGTCGACATGAATAGGCCCGGCGCCGTCGGGGTAGGCGTATTTCACGGCGTTCATCACGAGCTCATTGACGATGATGCCGATCGCCACCGCACGGTCCGGATCGATCTCCACCGGCTCGGCCTTCAAGGTCAGCCGCGACATCTTGTTGCCCTCGGCGGATCTCCTGAGATCCTCGAGCAGCGCGTCGAGATACTGGTTCAAGAGCACGCTCTTGAGGTCGTGCGAGGTGTAAAGCCGGCGGTGAACCTGCGCCACCGCGGCGACCCGCCCCATCGCATTGGTCAGCGCCGCCTTGACGTCTTCCTGGGTGCTCGAATTGGCCTGCAGGTGTAATAGCGAGGCGATGATCTGCAGGCTGTTGCCGACCCGGTGGTTGACCTCGCGCAGCAGCACCTCGCGTTCGGCGGCGAGCGCGGCATAGCGGTCGCGCGAGGCGTGGACCTCGGCCTCGGCGTCGTCGCGGGCTTTCTGGATCCGCGCCTGCCGCAGCGCGCCGTTGACGGCGACCTGGAGCAGGGGGATGAAATCGCCCTGGACGTCCTTGACCAGATAGTCGGCGGCGCCCGCCTTCAGTGCGGTGACGGCGATCGCCGAGTCCTGCGAGGCCGTGACAAACACCACCGGCGGCGCGTTCGGGATTCCCAATATCCGCTCAAGGGTTTCGAGGCCGTCGAGGCCGGGCATGTATTGATCGAGTGCGACGACGTCGATGCCGCCTTGCTCGATCCGCTCTAGCCCGTGGTTGCCGGTCGCCGCATGCACGACCGTGAAGCCGAGCCGCGCCAGACCGCGCTCCACCAGCCGGGCCAGCGCCGCGTCGTCATCGATATACAGCAGTGTCGGCTTCGTAGGGTTCATGTGGCGGCTTGCGGAACCTGGATGACGGAAAAGAACAGCCCGAGCTGGCGAATGGCGTTGGCGAAGCTCTCGTAGTTTACCGGCTTGGTGATGTACACGTTGCAACCGAGTTCATAGCAGCGCTTGATTTCATGGGAATCGTCGGTGGTGGTGAGCACCACGACCGGCGCACATTTGAGATATTTGCTCTCCTTGACCCGCCGCAGAATGTCGATGCCGGTCATATCAGGCAGATTGAGATCGAGCAGAATCAGCAGGGCCTCGCTCTTGCGATCGAGGCCGGTGCCGTCGCTGCCGAACAGATAGTTCACCGCAGCTGTACCGTTGCTGAACGGCACGATGTCGTTGTTCACGCCGGCGCGGCGGATATTTCGCTCGATCAGGCGGGCGTGTCCTTCGTCGTCCTCGATCATGATGATTTTGACTGGCATGCTCATGAATCTCTGTTCCGCCTACTGGCTGCCCATTTGATGGGCAGTGTTATCGTAAATGTGCTGCCGCTGTGAAGTTCCGATGCGACCGACATGGTTCCACCAAGTCGTCGCACCAACGCCCGGACATGAGCAAGTCCTATGCCCTGTCCGGGCTGGTCCTGGGTACCGGCGCGCCGAAAAAGGTCAAAAATCCGCTGATGGTCCTTGGGATCGATGCCGCGGCCGTTGTCGGCGATCTCGAAAATCGCAAAGCCCAGCTTGGTCCGGCCCCGGACCGAAATGTCGCCGGGAACTCCCGGCTTGAGATATTTGAGCGCGTTGTCGATCAGATTGGAGAAAATCTGTTCCAGCGCGAGGCGGTCGCTGACGATGTCCGGCAGCGGCTCGATGCGAAT
>WNEZ01007729.1_pt1 | contig 15514 bp, 10 predicted proteins | sample 5400521 | NCBI WGS metagenome assembly WNEZ01 (sample SAMN13153339, study PRJNA577476) | soil metagenome | isolation source: 120 cm saprolite under Douglas fir tree site 2 hole 1 replicate 1 | place: USA:California | collected 2015-04-18
CTCGCGGAGATCACGGTGACCCGGCGCAAGATCGCAACGACCGCGGTCGCGGCGCCGCACTGGCGCTCCTCCTCAGTCCGTTAGACGATCGACCACTTCCTCGGCGAGCGACAGCGCGCTGGTGAGCCCCGGCGATTCGATGCCGAAGAGCTGCACCAGGCCGGGCAAACCGTGGTCGACGGGCGCGTCGATCATGAAATCGGCCGCCGGCTCGCCGGGTCCGGTGAGCTTGGGACGGATCCCGGCATAATCTGGAACGAGCGAGTTGTCCGGCAGCGCCGGCCAGTAGCTGCGGATGTACGCGTAGAACGCCTCGGCGCGCCGTGGATCGACGGCATAATCCATCGTCTCGATCCACTCGACATCGGGCCCGAACCGCATGCGTCCCGCGAGGTCGAGCGTCACGTGGATGCCGAGCCCGCCCGGCACCGGCGCCGGATAGACCAGCCGGGAGAATGCGGCGCGGCCGGTGTAGTTGAAATAATTTCCCTTCGCGAGCACGAGCTTCGGCACGCGCGTGGCCGGATAGCCCTCGATGGCGCGCGCGAGCTGTTGCGCGCCGTGGCTGGCGGAATTGACCACGGCGTCGACCACGATCGAGCCGGGCTCGGCGCCGCCGAAACAGGCCTGCCAGCCCGCGGCGGTCCTCACGATGCGCTCGACCGGCGTATTGAAGGCGATGATGCCGCCGCGATCCTCGAGGTCGCCTTGCAGCGCCAGCATGTAGCGATGGCTGTCGATGATTCCCGTCTCGGCCGAATGAAACGCGGCGACGCAGAACAGCGCGGGCTCCATCCGCATCGCATCCGCGCCATCGATCATGGTCACGTTCTCGACGCCGTTCTTGAGCGCCTGGGCGTGGATCGCCTCGAGCTTTGGAATATCGGCGTCCTTGGTGACGATGAACAGCTTGCCGAGCTTGCGATGAGGAATGCCGTGCGAGGCGCAATAGGCGTAGAGCAGTCGGCGCGCTCGCGGACAGTGCAGGGCCTTCTTGCTGCCGGTCGGATAGTAGAGCCCAGCGTGAATGACCTCGCTGTTGCGCGACGACGTGCCGGTGCCGATCCCGGAAGCAGCCTCCGCCACGATGACGTCGTGGCCGCGCAGCGCCGCCTCGCGCGCGACCGCAAGCCCCACCACCCCAGCGCCGACGACCAGAACCTGCATCGCCGACCTTTACTCGATCAGGTCGATGGGGTCGCCGGTCGCGATACGTCCGGCGGCGATCACCTCGGCATAGATGCCGCAATCGGCGTGATCGAAGTTTTGCATGAGCGCATGCGGGATCGGCAGGTCGCGGATGCCGGTGCCGGGCTCGACCTCGGTCGCGGCGCAGCGGCCGATGCGCTTGACGACCCTGAGCCGCGCCTGCGGTCCGACCGCGAGGGTGCGGCCCACGAGCTCGAACTCGTGCCACGCCGGCCATCCCTCGACATGGAGATTGCCGCGAAAGCGCAACGGATCGACCGGCGCGCCGACAACCGTCTCGACGGCAGCGACCGAAGCGAGATTGATGATGGATACGACCTTCTTCGCCACATCGGAGAAGCTGTGCCCGGGCGCGTGCAGGATTTTCGGCGGCCCGCGCAGCTCGTCGGCACAGTAACTGGCGAAGAAATCCTCGATCGCGGCGCGGCCTGCGGGCGTGCGCAGATCGCCGCGCGCCGCCTCGCGGCCCTCGTGACGCACGGCGAGCGTATGCGTCGCCTCCTCGAAGCGCGCCTCGACGCGCGCCAGCCGCTCGTTCCGCATCAACATCAGGAAACGCATCTTGGGAAAATAGGCGGGTGCGTCCGGGTCGAAACCGCTCGGCCCGTTCTCGATCGCATACATGCGGTCGGCCGCGACGGTCTTGCCGATCGCCAGCGACGTCGCGTCGAGGCTCTCGGGCGAGAGGCCCTTCACGGGATAGCGATAGATGCTCCTGAGGGTCGCGTGTGTGGCCGGCATCGCGTGAGAGACAGGCAAGACTGTTTCAGGACCCGAGACACTGCTTTTCCGCCGACGCCTTCCCGGCCGGGGGCCTGCCCAAACTGTCGCAGCCCCCTGTGAGCTAGTTCATACACGACCCTCCCGGACCTCTCCTAATAATTCGGTAACCAATAAGGGGAGGTGTCCGTGAGTACCGATTTGACGCAGCGGGGGCAGACGGCCAAGGCCGCCGGTCCGGTCGTCGCCACCCCCGCCGAGCTCGACGAGGCGCTGATCCGCGAGATCGCGAAGGGCAACCAGCTCGCCATGCGGACCCTGTTCTTGCGCCACCAGGTCCGCGTCTACCGCTTCATCCTGCGCATGGTGCGCGACCGCGGAATGGCCGAGGACGTGCTCAGCGAGGCCTTTTTGGACGTCTGGCGCCGGGCGGACCGCTTCGAGGGCCGGTCGGCCGCCTCGACCTGGATCCTGTCGATTGCGCGGCACAAGGCGCTTACCGCGCTGCGGCGCCAGCCGATCGGGGCGCTCGATGGCGGCGACGCTTTGCTCGATGTCGCCGATCCGGCCCGCGATCCGGAAGCCGAGATGCGGAAGAACGAGAACGAGACCATCCTCCGCCGCTGCCTGAACGCCTTGTCGGCCGAGCACGGCGAGATGATCGATCTCGTCTACTACCAGCAGAAATCCATCAACGAGATCGCCGAAATCCTCGGCATTCCGGTCAACACCGTGAAGACGCGCATGTTCTACGCGCGCAAGCGCCTCGGGATGCTGCTCGAGGCGGCGGGCCTCGACCACAGCCGGGTCTAGCAGCGGCCGCGCCGCGGCCGTGCGGCGCGTCAAAGTTCAATCGCCAGGGAGCACTGAGCCATGGAAGAGACCGTCGTCATCAGTCAAGCCGAGCTCGACCAGCCCGAGGAGACGTCCCAGCGCGACGTGATCGCGATGATCGCGATGCTGGATTATCTGATCGCGCAAATCCGCCCGATCGACGGGATGGCCGCGCACTGCCTCATGCTGGCGCGCAAATCTCTCGGTACCGCGCGCAGTCCCGAACTCCACTAGGACGGTATTTAAACACCGTCACGGCCGGCGCCAACGTGCCCCGTTCATTCGGACGGGGCCATTGGCGTATGCTGCCGATCAGCATGGGGAATCAGTGATGGCCGACCCGCCCCACATCGTGGTGGTCGAGGACGAGGCGACGCAACGCCAGCTCCTGGTCGAATATCTCGGCCGGCAGCACTTTCGCGTGAGCGGCGTCGACGGCGGCAGCGCGCTGCGACGGCTGGTGGAGCGCGAGCTGCCGGCGCTCGTCCTGCTGGACATCGGCCTGCCGGGCGAGGACGGGTTCGCGCTGGCGCGCTGGCTGCGCGAGAAGAGCGGCCGGGTCGGCATCATCATGGTGACGGCCGCGTCCGACACCGTGGACCGCGTGGTCGGGCTGGAAACCGGCGCCGACGATTACATCGCCAAGCCGGTCGAGCTGCGCGAGCTGCTCGCGCGCGTGAAAAGCGTGCTGCGGCGCTCCACCGGCGCCGCGATCGTCACGGCCGGATCGCGCGTGCGCATGGGGCGTCTCGTGCTCGACATGGAGAAGCGCGTCCTGGTCGATCCCGGCGATGGCGGCGAGCAGTCGCTGACGGCGAGCGAGTTCGACCTGCTCAAGCTGTTTGCCGAGAACCCGAACCGCCCGCTGCAGCGCGACTGGCTGCTCGAGAACACCGCGCACCGCGAGATGGAGGCGTTCGATCGCGCCATCGATCTGCGCATCACGCGGCTGCGGCGCAAGATCGAGGTCGATCCGGCGCATCCCGATGCGCTGCGCACGGTGCGGGGCGTCGGCTACATGTTCGTGCCGCCGAAGGACTGAAGATCGGCCGCGCGATCTCGCTAATGCGCGCTGCGCGCAATTTCCGCTAAAGCCCGGCGCAATTCCGCCGCGAGCCGGCCGAGGCCATCCTGGCAGCGGGCGCGGTCGCCCGCCTTGCCGGCCTGCTCGACCGCCATGGCGGCGGTGCCGACCGCGTTGGCGCCGATCGCCTGCGCGGCGCCCTTGAGCTTGTGCGCGGCGGCTGCGACGCGCGCGAGGTCGCCGGCGCGCGCGGCGGTCTGGATATCCCGTTCGGTCTCCATGGCGGTTTCGCGGAAGCGGTCGAACAGCGAGGTGATCGCCGCGTGGTCGTCGCCGAGCCAGGCAGTCAGCACGCTGCGATCGATGGCCGCGGCGGCGCGCGGCGTCGCGGCGGCGCCGGCCGCATCCTTGCCCTGGATCGGCAGCCAGCGTTCCAGCGTGGTGCGCAGGCGATCGATGTTGACCGGCTTGGCGATGTAGGCGTCCATGTCGGCCGCGAGGCAGCGCTCCTCCTCGCCTTTCATCGCATTGGCGGTGACCGCCACGACCGGCGTGCGAATGGCGCCCGAGCCCTCGGCGGCGCGGATGCGGCGGGTCAGCTCATGGCCGTCCATGCGCGGCATGTGAATGTCGGCGAGCACGGCCGCATAGCGGCCCGGCGCCCAGGCCTCGAGCGCGCGGACCCCGTCATCCGCGGTGTCGCACGCGATGCCGAGGATGCCGAGCTGGCGGACCAGCACCTCCCGATTCACCGGATGGTCGTCGACCACCAGCACGCGCGGACCGTCGGCATCGCGCAACGCGGCGAACTCCGATTTGGCCGTCGGCCGCAGCAGCGTCTTGAGCGGCGAGTCGGCAGGCGCGGTCTGCAACGTCAGCGTGACGGTGAATTCGGAGCCGACGCCGGGGGTGCTCGCGACGCTCACGCACCCGTCCATCAGCTCGGCGAGGCGCCGCACGATCGAGAGGCCGAGCCCGGTGCCGCCGAAGCGCCGCGTGGTGGAGGAGTCGGCTTGGGCGAACGGCTGAAACAGGCGGGAGCGCTCCTCGTCGTCGAGGCCGATGCCGGTGTCGCGCACCGCAAGCGTCACGCGCGTGCGTCCCTCGCCGAGCGGCGCGGTGCCGGCGTGCACCCGCACGCCGCCGCGTTCGGTGAACTTGAGCGCGTTGCCGAGCAGGTTGAACAGGATCTGCCGCACGCGCGTCGGATCCCCGACCAGCACATCGTCCGAGCCGGAATCGATCGCCGCGTCGAGCGACAGACCCTTGCCGGTGGCCTGGCCGTGGAACGTGCTCACCACGCCGTCGATCAGGCCGGAGAGCGAGAAGGCGGTCGCCTCCAGCTCCAGCCGCCCGGCCTCGATCTTCGAGAAGTCGAGCACGTCGTCGATGATGCGCAGCAGCGCCTGCGCCGAATCGCGCATGGTCGCGACGGAGCGCTGCTGATGCTGATCGAGCCCCTGGCGCTCCAGCACGTCGATCATGCCGAGCACGCCGTTCATCGGCGTGCGAATTTCATGGCTCATGGTGGCGAGGAAGGTGGACTTCGACTGGTTGGCGGCCTCGGCTTCCGCGCGCTCGCGCTCGGCCGATTCCTTGGCGGCCGCCAGCGCCGCCTCGCGGTCCTTGAGCTCGGTGATGTCGCGGTAGAGCCCGAGCAGCTCGCCGTTGCCGAGCGGCTTGAAGTTGAACTCGACGTATTTCCCGCTTTGCGCGCGCCGCTCGTAACGGATGCCGTCCGGCCGGGTCAGGCGTGCGAGCAGCTCCTCGACCTTGGCGTCCACGTCCTTGACCGGTCCATATTCGCCGCGCTCGACCTGAAAGCGGAGGATCTGGCGCACGTTGGCGCCCGGCCCGACGAGACCGGACGGGTACTGCATGATCGCGACGTGCTGCTTGTTGCTGAACAGCCAATCGAGGTTGCGGTCATAGAGCGTGACGCCGTCGTTCATGTTGTCGAGCACGGTCTGCATCACGCCGCGCGTGCGCTCGACCTCGGCGGTGCGCTCCTGCACCTGCTCGAACAGGCGCACCGTCTCCGTCGCGATCACCGCCTGGTCGGCGAAGATCTTGGCGAGCGCGATGTCGGCGTCGCTGAACGGACGCACCTCGCTGCGCACGAGAACGATGACGCCGATCGGCTTGCCCTCGCGCATCAGGGGCACGCCCAGCCCGCTGCGCGAGCCCATCCGCTTCTGCAGCTCGGCAAGGCTGTAGTCGGGCTCCGACCACATGTCGGCGATCTGCACTTCCTTGCCTTCGAGCAAGGTTCGCCCGGCGAGCGTGGCACGCCCTGGCTCGAAGCGAACGTTCTGCTCGACGTACTCGTCGAAACCGGCCGGATATCCGAAGCTCGCGACGTGTCGGTACGACGATCCCAGCTCGGTCACGTCGCGGCCGACAGCGAGCAGGCTGCCGTCGGCGAGCGGCATGAAATTGTATTCGACGTCGCGTCCGCTCGCGGTGTGCCGCGGATATCGGTTGCCTCCGGGCTTGCGCAGCAGCGCGGCGCGCTGCTCGACCATTTTCTCGACGTCGACGTCGGGCCCGTAATCGCCGCGGCGCGCCATGAAGCGGATCAGGTCATAGCCCGAAGTGCCGGGACGGACGATCTCGGGAGAATACTGGTCGAACTGTATGAGCGCCCGGTTGCTGAACTGGATGCGAAAATCCTTGTCGAACAGCATGACGCCTTCGGTCATGTTGTCGAGGACGGTCTGCATCACCGCTCGCGTGCGCTCGACGTCGGCCCGCGCCGCTGCGAGCGCCGCCTCGCGCTCCTTGATCTCGGTGATGTCATAGGCCCAGCTCAGCAGCGCCTGCTTGCCCTCATATTCGATCGGCCCCATCGAAAAGAGGGCCCACCACCGCTGTCCATCTGGGCGCCGTCGCTGCACTTCGATGTTGCGCACGTGGCCTTCGCGGCGCGCGCGTTCGAACAGGCGCGCGCGTTCCGGCGGATCGACGAAGAGCGAGGGAAGGTTCAGGTCTTTGAGGTTGTCGCGCGAGATGCCGTTCTGGCGGGCGAATTCGGAGTTGCAGAAGAGCAGCCGCCCGTCCTCGGTCGATATGGCGGAGCCGATCGGGCTGCCCTCGAGGATCGCGCGCATGCTCCGCTCGTTCTCCTGCGTCTGGCGCTCGGAGCGCTTGCGATCCGTGATGTCGCTGTAGATCGCGACGAACCCGCCGCCTGGCAGCGAGTTGTGCCGGATTTCGAGCACGGTGCCGTCGGGCCGCGTGCGCTCGATCTCGTAATTCCGATCGACATCGCCCAACACGCGCGCGAGGTGCTTTTCGATATCGATCGCACCGTATTCGCCGCGCTCGGCGAGATAGCGAATGATGTCGATGTAGGTCGGCCCGCCGGCGAAGAACGACGCCGGCAGCTCCAGCATGTCCTCGAACAGGCGGTTGCGCGCCGCGAGTTTCATGTCGCGATCGAACATGGCGACGCCGTGGCTCATGTTGTCGAGCATTACCGCCATGACTTCGCGCGTCTCCGCGCTGTCGCGATGCGCCGCCGCGGCCTCGGCCTTGGCGCGTTCCAGCTCGCGCGCGCGTTCGCGGATCTCAGTGACGTCGCCGGTCGCACCGATCATGCGGCGCGCGCGCCCGTCCGCGCCGCGCACCACGATGCCGTGCTGGCGCGCCCAGCGTACCGTGCCGTCCGGCATGCAGTAGCGGAATTCGCAATCGAGGCGCGGGATATCGCCCTTGAACAGCGCGATCAGCAGGCTGCGGTGGTAGGGGCGGTCATCGGGATGGATGCGACCGGCCCACTCCTCGAGCGTGGCGTTCGCCGGCAGGTCCTGCATGGCGCGCAAGGACGGCGACAGATGGACCGTGCCGGCCTCGATGTCCCAGTCGTACATGTTCTCGTTGACGGCCTGGAGCGCGAGCGCGTAGCGCTCCTCGTTGCCGGGGCGGCCGGCCTCGGGCGCGACCGCTTGCGCGGTCGCGGCCTTGGCGGCGACAGCCGCCCGCTCGCGGTTCTTGAGCTCGGTCACGTCGCCCGCCGCGCCGACCAGACGATAGGCATGGCCGTCGGGGCGGCGGAGCGCCACGCCGGTCTGGCGTGCCCACCGCCACGTGCCGTCGCTGCCGCGAAAGCGGGTGTCGCACTCGAAGCGGGGCGTCTGACCCTTGAGGTGCTCCGTGAGCCTGCGCTGGTAGAGCGGCAGGTCGTCCGGATGCATGCGCGCCATCCAGTCCGCGGGCGTCGCCACCTCTTTTTCGGTGACGCCGAGCATGATGCGCAGGGCGGGCGGGTAGTAGACCGTGCCGGTCTCGATATTCCACTCGTAGACGCCGAGGTTCAGCGATTCGAACGCGAGTGCAAAACGCTCGTCGGTCGGCGTCTGCTTGGCCGGCATCGCACGCGGCGCGTTGCGCCGTGGACCGCGGCTAGAAGGTGAGGCACGCGTCGGCATTCGAAAGCTCCAACCCCCGAAATCATTGACCGGGCCGTGTATCGTCGGTATTTCGCGGACGGCCGATTTTGTATCGTCTGTATCGCGGCGGCGAGGGCCGTTTTCCCGGTTCCATGGCCGCATCTTTCCAAAAAATGGCTTCTGATGCGGTTTTCCCGGGCTTGGCGACGGCGCGCGGCTGCGCTCCGCGCCGCCGTTGTCGCACGGCGGCCGAGCGATACGCACGATACAAATTGGCGCTCGCCGCGAAATCGCGCCGAAACAGGCGGGGTCTAGGGTGCTCCCATGAACGATGACGCACGGTCGTTCTGGTTCGAGTGATGGGAGGACCCGATGTTTGCACAGACGCTGACCACCGCCGCCCCGTCTGCCAGCCGCGAAGCCGCCACCCGGGTCTTTTCCGACGAGGCGCTGATCCGGCAGATCGCGCAGGGCAACAAGCTCGCCATGCGGGCGCTGTTCGCGCGTCATCAGGTGCGGGTCTATCGCTACGCGCTGCGCATCGTGCGCGACACAGGCTTGGCCGAAGACGTGGTCAGCGACGTGTTCTTCGACGCCTGGCAGCACGCGGGCCGTTTCGAGGGCCGCTCCACGGTCTCGACCTGGCTCCTGGGCATCGCTCGTCACAAGGCGCTCACCGCGTGCAGCCGCCGGAAGAACGAGTCGATCGATGAGGCGGCGCTGAACGTCGCCGATCCGGCGAGCAATCAGGAAGCCGAGCTGGCGAAGAACGACACGGCCAAGCTCATCCGCCGCTGCCTGAGCGAGCTGTCGCCCGAGCACGCCGAGATCATCGATCTCGTCTACTACCAGGAAAAGTCGATCAAGGAGATCGTCGAGATCCTCAGCATCCCCGAGAACACCGTGAAGACGCGCATGTTCTATGCCCGCAAGCGTCTTGCCGTCCTGATGACCGCCCAAGGCGTCGACCGCGCGGCGTAAGAGCCCGGCAATGACTCAGTCGAACGACAACAGGAGGAAGAAAATGGCGAACCCGATCGTTCAATCTCTGGCCCTCCATTCCCATGCCGCCAACATCGATTTGTCGCCGTCGCGGGAAGGATTTTCGGCCCTGGTTGTCGGATTCTCGACGACGATGCGGACCTGGGCCGCGCGCAGCCAGCAGCGCCGCGCGCTGCGGGACCTGGCCGACTGCGACGGCGCCTTGGCCGATATCGGCCTGACCCGGCGGCAGGCATATCGCGAAGGCGCCAAATGGTTCTGGCAGGAGTGACTGCCTGAAGCGCGCCGTCCCCTCGGCGGCAATCAGGACGTCGGCCTGCTCGGCTGAATTCCCCACACGTTGACCCTCGCGGAAACCCGCCCCCTAGGGCGGGTTTTTTCATTTGGTCTGACGGCGTCCACCCCTTCCGCCCGATGGAACCCGCCCCCACATGTTTTTTTAGCGGACGCCTGAGGGGTCCGCAGAGGTTCCGGGCGTGGTCGTTCTTGACTGACGTCAAGGCGGGCACGCCCATCTCCGTGAACGATGTCTCGATCGCGCCGGCACGGGCGTTCGGGACAGGCCGAGGAGGGTCCTGATGAATTTTGAAAAGTACACCGATCGCGCCCGTGGATTCGTGCAATCGGCCCAGTCGCTTGCGCTTCGCGAGGGGCACCAGCAATTCTCCACCGAACATCTGCTCAAAGTCCTGCTTGACGATCCCGAGGGCCTCGCCGCCGGGCTGATCGACCGTTCCGGCGGCAATTCGCGGGAAGCTCTCGCCGCCGTCGAGGCGGCGCTCGCCAAGCGTCCCAAGGTGCAGGGCGGGGGCGCCGGCCAGCTCTATCTCGATCCGGCGCTTGCGCGCGTCTTCGACACCGCCGAGAAGGCCGCCGAGAAGGCCGGCGATTCGTTCGTCACGGTCGAGCGGCTGCTGCTCGCGCTCGCGGTCGAGAAGGACAGCGAGGCCGGCAAGATTCTCGCCCGCGCCGGCGTCACGCCGCAAAAGCTCAACGCCGCCATCGAGGCCCTGCGCAAGGGCCGCACCGCCGATTCCGCATCGGCCGAAAACGCCTACGACGCGCTCAAGAAATATTCCCGCGACCTCACCCAGGCGGCGCGCGAGGGCAAGATCGACCCGGTGATCGGGCGCGACGAGGAGATCCGGCGCACCATCCAGGTGCTGTCGCGGCGCACCAAGAACAATCCCGTCCTCATCGGCGAGCCCGGCGTCGGCAAGACCGCGATCGTGGAGGGTCTCGCGCAGCGCATCGTCAACGGTGACGTGCCGGAGAGCCTGCAGGACAAGAAGCTGCTCGCCCTCGACATGGGCGCGCTGATCGCGGGCGCGAAATATCGCGGCGAATTCGAGGAGCGGCTCAAGGCCGTGCTGCAGGAAGTGACCGCCGCGGCGGGTGCCTACATCCTCTTCATCGACGAGATGCATACCATCGTCGGCGCCGGCAAGGCGGACGGTGCGATGGATGCCTCGAACCTGCTCAAGCCGGCGCTCGCGCGCGGCGAGCTGCACTGCATCGGCGCGACCACGCTCGACGAGTACAAGAAGCACGTCGAGAAGGACGCCGCGCTCGCGCGGCGTTTCCAGCCGGTGTTCGTGAACGAGCCGACCGTCGAGGACACGGTCTCGATCCTGCGCGGCCTCAAGGACCGCTACGAGCAGCACCACGGCGTGCGCATCACCGACAGCGCGCTGGTCGCGGCCGCGACGCTCTCGCACCGCTACATCACCGACCGCTTCCTGCCCGACAAGGCGATCGACCTCGTCGACGAGGCGGCCGCGCGGCTCAAGATGCAGGTCGATTCGAAGCCCGAGGCCCTCGACTTGATCGACCGCGAGATCGTGCGTCTCAAGATCGAGCAGGAGGCGCTCAAGAAGGAAAGCGATCCCGGCTCGAAGGAGCGTCTCAAGCGGCTCGAGACGGAGCTCCGCGAGCTCGAGAAGAAGTCCGCCGACCTCACCAGCCGGTGGAAGGCCGAGAAGGAGAAGCTCTCGACCGCGCAGAAGATCAAGGCGGAGCTCGACCAGCTCCGCGTCGAGCTCGCCAATGCGCAGCGCCGCGGCGAGTATCAGCGTGCCGGCGAGCTCGCGTATGGGCGGATTCCCGAGCTCGAGAAGAAGCTCAAGGAAGTCGAGGCGGCCGACGGCAAGGGCGCCATGGTGGACGAGGCGGTCACCGCCGATCACGTGGCGCAGGTGGTGTCGCGCTGGACCGGCATACCGGTCGACCGCATGCTCGAAGGCGAGAAGGAAAAGCTCCTCGGCATGGAGGAGAAGCTCTCGAGCCGCGTCGTCGGCCAGGCGGAGGCCGTGAAGGCGGTCTCGACCGCGGTGCGGCGGGCGCGCGCCGGCCTGCAGGACCCGCACCGGCCGATCGGCTCGTTCATGTTCCTGGGACCGACGGGCGTCGGAAAGACCGAGCTGACCAAGGCGCTCGCCGAATTCCTGTTCGACGACGAGAACGCGCTCCTTCGCGTCGACATGTCCGAATACATGGAGAAGCATTCGGTCGCGCGGCTGATCGGGGCGCCTCCGGGCTATGTGGGCTATGAGGAGGGCGGCGCGCTCACCGAGGCGGTGCGGCGGCGGCCCTATCAGGTCGTGCTCTTCGACGAGATCGAGAAGGCGCACCCGGATGTGTTCAACGTGCTGCTCCAGGTGCTCGACGACGGTCGCCTGACCGACGGGCAGGGCCACACGGTCGACTTCCGCAACACGCTCCTCGTGATGACGTCGAATCTCGGCGCCGAATTCCTGGTCACCCAGCGCGAGGGCGAGGACACCGATGCGGTGAAGGACCAGGTGATGGCGATGGTGCGGGCGGCGTTCCGGCCCGAATTCCTCAACCGCGTCGACGAGATCATCCTGTTCCACCGGCTCAAGCGTGCCGAGATGAGCCGCATCGTCGACATCCAGATGAAGCGTCTCCAGCGGCTGCTCGACGAGCGCAAGATCACGCTCCGCCTCGAGCCGTCCGCGCGCGAATGGCTCGCGGACAAGGGCTACGACCCGGCCTACGGCGCCCGCCCGTTGAAGCGCGTGATCCAGAAGGCGCTGCAGGACCCGCTCGCCGAGCTGATCCTGCAGGGCACCGTGAAGGACGGCGACACCGTGACGGTGAGCGCCACCAAGCAGGGGCTCGCCTTCAACGGCAAGGTGGCGGCGGCGGCGTAAGCCACATTCGTCATGGCCGGGCTCGTCCCGGCCATCCACGCCTCAGTCTTTTGGCAGCGCTGGTAAGACGTGGATGCCCGCGACATAGGCGAGCGAAGCGACGCCGTTCTATGAACGGCTATGCGCGGGCATGACGGTTGGTTTACCGCGTCGCGCCCGCCTGCGCGGTGCGCGCGGGCGTCTGCGCCATCATCCCGTCGAGCCGCTTGCGCTCGCCGTCGAATGACGCGAGCGCCGGACCGTCGAGCACGCGGCCGCGCGGCAGCTTGACCTTCATCGGATCGACGAAGCGCGTGTTGATGATGATCTCGTAGTGCAGATGCGCGCCGGTGGAGAGGCCGGTCGAGCCGACGAAGCCGATGACCTGGCCCTGGCGCACGCGCACCCCCGGATCCATCCCGCGCGCGTAAGCCGTCATGTGGCCATAGGCAGTCTCGTAACCGTTGGCGTGGCGGATGCGGACGTATTTGCCGTAGCCGCCTTCCCAGCCGACTTTCTCGATCGTCCCGTTGCCGGAAGCGTAGATCGGCGTGCCCATGGGCGCCGCCCAGTCGACGCCGGTGTGGGCGCGCGTGTAGCCGAGCAGCGGATGCTTGCGCGCGCCGAAGCCCGACCGCATGATGCCCTGCGCGACCGGCTTGCGGACCAGGAACTTCTTCGCGCTCTTGCCGGTCTCGTCGTAGAAATCGACCAGGCCGTCCTCGGGGGACTGGAAGCGATAGAACCGCTTGGTCTCGCCGCCGACCGTGAGCGAGGCGAACAGCACGTCGTTCTTGGAATCGGCGATCGGCGCCTCGTCCTCGCCGGCGTAGAGCACCTCGAAGGAGTCGCCCGGCTGCGCCTTGCGCTGGAAATCGACATCGTAGGAGTAGATGCGCACGAGATCCTCGATCACCGCGCGCGGGATCTGGTTGCGCAGCGCGGTCTCGTAGATGCTCTGGTAGAGCCGCACGCCCGTGCCGTCGTCATCGTCATCATCGTCGTTGTCGGCAATCGCGGTCTCGGTGCTCTGCACGTCGACCGACACGTACTTGCCCATGTCGGACAGCGCCACGATCGCCTCGACCGTGGTGTCGCCGATCACGATGACGCGGACCGGCTGCAGGCGTTGGCCGACGAGCGAGGCAGGCGAGAGCAGGATGCGGAGCTTCTGGCCTTCCTTCAGGCCGCCGTCGCGACCCTTGGCGCCGAGCTGGCCGGCGATCGCCTTGATCTCGTCCGGCGTCGCGCCGAGATCGCGCAGGATGGTCGAGACGTTTTCGCCCTTTTTCACCGTGACGGTGCGCTCGTTGGAGTTGGTTCCGCCGGAGGTCTGGGCGGTGGTCTTCGGCAGCAGCGTGAAGTTTTCGGGAACCCCGCGCGCTCCGATGCCGGCATAGGGATCGTCGTTTCCCCCTTCGGCCTGGTAGGAGAATTTCGCCGTCGGCTGGATGCTCGCCACCATGTAGCGGCCCGGCTGCGTGCTTCCGGTCCAGTTCGCCGCGTCGCGCACGCGGCTGATCACGTCCTCGATCGGCACGATGGTGGCGATGCGCACGCGCGGCAGCAGGGCCGCGAGATCGCGGGTGACGAACGACACTTCGGCGTCGGGCTCCGCGCTCACGGCGTCGTCGTTCGATCCCGTCGCGCTGTTCTCCGCCAGCATGCGCTGCGGATTGAACGGCGGAATGTTGGCGGAAAGCTCGGAGGTGGAAAGCGAGAGGTTGGAGGAGACGCGCACGAATGGCCGCACGCGCACGACTTCGCGGTCGCCGACGCGGTTCACCGTGGACACCTTGATGATCTGGCGCGCCGCGTTGGCTTCGCCGACCGGCGGCAGCCGGTCGCTCTTGCGGGTCGCGCTGCGCTCGCCGAGGACGCCGCGCAGGGCCACCTCGAAGCGCTCGGCGGTGGCGGCGAAACGCGTCTCGCCGTCGAGCGAGGCGTAGACGGCGCCGCCCATCAAGGCTGCCCCGCACAGGCCGGTGAGAATCGTGCCGCTGAACCACTGGACCGAGACGCGCCGACGATCGACGTCGACGCCCGTCTCGCCGTCGACGGACAGCGGGGGCTCATTGCCGAGGTCGAACGCGGCGGGATCGATGCCCGCCCGGTGCGAGCCGCGCCTCACATTGTCCAAATGCGCTGTCCCCTGCCTACGGGCGGTTGCGCGCCAACCGCCGGTCCCTTCCCCAGTCCCGGTTCGCGTACGAACCGGGTCTCCAGCGGGCCTCGGCCATTGCAGCCGCAGCCCTTCGTATCCATAAGTCCCGCTCACCCCAGCGGGCCGGTCGACACTGGATGACGCCTGTCGGCGCCCACACCCTCAAGACCCCCAAATTCGGCGGAGGAATGTGGCTGGAGTGCGGCGCGGCGGTTCGCCGCGGCGCGCAATCGGTCCGTAAAGTTCGGCACATGGCTCCGGATTGCATCTGGAACCACGAACCGGTCGGAAGTCCCCGAACCGGGCCGATTTCCTTGCGATTGTGATGGTCACGAGTGTTGACAAGGGGGTGATGGCCGACCTATATAGCGAAGAACGGTGCGCCGCCGCCTCGGTGCGATGGCGCGCCTCCGAAGCTCCACTGATATTCGGTGACCAAGCTCCGATCTCGCATCGGTGGTTTGGGCTTCGACGGCTCTCCGGGCTATCCGGGGAGGGGATCGCCTTGGTCCCGGGCTGTTTGACAGGTGAATCGGAAGAAAGAGAAACGTGGACGGCGGGGTCCTGGCGGGCCGTGTCCGCGGATGGAGCAATCCATCCAAAAGACGCGGTCGGACGAGACTTCGGCGGTACACGTTTCAGGTCAACACTGTGGTCACGCGAGTGATCAGAGTGGGACCTCGTCAAACGTTGTGATCTGCCGGTTTCAAGTTCTCATCCAACCTGAGAGTTTGATCCTGGCTCAGAGCGAACGCTGGCGGCAGGCCTAACACATGCAAGTCGAGCGCCGTAGCAATACGGAGCGGCAGACGGGAGAGTAACACGTGGGAACGTACCCTTCAGTTCGGAACAACCCAGGGAAACTTGGGCTAATACCGGATACGTCCGTAAGGAGAAAGATTTATCGCTGAAGGATCGGCCCGCGTCTGATTAGCTAGTTGGTGGGGTAACGGCCCACCAAGGCTACGATCAGTAGCTGGTCTGAGAGGATGATCAGCCTCACTGGGACTGAGACACG
>WNEZ01015149.1_pt1 | contig 15514 bp, 16 predicted proteins | sample 5400521 | NCBI WGS metagenome assembly WNEZ01 (sample SAMN13153339, study PRJNA577476) | soil metagenome | isolation source: 120 cm saprolite under Douglas fir tree site 2 hole 1 replicate 1 | place: USA:California | collected 2015-04-18
ATGGCTGCGATCGGAGCTCTCCTTTCTTGGACCTGGTCGCGGGTGACAAATTGTCTCACAGGGGGCTGGCAAGAGCTTCGTCCGATGAACTACACGTCGGTTTGTCAGCGAAGCGCATCAATCCCTTCGAGCAGTCCCATTTACTGCTGATTTTCGCCTTTCACTGCTAATCCACGCACTTTCTGTGGCTTACGTTGACCAGTGGGGTGCTTCCGGATAGTTTATATACAATAATCACAAGGGGATATGTGTACCCTATGGTCAGGAGATATTGACCCAATTTGCCGCATCCCAAGGCGCGGTACACATCGAAGACGCTGGCTATTTGAAGTCTTGGCGCGCTGGAATGAATACAGAAGCAAGCTTAGAGTGCCTGCAACGATGAGTAACAATCTGACAAACAGCAACGGAAAAACGTTACTTCTCCTGAAACCTCGGGGGTTTTGCGCGGGAGTGGTGCGGGCCATTGATATTGTCCGCATCGCGCTTGAGGCGTTTGGTCCGCCGATTTATGTGCGCAAGGAGATTGTCCATAACCGTTTTGTGGTGGAAGAATTGCAAGGCAAGGGCGCAATCTTCGTCGACAGTGTCGAGGAAGTTCCTAATGGCGAGCGCGTAATTTACAGCGCTCACGGAGTTTCACCCGAGGTCCGGGAAGCAAGCGCCGCGCGTGGTCTGCGCGTGATTGATGCGACGTGCCCGCTTGTGACCAAGGTCCACGTGGAAGCCGTGAAGTTCGCGAAAGAAGGCTATTCACTCATCCTGATTGGACACCACGATCATGATGAAGTCATTGGAACGCTGGGAGAGGCCCCGCTAGTGACGCAGGTTGTGGGCTCGCCCGAGCAGGTGGAATCGCTCACTGTACCGAATCCTGACCGCGTCGCTTACCTGACCCAGACAACGTTGAGCCTGGACGAAACCAAAGACATCATCGCGGCGCTACAGAAAAAGTTCCCCAACATCAAGGGACCGGCGGCGCAGGATATCTGTTACGCCACCGAGAACCGCCAGGTCGCCGTCAAGCATGTGGCCTCGGATGCGGACCTGCTGCTGGTCGTAGGTTCGGAGAATAGTTCCAACTCCAACCGCCTGGTCGAGGTCGCACGGAATCTGGGCACAAATGCGCATCTCATCGACAGTTGCAGTGACATTGAGCCCGACTGGCTTGAGAACGTGAAGACCATCGCCCTGACGGCCGGCGCCTCAGCGCCCGAATGCTTAGTCGAAGAAGTAGTGAAATTCCTCGATTCCAAGGGCTTCGGTAACGTGGAAGAACTGGAAGTAATGCCTGAAAACGTACGCTTTGGCCTACCGCCGGAGATCGTTGAGGCCATCGCAGCCGCTCCCGCGAGCGCGACCGCTGACTGACGGAGCTGTGAATTTGATGGATACAAACTCCCCCGAGTCCAGCCTTACATCCGCACCCCAACTTCGCTTCGGCAAAATTGACGACCTAGCCAGCCGCGTTTCCGTCAGCATTGATGCCGCCCGTAAATATCTTTTCTCGCAGCAGCATGAAGACGGCTATTGGTGCGGCGAACTGGAAGCCGATACCACCCTCGAGTCTGACTACATTCTGCTGCACATGCTGCTAGGGACCGGCAGCCAGGAGCGATTCCAGAAGGCAGCCAATCACATTCTTCGCCATCAGAATGAAGATGGCGGGTGGAGTATCTACGCGGACGGTCCGTCGAACGTCAGCGCTTCAGTGAAAGCCTATTTCAGCCTCAAGCTCGCGGGGTACAGTGCCGATCATCCCGCCCTCGCCCGTGCCCGCAAAAGGATTCTTGATCTGGGCGGCGTCACCGAAGTCAACACGTTCACTAAGATATATCTCTGCTTCTTCGGACAGTATGACTACGATGCGGTCCCCGCGATTCCGCCGGAGATCGTGCTGTTTCCCAACTGGTTCTGGTTCAACATCTACGAAATTTCTTCCTGGTCGCGCGCGATACTGGTGCCGCTTTCCATTTGCTACGCCAAAAAGCCGTTCAAGAAGATTCCGCGGGAAATGGGCGTGGAAGAGCTTTTCGTCGGCGGCATGGAAAGGTCGAGGATGCACCTGCACTGGAACAAAAAGCTGGTGTCGTGGCCCAATTTCTTCCTGGTCCTCGACCGCATGACGCATTGGTTTGAGCGCGTGCACATACGGCCGCTGCGCTCGATTGCACTGAAGAAGGCCGAAAGATGGATGCTCGAGCGCTTCGAGATGAGCGACGGGTTGGCCGCGATCTATCCCGCTATGATGAACGCCATCATCGCGTTGCGCTGCCTGGGCTACTCGGCGGACGATCCTCAATTGATCCGGGCGCTAGACGAATTCGAAAAGTTGGGCATCGAAGAAGGCGACACATTCCGCATGCAGCCTTGCACCTCACCTGTGTGGGACACCGCTTATGCCATGTTCGCTCTCGGCGAAAGTGGAGTGCCCGCGAATGATCCGCGAATGGTGAAATCCGCCGACTGGATGCTGCAAAAGCAGGTCCGCAAGGCTGGCGATTGGAAAGTAAAAAACAAGAGCGGGCAGCCGGCTGGCTGGTACTTCGAGTTTAACAATGAGTTCTACCCCGACGTTGATGACACCGCAATGGTGTGTCTGGGGTTGAGCCGGGTCGAGCACCCTAATGGACGCTACCAGAGCGAATCGGTGCAGCGCGCCATGGACTGGATCTTGTCGATGCAATGCAAGAATGGCGGCTGGGCTTCTTTCGACAAAGATAACGATAAAATGGTGTTCCAGCACATTCCGTTCGCCGACCACAATGCCATGCTCGATCCGCCTACGGTCGATATTACGGGCCGCATCCTGGAAATGCTGGCGACCTACGGCTATGACCAGAGCCATCCAGCGGTCAAGCGTGCCATAGCATTCATCCGCAAGGAGCAGGAGCCTGATGGAAGCTGGTTCGGCCGCTGGGGCGTGAATTATGTGTATGGTACGGCACTGGTGCTGCGCGGACTGGAAGCTATCGGCATGGACCTTCACGAACCCTGCATCCAACAGGGAGCCGAATGGTTGCGAATGGTGCAGAATCCCGATGGCGGATGGGGTGAGACTTGCGGCTCTTATGACGATCCCAGCACCCGAGGTGTGGGCCCGAGTACTGCCTCGCAAACTGCCTGGGCGATCCTGGGATTGCTCGCGGTGAACGACACCCGCAGCGATTCGGTCGCACGAGGCGTTGCCTACCTGCTGCGCACGCAGAAGAAAGACGGATCGTGGGATGAACCGTATTTCACCGGAACCGGCTTCCCCCGCGTCTTCTACCTCATGTATCACCTCTACCGGCAGTATTTCCCGCTGCTCGCGTTCACGACTTACGCGAAGATAATGGCAGCGTCGGGGAGTAATTAGCATTCAGCACTCAGCACTCAGCCGGGAATGTTCTGCAGGATTTTCCTTTCAACCAACGGCAAGTATAGGCTGAATGCTAAGTGCTGAATGCTAGCTTTCGTCACAGGCGCCACGGGATTCTTAGGCAGCCACGTTGCCCGCGTGCTCGCAGACAACGGGGCGGACATGCGCCTGCTGGTGCGCTCCAGCAGCAATCTAAGAAATATTGAAGGACTGAGGGCCGATCGTGCCCTCGGCGATTTGCGTGATCCGGCATCGCTCGAGAAAGCTATGGCCGGTTGCGACGTGGTTTTCCATGTGGCCGCGGATTACCGCCTCTGGGTGCGCGATCCCAATGAAATGTACCGTTCGAACGTGGAAGGTACACGCGCCATCCTGGAAGCCGCGCGCAAGAACGGCGTGCGCCGCGTGGTCTACACCTCGAGCGTAGCCACCATTGGATTCACCCGTAACGGCTATCCAGCGAATGAAGATTCCCCGGTGTCGCTGGCGGATATGATCGGCCACTACAAGCGTTCAAAGTTCATGGCCGAGCAGCTCGCGCTTGAAGCAGGCCGCAGCGGCCTGCACTTGGTGGTCGTGAATCCAACCACTCCCGTGGGTGACCAGGACCTCAAACCTACACCCACCGGCAGGATAGTGGTTGACTTCCTCAAGCGAAAATTTCCCGCCTACGTGGAAACGGGACTGAATCTCGTGGATGTCAGAGAGTGCGCTCGCGGGCATGTCACGGCCTTGGAGAAAGGAAAGAGTGGCGAACGCTATATCCTCGGCGGTGAGAACCTGACGCTGAAACAGATTCTCGATAAACTGGCAAAGATTACCGGGTTGCCTTCTCCCATGCTGAAACTGCCCTATATATTCGCCTATGCAGCGGGCATAGCAGATGAAATAGTAACTGGCCGCCTGCGCGGGCGTGAGCCTCGCGCCACGATTGACACTGTCCGCATGGGAGCGAAGAAAATGTTTGCTAGCTCCGACAAAGCCGAGCGCGATTTGGGCTGGAAGATCGTTCCCGTGGAATCTGCTCTACGACGAGCGGCGGAGTGGTTCCGGGTCAATGGTTATGCGTAAAGTGGCGATGGTCGCAGCGTTGGAACGCGAGGTTAAGCCTCTAATCAGGACTTGGCGGCGCACCGACCGAGATTATCAGGGGTGTCATTTCCGTTTTTTTGAGAACGACTCGACTGTACTCGTCTGCGGAGGCATTGGCGAACAAGCTGCGCGCCGCGCCACGGAAGCGGTAATTGCACTGTTCTCGCCGGAGGTTATTTATTCGGTGGGCTTCGCGGGAGCCTTGAATGCGACCTTGAAAATGGGCGACATCCTGCTTCCGCACCGAGTGATCGATGCCCGGGACGGTAGCCGGGTTGATACGGGCGAGGGTCAGGGTTCGTTGGTGAGCTTTCCCTCCGTTGCTGATCCACGGCAAAAATCCGAGTTGGCGCGAGCTTACTCTGCACACGCCGTTGACATGGAAGCGGCGGCGGTGGCGCGCGGCGCACAAGCGCGAGGCTTGCGCTTCGGGGCGGTAAAGGCCATCTCCGACGAGTTCGATTTCGTCCTGCCGCCAATGCAGCGCTTTATCCGCCCCAACGGAGAGTTTCGCGCTGCCAGCTTCGCGCTATTCGCGGCCGTGCGTCCTTGGATGTGGAAGCGTGTGGTGCGACTGGCGCGAAACAGTGCGCGCGCCTCGAATGCCCTCTGCCGCTGGCTGGAAACTCACCAGCTCGAAACCGAGGACCGGCGGGAGATGGGGAGCAGCGAGAAGGTTCACGGGCTGTGACCGGGGAGTTAATAATCGAGTGCCACTTCTATCGTCGACAATGATCTCTAGTTGAAATGATCATGAACTCGATCGCAAAGGTTTTCGGAACGAGATTGACCATGATTCGAATTCTCCGGTGTTGGACGATCTTGAGCACGGCGCTCGCGTGCCAGCTTTGGGCACAAGCCGCAGCGCCGCCACCGCTCTACGTGGAAAGCTTTCGCCACGGCGCGACGCGCGTTACGGAAAAGCGTATCACTTCACGCCCCCCGAATCGCCCTATCTGGACTCGATGACGGTACAGGTGAACATCACGAATACCGACCCGCGAGCCGCCAAAAACAGTGGAGGTTCTGGCGCGGGAGGTTCAGTCGGCAGCACGGGCAACTGAAGCGCCGGGACGCTGCATCGCATCTAACCTGAGAATGTCTATTGCCGGACAAATCGCCATCGAAGAATCGAAGGGAAGCATCCCCTCCACGATGCATGCGGCCGTTTATCGCGGCGTGAATGATGTTCGCCTTGAAACGGTCCCGGTGCCTGCGATCGGCGCTGGAGAATTGCTGGTGCGGGTTCATACCTGCGGAGTCTGCGGAACCGACTTGAAGAAAATTGCAACTGGGTCACATTCCGCTCCCCGCATCTTCGGCCATGAAACTTCCGGCGTGGTGGCCGCGGTGGGCGCGGGAGTCCGCGATTTTCGGCCCGGAGATCGGGTCGTTGTCTTTCATCACATTCCTTGCCGTGAATGCTATTACTGCCAGCACAAGACCTTCGCCCAGTGCGAGACCTACAAGAAAGTCGGCTGCACGGCTGGATTCGAGCCTTCCGGCGGTGGCTTCGCGGAGTACGTTCGAGTCATGGATTGGATTGTGCAGCGCGGCACCGTCCGCATTCCTGACGGCGTCTCGTTTGAGCAAGCTTGCTTCGTCGAACCGGTAAATACCTGCATGAAAGGGATCGAGGCGCTCCGCTTGCAGCCGGCTGAGACTGTGCTCGTGATCGGCCAAGGTCCCATTGGAATTATTCTGAGCGTGTTGGCACAGAGGGCGGGAGCTGTGGTAATTACTTCCGATTTGTATGCTGAGAGGCTTAAAATAGGGGAAAGCTTCGGTTTAGAGCGTAAACTTGATGCATCGCGCAAGGATGCAGTTCAGCACATGCGCGAGCTTACGGACGGTCGAGGGGCGGACGCGGTCATTTTGGCGGTAGGCGGAAATGGCCTGATCCGAAGCGCCATGGATGCGGCCCGTCCCGGAGGACGAGTGTTGCTTTTTGCGCAGACTGTGCATGGCGAGGCTGTGATTGATCCGGCCGCCATTTGTGTGGAAGAGAAAACGTTGGTTGGTTCTTATAGCGCTTCGCTCGATTTACAGGAACAATCTGTGCGTTTTGTGATGAACCGGGAGATGGACCTAGGACGACATATCAGCCACCGGTTCCTGCTGATGGAAAGTGGACAGGCTTTGGATTTGGCAGCCCATCCGCAGCCTTCGTCGATGAAGATCGTGATTCAGCCTGGTAGTACCTGGGAACAAAACGCCTGGGAAGGAAGTAAGCGGTGAACGGACAAATGACAGCCGCCGTCTTGTACGGCAAAGAAGATCTGAAGATAGAAAGAGTGCCCATTCCCCGCGTCGGGGATGGCGAGGTTCTGGTCAAGGTGCAGGTTGCTCTTACCTGCGGCACCGATCTCAAGGTTTACCAGCGTGGCTATCACGCCCGCATGATTATGCCTCCGGCGCTGTTCGGCCACGAACTGGCAGGCGTAATCGAGGAAGTGGGCGCCGGCGTGAATGGCTTCAAAAAAGGCATGCGCGTGGTCGCGCTGAACTCCGCGCCGTGCCAGATGTGTTTTTACTGCTCCAAGCACCAGGAGAATCTTTGCGAAGATTTGCTCTTCAACAACGGCGCTTACGCGGAATATATCCGGGTTCCGAAACGTATTGTCGAAGCCAACATGTTGGTGATTCCACCCAACGTCAGCTTTGAAGACGCCGCCATGACCGAGCCATTGGCATGTGTGTTGCGTGGGCTGCATGAAACCGGGGTAGAGATTGGCGACACGGTCGTAATCATTGGCGGCGGACCGATTGGGCTGATGTTCGTGCAGGTAGCGCGGGCGATCGGTTGCAACGTAATTGCCGTGGTGAAGCGCGACGGGCAGGTCGAGGCCGCCAAACATATGGGTGCGCATGAAATCATCCAGACCACCAAGGTGACGAACGTAGTGGATGCGGTCAAGGCGCTCTCGCCGCAGAAGCGCGGTTGCGACGTCGTGATCGAGGCGGTGGGCCGGCCTGAAGCATGGGAGTGGGCGATTGAAATGGTGCGCAAAGGCGGTACCGTAAACTTCTTCGGAGGCTGCGCCAGCGGTACCAAAGTCCAGCTCGACACCAACCGCCTGCATTACTCTGAGATTACGCTTAAGGCCACGTTCCATCACACCCCCGAGACCGTGCGCCGCGCTTTTGGATTGATCGCAGCGAAAAAGATTCGTCCCACCGACTACATCACCGGGGAGGCTCCACTGTCGCGTTTGCAGCAAGTGCTCCGCCACATGCTGAACCGCGGCGGGGACATCAAGACCGCCATCATCCCCGGGCATTGATTTTCCCGTTCCCCAGAGGGGTTGACTAAGAGGGGAGCTGTCATCGTGAGCGAAGCGAAGGACAAATGCATTTATTCAGCTCCTTTTGTCCTGGCAAGGAGTTCTCACCATGTCAGGGTTTCGGCGGTCTCCGGGGTGCTTCTAAACTATGAATCGCATGGCCAGCACCCACTCCCAAGTCGCGACCGCACCGGCTGCCTCGCTCGGCTGGAGTCGCCTCCCCGCCCACTACGCGATCCCCGCTACCGCACCCTCGCGCGAGCAAGCCCGCGAATACTGCCGCCGTCTGGCGCGCAGCCATTACGAGAATTTTTCCGTCGCCACCTGGTTTCTTCCTGGCCGCCTGCGCCAGCACTTCTGCAATGTCTACGCCTACTGTCGCATCTCCGACGATTTGGGTGACGAAGTCGGAGACACTGGGGCCGCGTTGGCATTGCTCGACCAGTGGGAAGCCGAATTGAATGCCTGCTATGAGGGCCATCCCAAGCATCCGGTCTTTGTCGCTCTGGCGGAAACAGTTGACACGTTCAAAATTCCCAAGCACGAATTCTCTGACCTGCTGCGTGCCTTCCGTCAGGACCAAACCGTCCCGCGCTACGAAAGCTTTGATGATCTGCTCGGATACTGCCGTTATTCGGCCAACCCAGTAGGCCATCTTGTGCTCTACCTCTGCGGCTACAGTGACGCCGAACGCCAACAGCTTTCCGATTTCACCTGCACCGCGCTGCAGTTGGCAAATTTCTGGCAAGACGTGAGCGTCGACTACGCCAAAGGCCGCATTTACCTGCCGATCGAGAGCCTTCGCCGGTTCGGGGTGAGCGAAGATGACATCGCTTGCAACCGCAACACTCAGGCCTTCCGCGAGGGTTTGCCGATCGTAGAAAAAGTCGACCGGGAACTCGCCATCGACCTCGAACTCTTTAGCCGCGGCGGCCAGGAAATTCTGAACTCGATCGAGCGGCAGAATTTTGCTGTCCTGGGACAACGTCCGGCCATTTCCAAGCCGCGCAAACTGGGGCTGGTAGCGCGCGCCGCTCTGGGAAAGCTGCTCGTGAAACGGCGAGGGCTACGAACATGAGCGCCGGCGCCCAACCAGCCTTCGCTGCATGGAGCCCCGCTCCGCCGCAGGTAGCCATGGCATATTCGGTGTGCCGCGGCATGACCCGTTCGGCCGCAAAGAATTTTTACTACGCCTTTCTCGTATTGCCGCGTCGCAAGCGGGAAGCCCTGTGCGCTGTGTACTCTTTCATGCGCCGCTGCGATGACATCACCGACGATAGCAGCCTTCCGCTCCAAGAGCGCCGCTTAAAGCTCGACGCCTGGCTCGACGCTCTGCACCACGCTCAACAAGGCGAGCCCACCGATGATCCAATTCTGCTGGCCCTGACAGACGCACAGCGCAGATATCAAATCCCAGCCGGCCTGCTCGACGAACTCGCATCAGGCACGGCTATGGACATCGAGACAACTTCAGAGCTCGAGGATGAACCGGGTTTCGCACGTTCCACCGCAAGCCTTCCGGTTCAATACAAGACCTTCGAAGATTTGCAGCTTTATTGTTACCGTGTGGCTTCGGTCGTCGGTCTGGTCTGTATTCACGTTTTCGGCTATCGCGATCCCGCGGCCGAGCCCCTAGCCGAACGCTGCGGCATCGCATTCCAACTTACTAATATCATTCGCGACGTCAAGGAAGACGCCGCCATGGGACGCGTTTATCTTCCCGAGGAAGACCTGGCGAAGTTCGGTCTCACGGCTTCTGATCTGCTCACGGCACCCGATCCCGCGCGTTTTCGTCGGCTGCTGAACCTGGAAGCCGATCGCGCCCGTGAGCTCTACAAAGCCGGGGACGAACTGATCCCGATGATCGCAGAAGACAGTCAGCCTGGTCTCTGGGTCCTGGTGAATATTTACCGCAAGCTGCTCCAGAAAATTGCCGACCGTCAGTACGACGTGTTCAGCGGCAAGGTCAGCCTGACCGTTTCCGAGAAGCTGCGTATTCTCGGTAGAGGATTTCTGCGACGCCTGTTGTGATGACTCAGATCGTTCATCCGCCTTTGATTGACCAGATCTTGACAAGCTTCAGGCAGTGACTTCAAGCTTCCTCGAATGAGTTCAAGTCCAACACAACCCACCGTCGCGGTGGCCGGAGGCGGTCTCGCGGGCCTCGCAGCCGCATGCGCGCTGGCCGAAGCTGGACTCCACGTCACTCTCTTCGAGAAGCGTCCGTTTCTCGGTGGCAGAGCGTCATCGTACGAGCATCCTGGAACCGGCGAAGTCATCGACAACTGCCAGCATGTGCTGTTTCGCTGCTGCACCAATCTCGTCGAGTTCTATGAGCGCATCGGAGTGCAAGATCGAATTCGCTGGTACGACCAGATGACGTTCATCGAGCCAGGCGGGCGTGCGTCGGTAATGCACACATCTCCATTACCTGCTCCACTGCACAGTGTGCCTTCGTTTCTACGCTTTCCGTTCTTGAAGGCCGCAGACAAGCTCGCGATTGCTCGCGCGCTGCTTCCGCTTACCCTGACCACACAACGCGATACCGGTCAGTCTTTCGCGCATTGGCTCGAGCAATACGGACAAACTCCGCGCGCAATTGAGCGTTTCTGGAGGCCGATCTTGGTCAGCGCGCTGAGCGAAGATCTCGATCTAATTTCCATTTCCTACGCGGCGCAGGTTGTGCGCGAGTCGATGAAGTCCCCGGCGGCGCGGCACATGGGCGTGCCAACTATTCCTCTGACGGATCTCTACAACTCCGCAGGTGATTACATCCGCGCGCGCGGAGGCGAGTTGCGCTTTCGTTCTCCGGTCAGCACATTTCAACCGGAAAGTGCAAAAGCCCACCTGAGGTTCACCGACCCGAAGTCCTTGGATCCGAAGTTCATGAATAAGACCAGCGAAAGGGAAGAGGCATTCGATTATCTTGTGCTCGCGCTGCCCTTCGACGGTCTCGAACGCGTGCTTCCTGAAACCCCCGAGAGCGCGCCCTTACGGGAATTGTTGAGCCATTTCGAAAGCTCCCCAATCACTGGTATTCACTTGTGGTTCGATCGCCAGATTTCCGATCTCGATCACGCGGTGTTGCTCGATCGAACCGTACAGTGGATGTTTCATAAATCGCGGCTGCACCCCAGCCGCGTGCTGACCGGAGATGGTGTACAAATTGAACGCAGCTACATAGAACTGGTCGTAAGCTCGTCCAAGAGCTTGATCGAAAAATCGCGTGCCGACATCGTTGACCTCGCGCTAGGCGAAGTGCGCGAATTCTTCCCGGCGGCCCGTGACGCGAAGTTAATAAAGTCCACCGTGATTAAAGAAGTACATGCGACCTACTCACCGCGTCCGGGTATTGATGCGTACCGACCACCGGCGGCAACCGTGTGGCCGCGCGTTTTTCTGGCCGGCGATTGGACCGCCACCGGCTGGCCCGCGACGATGGAAGGCGCCGTTCGCAGCGGATATCTGGCTGCGGAAGCTCTGACGTACGCGGCGGGGGTGAAGGATTCCAAATTCCTCGTCCCCGATCTTCCTGCCACCGGCCTCATGCGCCTCTTTAAATAGTCAGGTCCCAACGACAAAGCAGAAGTTCGGCCTCTGTGTTGCTTACAGCACTCGTTGCAAAAATGTTTACTCGAAAGCGAAAGCTTGCCAACACTCTTCTTCCCGCACTCATCCATTTTTGTGAATGACTTGCGACATCCGCATCGGCACCTCGGGCTTCCACTACAAGCATTGGAAAGGGCCTTCTACCCGGCCTGGATTTCTATGTCCAGCACTTTGACACGGTTTGAGTTGAACAACAGCTTCTATCGCTTACCGCCGGCCAGCGCCTTCGAGCGCTGGCGCGAAGCCAGTCCGGCGAACCTTGTGTTTGCAGTGAAGGCCAGACACTTCATCTCCCGCCGAATCGCATGGCAACCCGTTTGGAATCAATAAACCTTGGCAATGCGCTTTCATCCCCATGGGTGGGCCGCAGGCCCATGGCAAACTCACAACAAGAAGTTAAAAGATCCGGAGAAGATTATCCATAACCTGCTGCCGCGAGCGGCACACCCGGGGCCAAAACCGGGGCCGGTGCTATTCCAACTTCCTCCACATTGGCGCGTCAATCGGGAGCGGCTGGAAAACCTGTTGCAAATCCTGTCTCGGGAACGTGCGCTATGCCTTCGAGTTTCGCGAGCTTTCGTGGATGAATCCCACTAGTCGATTCCCTTGTGAAGAAATTCAATGCCACATTCTGCATCTCTGAGCTCGCCGGATACCATTCTCCGCTCAACATCACTGCGGATTTCGCGTACGTCCGCCTTCACGGTCCCGAGATCGGCAAGTACCAGGGAAGCTACAGCGAAGAACGATTGCGTGCCTGGGCTCGCCAGATCGAAACTTGGGCGGCGAAACTCAAAGCTGTTTATGTTTATTTTGATAACGATCAAGCCGGCTACGCAGCCGCAAACGCGCTCACGCTGAAGACAATGGTTTTTGGAACGCGGGTGAAGAAGGTTGTTTAACGTGTCCTGTCCCGGATCGGGTACTTCATGGCTCCATAAAAAATTGAAAAACGACAAAACTTAATGCCGCGGCCCACAACAAACTATTGAGCTCCGCTACAATCCAGAAATACTGACTTGCGAAAAATCCGGCCAACTGGACGAGCGGCGCCGAAAGTATGGCCCAGAACTGACTGGCCGTGTTGTTGCGCAATGCATAAGCCCACGACCAGAATTGCGCCGCCGAGTGTGCAACGAAGAAGCTGCCGAATATGAGGGCCTTCTTCACGTTGTGCCTCTTAGCCTCAATCCGACTAATCATTGAATAGACCGCGCCAGTGGAAGATCCGCTGCTTTCCTTAAGGCTCGACGTTAACCCGGTGACATGGCGGTCGTAGGGTATCACGAGAACTCTGCCTTCTTGTAGCAAGCTATCACGCACGGTTCATCAGACCCCTGCCCGATGATTCTGCAGCAGCCAGTCTGCCATCTTGGCCATGTTGTCGTCCCGGGTCTCCGGGGGGAGCCCGCACTTGACCTCTAAGTAGTATTTCGTAACGTAACGAAACTTCGCCACCATGTCCGCAACATTCGTTCCTGATAAGGTGACGACTCCAGCGCCCCTGCGGCCGTTTTCGCTGGCCACGACCGGTACTCCCAGGGCGAGTGATTCCAATACCGAAGCAGACACACCGTCGCAAGCGGGGAGTGCGCAGGCAGATGAAGCAGCTGCAGAGCAGAGTTAAGAACTGGTCAGGGTGTAGATTTCCCAACAGAAGAAAGGCGTCGCGCTCTTCTTGTGGCCAGCCCTGAACAGATTTTTTCCGGCGCAGATATCGCTGTCGGCGAATCCCAACAAACCAACCCTGAGTCTGGATGCAACGCCCGGGAACGACCGCATGGCGCATGACTGCAATCTTTTATGGGCTCGACGTCTATGGGCTCGACGTCGCATGCGATCGACCTGCGGTACAGAAAAGCGCGTAGAACGCGGCAACAAGCGAGACTGCGGTCGTGGCGGGGAAAGTGGTCTTGCGAAAGACGGCGTGGATCATGCCGATTGTAGCAGAATATATTATTCTGAATCAGTAGGTTAGGGGAACAAGATCAACCGTTGGATCTTGAACAAGACTGCCGTTCTTACCAGCTTATCTTTCACGCCGCAGTTGCCTATTGTAGGATTCCCGCCATGAGAAAAACTGTAGGAAAAATCACGATTGCCTTCCTCTTGTCCCTGCCTCTCTTTCTGCCGGGTTCTGGGCTTTTTTCGCAATCGGCGGCGACAAACAGACCAGAACTGGATCACACCACGGTGTTTGTGCGTGACCTGCCGAAGAGTGTCGAGTTCTACGAAAAGGTGGTGGGCCTCGAAAGAATCCCCGACCCGTTCAAAGATGGCCGGCATATCTGGTTTCGCAGCGGCGCGCACCAGCAACTGCACGTGGTTGGAGGCGCTACGGAAGCTGCCCGGCATGATATTGACGTTCACTCCGCTTTCCGGGTGGCATCGCTGCCGGACTTTATGACTCACCTCGATCAGATGCAGGTGAAATATCGCAACTTCAAAGGGGATGGCAAAATTTCTGCCCGTCCGGACGGCGTGCGGCAGATCTACTTCCAGGATCCCGATGGTTACTGGATTGAAGTGAACGACGATAAGTACTAATCATGAACGATGATGATGGGAACCCAGTGGCGGTGCACTATTAGTTTGATGCTGGAGCTTGATGACGCCGATGAGGACTGCCCTCCCGGTGATCGTCGGGATTTTAACCTATGCATGAATTGTGTTTGATGAAGTTCCACTTTTAGCCTGCACCTGCTCTGCATACTCCACGAAATCTTTGTGTGACAAAAACTCCGTCCGTAGAGAGTGACGTGCCCCCGTTTGTTGTCCGCCTGGAATGAGAGATTCTGGTTCTATGAGCGTCAAGTGGAACGGCGGAATGCAATTCGTAAGTCGCCCACCGATCTAACCCTGCTTTGGAGGTAATCCGACTGACGATTATCTCAACGGCGTGCCCCCTTCGGGCGGACAGGGCTATTCTTAAAGCGCTAATTGAGGGTTGTGGTTGAAATGTGCGTGACAGCTTCAGCGTCACTTTGCCGTTGCGCCGAAGCGTTCTTCAATCCTGAAGACAAATTTTGGGGCGTGGCTTTTCATCAATTGCTGCAGACCGGGGCCAAACTCGTGGAAGAGGTTCATGCCGGCGTCGCTGCCAATCGTGGAACCAAAATCGTTGAACGGTTGCGAAGGCGAGCGCCTCCAATAGGGACGGCAGGCGGTGTGGATAGCGGCTGAGGTCAGCACGCCCAGGAAATACGAGGTGTTCAGCCTGCCCTTGCCGGAATCGTCACGCGTGACCAGAATGCGCGAGGCGGCGTAGGTCGCCCGGCCCATCAAACTGTCGCTGGATGCGGGATGATAATTTAGGCGCCGTTTCAGCAACGAGGGATACAGGTGCTTATCAAAGAAATCGCCGGATACTTTCTGAACAGGCTCGACTGGGTCGAGGAGCGCAAAGCCGGGTTGTGCAGGGCGAGTGGCGTTTGCCAGTTCGGATGCGCGTGTCAAACGGCCGTCAGCGCCAACCGCACCAAGTGTCAAAGGCGAGGCCGCCAACGTCCGAAATGTGTCTGGTGCGGCTGAAGCCTGTACCGACGGAGCATCGGGAAGTGAGCTCGATGCAGGCTTCTCCTGAAGCTGCTGGCACAATGCCGCGCAAGCCCCAAACAACAGAAAAGAGATGACCCGGATTGGAATCATTGCCTTCCTACTCCTCCCGCGAAGGGCGATTCCTGGTCTCCCTGACGATGCGCTACGTGACAACGCGGCGTCTGACAACGCGGCCGCAAGCAGACCCACCTTGCCAGGAGCACTCCACGTGCCATCCTCCTGGGGGAGAGGGCTCTCCAAAAAGGCACAGAGTTGGGTGAGGGAACAGCCGGGCCGGTTGCAGGCCAAACCCGGCTTTCGGCGCCCGGTTGCGGACCAGGCACGGTAATGCCGTTTTATCTAGGAGTTAGCGCTCCGTTCTCCAGAGCAACTGGTGCCTGCGACGGCGGGTATTTGGGGGTTTTAGGGGATTAGCGGGTGCATTTGGGAGGACGGCTTCCGTGGGCTCCGGGAGTAATTCCGGAGTAATTATGTAAATTTTCGACCGCTGTGAGTAAAGTCTTTCAGTCCACGAGTTCACGTCCTGGCGAAAAGGGGGAACTCTCTCCACTAGGCGGTCGCGGTTCCCGACGGGTGGGAACCACGAAACTCAAACCTTCCTATTGGCTGG
>WNEZ01007367.1_pt1 | contig 15511 bp, 14 predicted proteins | sample 5400521 | NCBI WGS metagenome assembly WNEZ01 (sample SAMN13153339, study PRJNA577476) | soil metagenome | isolation source: 120 cm saprolite under Douglas fir tree site 2 hole 1 replicate 1 | place: USA:California | collected 2015-04-18
GGGCCCTGGCTGGTGGGCTTTGTCTCAAAAATCTCCGGCAGCCTGCCCGTAGGACTGCTCGTGCCGCTTTTTGGCATAGTCACGATGATCTGTCTGGTGCTGCTTCTGCGCCGCGAGGCCGCGGCCTGAGGTATCCTCTCGTCGTGCAAACGCCCTCGCAACGCTCGCCGACGACCGGGCTTCTTTTCGGGCTGCTCATCACGCTCGCTGCCGTTGTTGCGTATTCGCTCTACATCACTTCGCAGCTCTCCGGCCTGCGCAAGCTGCAGAGCGAGATGGTGGACCGTAACCGGCGCGATTCGCTGCAACTGCTCCGCGTGCAAAACGACTTGAACTCCACCGGGCTGGCGATGCGCGATATGCTCGATGCCGGCGAACCTTATCCGCTGACCGCCTGGTCCGCGCAATTCCAGCGCATTCGCGAAGACCTGTACGCCGCGTTGCGTCTCGAAGAACAATTCGCGGCCGCCAATCGCACGCCCGAGCAGCAAAAGTATCTCAGCCAATCGGTGGCGCAGTTTTGGGATGCCGTGGACCGCATGTTCGCGCTGGCCAGCGAGGGCAAAGACGCGCAAGCCCGCGATCAGATTCGCCTGACGCTGCAGGCTCGCCTGCAAGCCCTCAGCACGGCGGTGTCGCGTTTGCTGGTGCAGAATAACGAAGGCGAAGAGCAGGCCGCCGCGCGGATTGCGCAGATTTACGACGGCGTGCAGCAGCAACTGGTTCTGTTCCTCGGCGCAACGCTGGTCGCCATCGTTCTGATGAGCCTTTATTTGATCCTAGCAAACCGCCGCGTCTTTGCGCGCCTGGCGGCGCTCTCCGAGCAGCGTAGCGATCTGGCGCAGAAATTGATTGCCACGCAGGAGTCCACGCTGCGGCACATCTCGCGAGAGCTGCACGACGAGTTTGGCCAAGTGCTCACGGCGATTGGCTCGCTCCTTGGCCGTGCCGGCAATCAAGTGCCGGAAGGCTCCCCGCTGCGCGGAGATCTTCAGGAAGTGCGCGAGATCGCGCAATCCACGCTCGATAATATCCGCGGCCTCTCGCAAGCCCTGCATCCCGTGCTTCTTGAGGAAGCCGGGCTCAACAGCACGCTGGACTGGTACATTCCTACGGTGGAGCGCCAAACGGGCCTCGTGGTGCACTATGACAAATCAGGCTCAGTTATTCCCGTCGAAGGAAGCGCCGGCGTTCACATCTACCGCGTTTTGCAGGAAGCCCTCAACAATGTGCGGCGCCACTCCGGCGCAAAAGAAGCGTGGGTGCGGCTGAAGTTTCTTCCCGGCTCTCTGGAGCTGGAGGTGGAGGATCACGGCAAAGGCATCGCGGCGGAAAAGAGCCAGCGTGGAATCGGCCTGGTAGCCATGCGCGAACGCGCGGAGTTGATCGGAGGAACGCTCGAAGTACTGCAGCCTGCCTCCGGGGGCACGCTGATTCGTCTTAGAATGCCAATGGAGAAACTGGATTCGCATGGAGGGTAAGCTCACTGTTTTGCTGGTGGACGATCACGCGCTCGTCCGCCGCGGGTTCCGCCGCATCCTGGAAGATGACCCGCAGATTACGGTCATCGCCGAAGCCAGCGACGGTGAAGAGGCCGTGCGACTGGCCGCGAAAACGCGGCCGGCGGTGATTGTCCTGGACTGCGCGCTGCCCGGCATGAGCGGCCTGGAGGCAGCGCGGCGCATTCTTGAAATCTTGCCAAACACTGCCATTCTCATGCTCAGCATGCATTCGGAGGAAACGCTCGTCCGCCAGGCGCTCGAGGCGGGTGCGCGGGGGTACATCCTCAAAAATGCGATGGACCTCGACCTGGTGCGCGCCATCAAGCGTGTAGCCGCGGGAGAGACGGTTCTCGATCCCCAGATACCCCGCGCCGTGATTCTGAAAGGCGAGCGGGAGTCCGGCTTGACCGCTCGCGAACTCGAAGTCCTGCAGCACATCGTGGCGGGAAAGTCGAACAAGGAAATCGCTACCGAGCTGGGCCTCAGCGTGAACACAGTTTCTGTCCACCGGGCAAATATCATGGACGCTCTTGGGATTCACAAGACCGCGGAGCTGGTGGTCTACGCAATCCGCAACGGACTGGTGAACCTGCCTTGAGACGCAGAGAATTTCTCCGGTGCACACGGGACGCAACGCTCGCTGCCTGTGCGTTTCCGTTCGACTCCTTTCCCCTCGCGGGGGCAACACCAGGCTTCCGCCTTGCTGACGTGACGACCGAGGCGGGAATCCAGTTCAAGCACAACAGCGGAGCCTATGGCGGCAAGCTGCTGCCGGAAACGCTGGGTTCCGGCTGCGCTTTTCTGGACTACGACGCCGACGGCTGGCAGGACATTCTTCTCGTCAATTCGATGGACTGGCCCGGGCACAAGCGCCAGAGATCGACGCTGCGCCTCTATCACAACAATCGCAACGGCACTTTCACGGACATAACGCGCAAGGCCGGTCTCGACATCGAGCTGTATGGAATGGGCGTGGCCGCCGGGGACTACAACAATGACGGCTTTCCCGACATTTTCGTCACTGCCGTCGGACAAAGCCGGCTCTTCCGCAATACCGGCAAGGGCACCTTCATCGACGTGACCCAGAAATCCGGACTTTCCGGGCGGCAGGCCTTCAGCACCTCGGCGCTCTGGTTCGATTACGACCGCGATGGTCTGCTCGATCTGTTCGTATGCAACTATGTGCGCTGGTCGGAGGACCACGATGTCTTCTGCAGCCTGGATGGCGCCCATAAATCCTATTGCACTCCGGAAGCCTATCGCGGCGACACTTGCTGGCTGTTTCACAATCGAGGAGACGGCACCTTTGAAGACGTGACGGCCGCGAGCGGCATCTTCGACAGCAGCTCCAAATCGCTGGGCGTCGCGATGTTCGATTACGATCAGGATGGCTGGCCCGACCTTCTGGTGGCCAACGACACCCAGCCCAACAAGCTCTACAAGAATCTGCGCAATGGAAAATTCAAGGACGTGGCGGTGGAGGCGGGTCTTGCCTTTAGCGCCGATGGTAAAGCCCGCGCGGGCATGGGCGTAGACACCGGCGATTTTGAAGGCTCCGGCAGATCCGGCGTGGCCATCACCAACTTCGACAATGAGATGATTGGGCTTTATCGGGCGTCGAACTCGGGAACGTACGACGACATCGCCATGCCTGCAGGCCTCGGCCTGGCCTCGAAAAGCACTCTGGGTTTCGGCTGCGCCTTTCTCGACGCCGACCTCGACGGTGCGCCGGACCTGGTCGTGGCCAACGGGCACATCGACGAAACGGTTCGCAACATTCGAGGCAACGTCGGCTACGCGCAGCCACCTCAGCTTTTTCTGAACCAGGGCCATGCTAAGTTCAGAGATGTTGCTGCGGAGGTTGGTGGCGGTTTTGCAAGCCCCAAAGTCGGCCGAGGCCTCGCCTATGGCGACTTCGACGGCGATGGTGACGTGGACATCCTGATGACCACCAACAACGGGCCGGCGTACTTGTACCGGGTTGACCAGTCCAGCGGCAACCATAGCATTCGCTTTCGCCTGATCGGCACAAAATCGAACCGCGATGCCATTGGGGCCGTGGTACGCATCTTTCATGGCGGCCAGATGCAAACGCGCCTCGTCCGGGGTGGCTCCAGCTATTTGTCGCAATCGGAGCTGCCGGTTACCTTCGGCTTGGGGAAGGCGGACAAGGTCGACCGGGTGACGATCGACTGGCCCAGCGGAAGGACAGAAGAATACAAGAACTTGCGGACTGAAAAATCCTACGAAGCTATAGAAACAAAAGGGGTTACGGCACTTCGCGGGTTCTAGTAGTTTTGTGGTATTGTCAGGCCTCCGCCTGCTTGCGTATAACGGGGCAACAATTACATCGCTTCCAGTCAGACCCGATCAATGTCGACCCGGAGGCACCCCAAAAGCACCAGTGGCCGGATGCCTGCACAGCATCCGGCCGCCTCGTTAGAAGCCTAGGTTGGGGAGTTTGATCCTTAGGATGTCACGAGGGGCCCAATGAACGGGTGGCGCTCACGCTGCGTGCTTGCTCTGGCCGCCAGCGCTGTTTACTTGTACGGTTTCCCTTCCGCCTCCATCCCTTATGCTCTGGTCGTTCTCCTTCATTTCGTCGCAGGCGTCCTCCTGGCCGTCCTGTTGTTGCCCTTTCTGTGGAAGCTGCTGCGGACAGAACCACTCGCGGCTCGCTTCGGGTGGTTTTTCCTGGCCGTCGGAACCGTGCTTGGCCTGGCTCTGATCTACACCGGCACGCCGCTCCGGACGAAACCCTTGCTCCAACTCCATATTCTTTTCTGCGTGCTGGGCGCAACGATTCTTGCCGGTTCCTGGCTCGCGTCGCGCGGCTGGCTGGGCCGCGGCGCTGTCCAGGTTGTGGTTCGCTCGGCCCTGCTGGTCGCCGGAGTTGCGGCGATTTCCGCGGGCGCTTGGTGGTACCGGACCGTCGCGTGGAACAACGCTTACCGTGTGGCTAATCCGCAGATTTCACCGGCCACCATGGATAATGAGGGCGACGGCCCGCAAGGAGAATTCTTTCCCAGCTCCGCACAGACCAAAGACGGCAAGAACATCCCCGCGAAATATTTTATGCAGTCCAATGCCTGCGAGCGCTGCCATCAGGATATCTACAAGCAGTGGTACAGCTCGGTGCACCATTTTTCTTCGTTCAACAATCAGTGGTATCGCAAGAGCGTCGAGTACATGCAGGACGTGGCCGGCGTGCGCCCTTCCAAATGGTGCGCCGGATGTCATGATCCGGCGCTGCTGTTCAGCGGCATGTTTGACACGCCCATCCGCAAGATCGAAAACACGCCCGCCGCCAAAGCCGGCCTGAGCTGCATGATGTGCCATAGCTTCGTGGAGGTGAAGAGCACAATGGGACAGGGCGATTTTGTCCTTGAATACCCGAAGCTGCATGAGCTGGCCGCCAGTGAAAATCCTGTGGTGCGCCATTTGCACGATTTTCTGGTAAAGCTGAATCCCGAGCCGCACCGCCGCACTTTCTTGAAGCCTTTCATGCGCACGCAGACGGCGGAGTTCTGCTCCACCTGCCACAAGGTGCACCTCGACGTGCCCGTCAACCGTTACCGCTGGGTGCGCGGCTTCAATGAATACGACAACTGGCAAGCCAGCGGCGTCTCCGGACAAGGCGCGCGCTCCTTCTACTATCCGGCGAACCCGATGATGTGCGCCGATTGCCACATGCCGCAGGTGCCCTCGAACGATTTCGGAAATGTGAATGGCCTTGTGCACTCCCATCGTTTCCCCGGCGCAAACACGGCGGTGCCGACAGCGAATGAAGATCCCGTTCAGCTCGAGCTGAGCAATCGCTTCCTGCAAGATAAGCAGGTGAGCGTGGACATCTTTGGCGTCGCACCAGCCGGAAAAGAATCGGCCGAGCAGACAGGAGGCGTAGCGTCGCGGCAGGAGCTTTCGACCTCGTTTGCCGTGGGAGAAGAAGCGGACTCTTCGATGCCAGCGGGCAGCCCCGGCGAGGCGAGGGCAGTGACGGCGCCGCTGGGTCGCGTCGATGCCGCCGTGCGCCGTGGCGACGATGCGCTGGTGGAAGTTGTCGTACGCACAAGAAAAGTCGGGCATTTCTTTCCCGGAGGCACGATTGACGCATTCGATGTTTGGCTGGAATTGCAGGCCTCGGACGAAAAAGGCCAGACGCTGTTCTGGAGCGGCAAAGTCGAAAACGACGGGAAAGGCCCGGTCGAGAAGGGCGCACACTTCTATCGTTCGCTGCTTATCGACGCGCACGGCAATCTCATTAACAAGCGCAACGCCTGGGCCAACCGCGCAACGGTCTATGTTCATCTGATCCCGCCGGGCGCGGCGGACACCGCGCACTACCGTTTGCACGTGCCGGACAACGCGGGCGAGAAGATCACTCTTCACGCCAAGCTGAACTATCGCAAATTCATGTGGTGGAACACGCAGTTTTCTTTTGCTGGGGTGGAAGAAGACGTCACTAAGGTGCAACCCGGCGCGGCTCTCACCACGCCCGATTACGACGATCGCCGTTTCGCCTTCAACGGCGACACCTCCCAGGTTGTTGGAAACTTGAAGAAGATTCCTGATCTTCCCATCATCCCTGTTGCGGAAGACACCAAGACCGTGCGCGTCCTGCCGCGAAGCGGGCCCGCGCCGCAACCGCAGGTGACGCTGGCAAAAGAAGACTGGACACGCTGGAACGACTATGGGATCGGGCTGTTTCTTCAAGGCGATTTGAAGGGTGCGGAGGCGGCGTTCCGGAAAATCACGGAAATCGATCCGCAGAATCCCGACGGCTGGGTAAACATCGGCCGCGCTCGTGTGCAGGAAGGCGACACGGCGGGGGCACGCGAAGTTTTGGAAAAGGCTTTGGCCATCGCGCCAAAGCTGGCCCGCGCCAATTTCTTCTACGCCCGTGTTTTGCGGCAGGAAGGCAAGTACGATGAAGCCGCCGCGCGGCTGCAAATCGTTCTAGCCCAGTATCCGCGCGACCGCGTGGCCATCAACGAGCTTGGCCGCATTTTCTTTCTGCAGAAGCGCTATGCCGGCGCCGTGAAGGAATTCCAGCAAACACTGGCGATTGATCCCGAAGACCTGCAGGCCAACTACAACCTGATGCTCTGCTACACCGGACTCGGCGACGAAACCCGCGCGAACGCGCACAAGGAACGCTACCTGCGCTTCAAAGCCGATGAATCCGCCCAGGCCATCACCGGCGCCTACCGGCAGTCTCACCCGGAAGACAACAACGAGCGGCAGGCCATTCACGAACACGTGAGCGCCGCGCTCGCAGCCGAAAAACTTAAAACGCCGGCCAAAGCCCCGGCGCGCGCGGCCACTCGAACTGGCATTCGGCCAACATCCGGGACCGGTGCGTCACGGTAGAAGATTTCTGTTCGCAACGAATTGAGGAGCAACTCCGAATGACCTGGATCGCAACAGTTCGCATGGAAGACGACGAGCGCGTTAAGAGAGCGATGGAGGAGCAGCGCAAGCTCTATCCCATCGAATACGCCACGCCTGTTCACCCGATTCCGGGATCCAGCGCATCGGAAATCGTCGCCTCGCACTCCCTGTTTCCCGACGTGCTTTTTCACGCGTTCAGCACGTTTGGCGCGCTGCTTTCCCCGGAGCTGCCCCTCGAGCGGCGCCAGCACGAAATGATCGCAACCATGGTTTCCGTGACCAACCGGTGCGTCTATTGAATCGATTCTCACGCAGAGTTTCTGCGCCGCGTCACGTTGGATCAGCAGATGGTGGAAGCGCTGCAAAAAGATTTTCGCACTGCGCCCATCAGTGAACAGGATCGCGCCATGCTCGAATACGTCGTCAAGCTGACGAAAGACGCCACGAAAGTATTGCCTGCCGATCACGCCAAGCTGCGCGCCGCCGGCCTCGATGACCGCGGCATCCTGCAAATCACGCTGATCGCTTCCTGGTTCAATTACATCAATCGCGCTGCCGACGCGCTCGGCGTGGGCCGCGGTGCGAGCGCGGTGGCGCAGTGAAGCAAACAGCCGCCGCGCTTCTTGTTCTTGCCTTCTCCCTTTTTCTTGCCGCTTCTCACGGCTCGGGTATCCCGGCCGCCGCTTCCGGCATCACCTTTCGCGATGTGACTCAACAGGCAGGGATTCGTTTTGTTCACAACAACGGGGCTTTCGGAAAAAAATATTTGCCGGAGACGCTCGGCTCCGGCGTGGCCTTCATCGATTACGACAACGACGGCTGGCCGGACATTTTCCTCGTCAACAGCACGGACTGGCCCGGCCACGCGCAAAAACGCAGCACGTCGAAGCTCTATCACAACAATCACGACGGCACGTTCACCGACGTGACGCACAAAGCCGGCCTGGACGCCGAAGAGTTCTACGGCATGGGCGTCGCGGTCGGCGACTTCGACAACGACGGCTACGACGACCTATTCGTCACCGCCTATGGCCAGAGCCATCTCTTCCACAACAACGGCAACGGCACGTTCACCGACGTGACGCAAAAATCCGGCCTCGGCGGTATTCGCGAATTCAGCACCAGCGCCGCCTGGGTCGACTACGACAAGGACGGCCGGCTCGACCTCGTCGTCGCCAACTACGTTCAGTGGTCGCCCGAGACCGATCTCTATTGCACGCGCGACGGCAAGAGCAAGTCCTACTGCACGCCTGAATCCTACAAAGGCACGTCCGTCCGTCTCTGGCATAACAGGGGTGACGGTACTCTTGAAGACGCCACGAAAAAAGCCGGCCTCGCCGATCCCACTTCAAAAACGCTCGGCATCGTCGTGCTCGACTACGACGGCGACGGCTGGCCCGATCTTCTTTTTTCCAACGACACGCAGCCCAACAAGCTTTATCGCAACAACGGCAACGGCACGTTCACCGAAAAAGCCGTCCTCGCGGGCGTAGCCTTCAGCGAAGACGGAGTTGCTCGCGCCGGCATGGGCGTTGACGCGGCCGACTACGATCGCTCCGGCCATCCGAGCGTGCTCATCACGAATTTCGCCAATCAAATGCTCTCGCTCTATCACAATGAAGGCACGGGCCTGTTCGTCGACGAAGCGCCGCGCTCCGAAATCGGCCGCGCTTCTCTCCTCACTCTCGGCTTCGGCTGTTTCTTTTTCGATTACGATCTCGACGGCTGGCCCGATGTTCTCGTCGCCAACGGCCACATCGATCCCGAAATCCAGCGCGTCCAGGCCAACGTGAAATACGCCATGCCGCCGCATCTCTTCCGCAATCTTGGCAAGGGCCAGTTCGAAGAAGTCACGAAGTCGCTCGGCCCAGCGTTCTCCACGCCGCGTGTCGGCCGCGGCGCAGCGTACGCCGACATCGACAATGATGGCCGCCTGGACGTCCTGATCTCCGCAAACGCCGGCCCGGTTGTTTTGTTCCGCAATGAAGCGACGGGCGAAGCCGCGAACCGCAGCGTGCGCGTCAAGCTTGTGGGCACAAAATCGAATCGAGATGGAATCGGCGCAACCGTTCGCGTCACCGCCGGCGGCGAATCGCAATCGCAAACGCTGCGCAGCGGCTCCAGCTATCTCTCTGCCAGCGAGCTTGTCTTGACGTTTGGCCTCGCGCATCGCGAGAAGGCGGACACGATTGAGGTTCTCTGGCCCAGCGGCCAGCTCGATCGCTTGTCAAATGTGAATGCAGGTCAAACGATTGCCGTCACGGAAGGAAAAGGCATCACCGCAAACAGGCCTTACGGGAAAAACGCGCGCTAGCCGCGAATTTCAAACGGCAAACGCCCGCGCGCGAAACCGCGCTGCCACACCGCTCTCTTCGAGCCACTGTCCGGTCGCGGTTGCACTCAAATCGTGCCGCAGCAGCTCGCGCAAGTCGCTTTCATCGTCGACGTCCATCTCCAGTCGCGTGTTGCGCCGAATAAAAATCGACGCTTCCGCCCGCTCGGCCTCGCGGCGATGCTTCGCAAAACTTCCCGCGCCAAAATGTGACGTGAACAATGTCGGCGGAAATCGCAACAACGCATTCGTCCCCGTACCGTCTCGCGACGGCACCATCACCGCCGCCGGCGCCGCGCACTCAATCTCGAGTAATTCATCGATGTCATTCGCCTGCACCAGCGGAAGGTCCAGCGGCAGCCGTAGCACTCCGCTCACGCCGCGCTGCTCACAAATCCGCGAGGCCCGGTCAACCGAAGCGCTCTCCGAAATCTGCTCTTCCTCGCTCAGGATTTCGCAGCGGTTTTCTTCCGCGAGTTCCATCGCAGGCCCGTAGTTCGTCACGAAGGCCCGTAGTTCGTCACGACAAATATTTTGCCGGCGAGACGCAACCCCTGCACCGCGCGAATCGTGTCCGCCAGCATCGCTTGCGCCAGCCCGAACCGCTCTTCCGGCGTCAGCACGCTCGCGAGCCGCTGCTTGGCATTTCTTAAATCTTTGATGGGCAAAAGCACGGCGCGCATGGCCATCGCTCAGTAGCTTCCCTCGGCGTAGGGAACATGTTTGTCGGCCTGTATCAATGGCAAGCTCGCCGGCGCGGCGCGCGTCTCTGTTTCCGGCTCATCATATCGGCGGCGAATCCTGTACGTCGTGCTTCGTTCCGCGGGAATCCGCCCGATCGAGCGAATCATCGCGCGAAACTGCTCCGGCGAAACGTATTCGCCGAACGTCGCGCCCGCGGCCTTCGAAATATTTTCTTCCATCAGCGTCCCGCTGAAGTCGTTGGCGCCCGCATTCATACATGCCAGGGACACTTCGAATCCCAGCTTCACCCAGGACACCTGAATATTCTTGAGCGCTCCGTGCAGCAGAACGCGCGCCAGCGCGTGCACACGCAAATGCTCTTCGCGCCGCGCTCCCGGCCGGGCTCCGCCGTGGCGGAAGAGCCGCGTGTTTGCGTGGATGAAGCCCAGCGGTACAAACTCCGTAAATCCTCCGGTGCGTTTCTGAATCGCTCGAAGCAACAAAATATGCCGCACCCAGTCCGCCGGCTCCTCGACGTGTCCGTACATCATCGTCGAGGTCGTAGGAATCCCCAGCTCGTGAGCCGTCGTGATGATTTCTACCCAGCGAGCCACGGGCAATTTGTTTGGACTCAGCTCCCGTCGAACGCGATCATCGAGAATCTCCGCCGCCGTTCCCGGAATACTGCCGAGGCCTTCGTCCTTCATCATCTGCAAGTAGTCGCGCAGCGCCATCCCCGTTTTGTCAACGCCGTAGGCGATCTCCATCGGCGAAAATGCGTGCACGTGCATCTGTGGAATGGCGCGCTTCACGGCGCGCAGCATGTCCCGGTAGAAAAATCCGTCCAAATCGCGCGGCAATCCGCCCTGAATGCACACTTCTGTCGCGCCTTTTTCCCAGGCGTCGCGCGCCTTCTCCACCACTCCTTCGATCGAGAGCGTGTGCGCGTCCGGCGCTCCCGGCCCGCGCGCAAATCCACAGAAGCTGCATCCCACAAAACAAACATTGGTGAAGTTAATGTTGCGATTCACGACGTAGGTGATCGTGTCTCCGACGGTTGCTCGCCGCAAATGGTCGGCCACCGCAATCAGCGCGCTGAGGTCCGCTCCTTCGGCGATCGCAAGCTGCAGGCCTTCCTCAAATCCCAGCTCCTTCCCGGCAAGCGCAGCCTCAAGCGTCGCGCGAATCGCCGGCTGCGCCACGGCAAGTTGTTCGGGGAGCGCCAGGGAGGCCGCCGCATGACCCGCAGTTTCCGTCATTGCCTCGTTGGATTGCATGATATCGTTTGCTCTCGTCACTCTCCCGCGCGCATCGCGGGCTTAGGCCATCCTACCAGAGCCGAGCGCTGGGAGCAGCCGGGGAGGGAGTCTCGAGCCTGTCCCGGACGATCGCCAGCAAAATCAGCGTGACGGAGCAAATCAGCCATGGCCAGAAAAATCGGCATTCTCGGCGGCACCGGCCCGGAAGGCTCCGGCCTCGCGTATCGCTGGGCGCGCGCCGGTGAAGAAATCATGATCGGCTCGCGCGATGCCCAGCGCGCGGCGGAAACCGCGGCGCAACTCCGTTCGCGCATCGGCGCTTCGGCAAAAATCTCCGGCGCGGACAACGCCTCCGCCGCGGCCCAATGCGAAATTGTTGTGCTGACCGTTCCGTTCTCGGGCCACGCTGTCTTGCTCAAACAACTCAAGACCGTCTGGAAGCCCGGCACGATCGTCATAGACACGACCGTTCCGCTCGCCGCCACCGTCGGCGGCGCGCCGACGCGCATGCTCGGCGTCTGGCAAGGCTCCGCTGCGGAAGAAACGAAAGAACTCCTACCTGCCGGTGTGAGCGTGGCCGCCGCCTTCCAAAACCTCGGCGCGGAACTTCTTTCAAATGATGATCCCGTCGACTGCGACATCCTCGTCTGCAGCGACGACGAAAAAGCCAAGCAGGCCGCCACGGATCTCGCAACAAGAATCCCCGGGGCCCGTGCCATCAACGGCGGCAAGCTGGAAAATGCCCGCATCGTGGAATCCCTCACTGCCTTGCTCATCGGAATCAACATCCGCTACAAAGTCCACAGCGCCGGCATCCGCTTCACGGGGCTCCCGGGGAAGCCGTAGAAACCTTTGGAGCCGTCTCAGGTGCACTCTGGGCGGCGAATCCGTCTGCGTCCGCAAGAACCTTCACTTTCTCGCGAACCGCGGGCGACAGAAACTTTTCTCGCTCGATGAACTCCGGATAAATCGCAAGCCGTTCTCTCGACTCAAATCCCCGCTTCTCCGTCTCCTCCCGCAACCGCGCAATCACGGGCCATGCCGCCTCCGGATTGATAAAGTCCTTCGTCACCGGCGAAATTCCTCCCCAGTCATTGATCCCCGCCTCCAGCAGCCGCGGAAAATCTTTATAGCTCAAATTCGGCGGCGCCTGCACGTTCATTTCTCCTCCCAGAATCAAGCGCGCCAGCACCACCGTCCGCAGCATCTCTTCGAGCGACGGATCGGGATGGTTTGCCATGGGAATTTCAGGCTTGGCTCGAAAATTCTGTATGATCACTTCCTGGATATGCCTGTACTTTTCTTGTACCGCGCGAATCGCCAGCAGTGAATCGATGCGCTCCTCCGTGGTCTCGCCGATTCCGACCAAAATTCCCGTCGTGAAGGCGATCGAAAGTTTTCCTGCTTCTTCCATCGTCCGCAGCCGCAACACCGGAACCTTGTCCGGCGCGTTGGCATGAGGCAAACCGTCGCGCATCAGCCGCACGCTGACATTTTCCAGCATCAGCCCCACGCTCGCGTTCGATTCTTTCAATCGTTCTAGAGCCGCGCGATCCATCACCCCTGGATTGGCGTGCGGCAGAAGTCCGGTTTCGTCCAGCACCATCTCCGACATGGCTGCCACGTAATCCAGCGTCCGCGCAAATCCCTGCTTCCGCAAAAAATCCCGCGCCTCCGGAAAAATCCGCTCCGGCTGATCCCCCAAACTGAGCAGCGCTTCCTTGCAGCCCGCCCGCCGTCCCTGCTCCGCCAGCGCAAGAATCTCTTCCGCCTGCTCCGCCAGCGCAAGAATCTCTTCCGACGTCATGAAGTGCGCTCCCGGCTGCCCAGGGTCCTTCCGGAACGTGCAGTAGCCGCAGTAATCCCGGCAGAGCGTCGTTACCGGGATAAACACTTTCTTCGAAAAACTGACGACGTTCCCTTTTCCCCGCGCCCTCACTTCACTTGCCGCCGCCAGCAGCGTCTCCAAGGGCGCCTCGCCCGCAAGCAGCAACGCCGCATCGCGCTCGATTCCCCGGCCCTCCCGCGCGCGCCCCAACGCCTCTTCGACAATCTGTGCCGAAGCCCGCGCTTGGCCCGCCGCTGTTCCGCCGGTTGTCATCTCTGCCCAATCAGATCAATGATCATCTTAGTCCGAGCCGACTCCCAGGGCCGTCATCCTTCGGGCATCCGATGAGGATGCCCGAAGGGATCTCAGCCTCAAAAGTACCGCAGGCTCCTACCATTGTCGACCGCGCATCGTCAGGGCCCACAATCCGGTCAGTTGCGTGCCCAATCATAGAGCGGGGTTAATTCTTATGCCTGGGGCTCAATACGCGTTTTCCACAGCTCATTCGAATGTACCACCCGAGTACTATTCACATGGGTTTACTTCTGTGGTAGCGTACCCTATGCAAATCGAGCTCCATCGCCACCCGTCAGTTTTGCCTCTCCACCTCTCGCTGCCCTCTCTGCCTGATTCTCCTTTTCCAATGCCCAGCTTCGGCCCCGCCAACCTCTGCGATAAGTCTTTTGGAATCTGTACTTATCAAAACCGCGCCCACTTGCCGCGGACTTCGAGCCGTAACCCTTTTAGAATCAACACTTGCAAAAGTGTATCAAAACAAACGACTTTAACCCAGGATTATTCACTTGACTAAAGGACGGTGATTTGAGCACTATCCTCTTAGAGTCCGAACGGAAGAACCGCGTCCGCCACGGTCGGATTAAGGGGAGAGCCATGACTATCGGTGTGGGCTACTTCGGAACATCTAACATTATTCTCGGTTCGGACATGGAATTGAGCGGCATAGCCAAATACAAAGGGATAAAAGACCACTTCGCAGCCTTTGCGCCCGATGGGTTGATAGCTTCTGTTTATGCAGGTAGTGAAGACGATATGCGCTGCGTTTGGGAAGAAATCGAGGACAGGATAGAAACCCAGAAAAATCAAGGCGCGTCCATGAGTGTTCGAGATGTACGAGTCATCCTGTCTGATTCATTGGCTGCGGTTATCACTGATCGAAAGTCTAAATTCCAAATGCTTGTCGGGATTGCAAAGAATAACGAACAGCCATTATTTCTGCGAGTTTTAGGCAAGCGGGCATCTCCAGCAAAGGACTGGGAAATCATTGGAGTGGGGGATTGCGAGCTAACCCGCTATCTAACAAGTCTTCTAAACCATCCGAATCTAACGAACTATCAGGCCGCGTTATGGGCCTCGCATATCATCAGCGTCGCCAATTCATTCGTGCAAGGTGTAGGACAGGGGATTCGATTGACGGTGCTCATGCCACGGGGAGCAATTCAATACATGGACGGCGATATTTTTTCCAAGAAAATGGACCTTGTAGATAGTTACGTTGGCGGAGCATGGTTTGATTTTTGCAACGTTGAGCTTTCTCAAGACGACTACGAAACAAAACTACATGCCTTTACCACGAGTATCTTAGCAGCGCGGGGCGGGATTCCGTTGGTAATTAGACCAGAAATATAAAAGGCCCGACTGGCATCGGGCCTAAGAAAACTGCTACGGCACGCTCGAAAATTAGCATAGGAGTGTGCCCAAATGGAAGATTCTAGTTTATCGGTTCTTGAGTCATTTTTTGAAGTTGTGCAAGGAGTTCGGTTTCGTCAGCGTCTTGCTCAAAGCGAACAATCACTGATTCAATTTCTTTCCCAGGCTCATTGTACTGAGGAGCAGTCTTCAATGCCTTCAGACTATCCTTCCAATCCGATGGGCAAACATTATGTTGAGCCGAATACTCCAAAATAGCTTTAAGAGCGGTGGATTCCCTGAGTACATCAAGATAATTCCGAATAAATCCCGCGAGTGCGCGGGCGTCTTTTAGACTTATGTTCATCATGCGGCATCCTGTACCTTTGTGAGCTTTTTGAACGTGAGCACGGGAGCCGTGACCATGTGGCGAAGAGTATCTAGGAACAAATCGGGGTTATAACGCCGATTGAACCTGAATACCATTTCGTCCAAATAGGATTGCAGATGTTTCGCGCTGACATTGTGCCACGTTCCCATAATTCCACGCTTCAAGAGCGAGAAGGCCGATTCAGCGGTATTGGTGTGGACAAGACCGTTGACGTATTCCCTCTTGTGCTGAATGGTCTTGTGCTTCGTTCGTTGGTCTTTGTTGAGTGCGAAGGGATAAACCGCCGATTCATCGGTGATAATCAGGTCCACGTCCTCGCTCAAGTTATTGCCGAGAATTTCGCGTACGGTCTTGGCTTTGACATCGGTGGCATGAATCAGGTGAAGTTGACCGCCGCGCTGCCGGATGCCGATTACAACCTGCTTTTCAGTGCGCGACATTCCCTTGCGAAACTTTCCGCCAACATAGGTTTCGTCG
>WNEZ01005276.1_pt1 | contig 15507 bp, 7 predicted proteins | sample 5400521 | NCBI WGS metagenome assembly WNEZ01 (sample SAMN13153339, study PRJNA577476) | soil metagenome | isolation source: 120 cm saprolite under Douglas fir tree site 2 hole 1 replicate 1 | place: USA:California | collected 2015-04-18
GCGCGGTGTGAGGATCCGCCGCCTGGGAACTTCGCTGGAAATTCTGGTGCAAACAAAGGCCGGCGCCAATGTCTACGTACAGGCCGATGGCAACCGGATGCAGTTGAACGTCGATGGCAAGTTACAACCGCGAGCGCTGGAGGTGGATCGTGCGGTAAGTGGCTCGACCGAGGAACAATTGCTTTTTGAGGATCCACGCTCAAAGACACAAGCGCCAGGCGATACTCAACCCTTCAAGCTTTCATCTACGGTTGAAGACTTAAGTCCCAACACGCCGCCTCTCACGACGCAGACGGCGCCTGCCCCAACGCACAACAATAATGTGAATCCAGCCGTCATCGTGCCGAATGAAGCGGGACAGAACACCACCACCGATTCAGGACCATCTCAGATTATTACCGCGCCGCAAGACGAAGGCTGGATGGCTTCTGTCTTCTCGGGCACCAGCGTGCTGATTGTTTTTTCGCTCGGCTTATTTGGTTTGCTTGTTTCACGCAAGATGCGTTCGCGCGCGGGTGTAGTAGCTGTTAGCGAGCAAGCCGCCCTCAGCAATGAACTGGATGACTCAACTCCGGGCAATAATGAAAGCTTGGCGTCGCCCAACGGGCGTGGCGCGGCCGTTAGTACAAGCCTGGCGAGAATCGATTCGGGTGCAAACGGTTCGTCTCATTCTCCTGTTGTTCGCTTACCTGCTGGTCCAACTTCACTCTATGGTGCTTATCGCATCGATCAGGAAGTGGGCAAACTAATCCTGGGACAACCCCACCGAATCGATGTGCTTGCTTCGCGGGCCAGCGATGATCGACGTGCCACTGAGACGTCGTTGATAAAGGGTGTGAATTCTTCGGACCTTGACGAGTCGGCGCGGCGTCGCGCTCGTGAGGCGTTGGAGGAATATGGTTTCGTCGCACGCCAATGTGCGACGCTGTTGCTCGCGCCGGATGCCTTCGAGCGTACCTCAGCGGCACGCTTGCTTGGCGATATCAAATCGCCGGCAGCTTTACCGTTCCTGCTTGAGAGCCTTTACGATTCTGAATCGATCGTGCGCAACCAGGCGGTAGTCAGTATCGGCGAACTCAAGATTCCATCGGCTATCGGCGCACTACTCGACATCGCGCGCACGCATCCGGATGTACCCAGCGCGTTATTGAGTCGCGCTCTGAGCGGCTGCTCGGTAGAAGGTTTGGACTTCTTTGATGTGGTTTCCGAGCCGGGTTTGCTGGGATCGGGGAATGCCGGCAACATCGTCGAAGAAATTACGCATCTCGAGCCAGCTTTACCGGTTGAAGATTTGCCGGAAGGTTCCAACGATCCAAATCTCGCTGAGGCTTTAGCTTTACTTGAAAGCGAGAACATCGAGGAGCGTTCAGAAGCTCTGAAGACATTGGTCCAGTTTCCGGTACAGAGTTCAGTAGGCGCGATTGCATTAGTTGCGCGCAACGACTCTGAGCCGGCCATCAGATCGCAGGCAATCTCGGGTCTCGCGGTAATTAATCACGAGTCGGTGTTTGCCGCGGTCCTTATGGGTTTGTCTGATGATACGCGAGAAGTGCGGGCTGCCGCGGCGCGTTCATTAAGTCGCCTTAGCTTTGACCGTGCCGATGCCTACGTTCGCGTGATCGAATCTGGCGACGAAGAAATGATTCAGAACGTTGCTAAAGCGTGCATTAACGCGGGCATTGTTTCCCAGAATCTCGATCGACTTGCTTCCAGCGATCATCGCCAGGCCTATGAAGCCTTCACCCTAATCTGCCTGTTGGCAAAGGCCAAAGTCAGCGAGACTGTTTTGGATGCGATTTCAGATCATCCAAACATCGAGGTCCGCCAAAAGGCGGCGCACCTGCTGGCCTGTACCGGCGAGCCGGAAATATTTGGGCAGTTGCGCGAATTGGCTGTTAAGGACGGCATGCGCGAAGACGTTAAGACGGCTTTGCTGGAAGCCCTCTATCGCATCGAACAGAGCAAACCAAAGACGGCGGAAACAATTGATGCTGAGTTAGTTCCGGACGAGCCTGTCGCTGAAGCAGCGGAGGCCGAACCCTCGGCAATTGAGTTTGAGCCAACCGTGGACCCGTCTTACTACGAGCCCGAAGTTCAGGCGAACCTGGATGAATTTGAATTCTGATCTCTGGACTGTGCGGATTGCGGATCGCATAATGCTTTAGCGCTTCGCTTCAGTTATTCCAATGAAACCTAACTCGATCAAGTCGACAGTGTTTGCTAACGGATGGCGTTACGGCGCCGTTCTGTTGGCGTCTGTGTGCCTTGTTTGGGTTGCTTTTGTTTCGAGCTCGGCGCAACACAAAACCCTGAAGCGTGTAACTTCGCTACAACTGGATCAGGCAGCTGAAGGCGCACGAGTGACAATCGTTTCAGACTCAGCGCTGAATGATTACGAAGCCTTTCGGCGCGGCGATCGTTTTTACGTGAAGATTCCGCAGGCAGAGTTTGCGTTTTCGCAACCGCGTTTTAGCGGCGATGGGTTTGACGATGTTCAGGTACAGAAAGTGGGCGACAGCGTGGTTGTTTCCTTCAAGCTGCAACCTGGCGCCAGCGCGCATGTGGACGAACACTCGAACCGTCTCGAGGTGATTTTTAGTGCGCCGAACAGAAGTCAGCGTGGCAATCTGGCTAACGTTGCAAGTAACCGTACGACTTCCGCCGCAGGCAATCGCAGTTCTGAAAATCAAGGCAATCCAAATCGACAACGCGACGCAGCGGGACCGGTGCCGTCCGACTGGCCGCAGGTTTCACGCGAAAGATTCGCCAATGGACAGCGGCACGAAGTTAATGAAATGCCGCGTCAGCCTGCGCAAAATGCCGGGGCCGAAAATAATCATAGCAAGACAAAAGTTGCGAACAAGACACCGGTCGCTAGCTCTTCGCCCGTCAGTGTCGATTCACCCGCGGCTGTGCCGAATTATTCTCCATCGTCGAGTTACAGTCCGGCGACGGCGATAAGTACACCGATAAGTTCAAGTGGTTCTAAACCTGCCGGCGTTTCCGCGAACTCGCCAAACTGGAACAAGGTCCGCGACTGGTTGTCGGCAAATCGCCAAGCAACGTTGTTGGGCGCGCTGGTTTTGGTGGGACTGCTTGTTCTGCTCGCCGCGTTTCTGTATCGACGACGAACGGCGCAGACCAGCGCGACTCGCGTGAAGCGTCCGCTGGCGCAACCCAAATACGATAACAAGGTCGAGTTGGACGAAGTGACTGAGGCTCAACCAGAGCGTTTGCCCGCCGCCGCCTCGCCAATGAGCCAAGCCGCGCAAAAATCTGATTGGAGTCGCGTCGCGTCGCAACCGTCATTTGCCGCGGGCGCAGAAGTTTCTGCCAATCGCGAGGCAGTTCGCGCGAGGCCGTCAATCAGTCCAGCCGTGGTCGCCGATCGTGAGTCAGTTAGCGAAGAGCGGGAGGTCTTTGAGTTATGACCATTGATTCATTAATTCAGACTTGCGAAGCGCTTGGGATCAAACTTGCGCTCAAAAGCGACGGCAGTGATCGCCTGGTAGTAGATGCACCGAAGGGCGCTTTAACCCCGTCTTTGCGCGACGAGCTTGCCGCTCGCAAACCTCAGTTGATCGCTTTCCTCAAAACTAGAAATCAGACCGCCAGCCAAGCTCAAGTTTCGACCTCTCATAGTTCAGAAACCGAAGGTCGAGCTCCAGCCATTCGTACGAACGTTCCGGAGGCAAGATCCTTGATCCAAGAACAGCCCTTATCAGTTACTTCTACTCAGTTTGAAGCCGCAGAAGGCGAAGTCAAAAAATTGTTGGCAGGCCGCGAATACGATGTAAACGTGGTTGACGCACAAGACTCAGCGACGCGTCAAATTATTTCTGCCCAGTTACTCGTCGCTCTGTCCAGCGGTAACGTTGACACCCGAGAAGCGGCGCGACGCGGCTTCATGGGCCATGGATATTTCGACGATGCTACGCGGCAATTGAGAAGTGCGGATTCGCCCGCAGAGCGCCTAGCCGCAGCCCGACAGTTGGCAATCCTCAACGTTTCGAGTGCGAATGCTCCCCTCATCGCGGCGCTCTATGATAGTGCACCGGAAGTCCGTCGCGCGTCAGTAGAGGCACTGGCTCAAGTCGGAGACGCATCCGCGATTTCACCGCTGCACGATCTGCTGGCTCGCGAGCATAGCAGGCAACTTCCCGAAGCAGTGATTCGCCAGGCGATCAACGCAATCTCAGTTACACAGGCGAAGAGCGTTAGCCGTCCGGTCGCGCCTGTTGTCGATGTTTCGGAAAAGCCAGTTTCCTCGCTTCCGCCGGCCCAGCCCAAGCGTGAAATATTTTCTGAGTACTTGAATTCTTTTGAACATCCGCCGCTGAAGAACTCTCCTGCTTCCGCGCCACCTTTGCCGGATACGTTTGCGGCCATGGAAGAAAGACTGCGAGTTGAAGAGGATGCATTGCGACGCGCGGCTGAAGAGTTGGAACGCAAACGGATTGAAGCTGAAGTTGCCCGCAGACAAGCAGAAGACGAAGCAAGGCTAAAGGCTGACCGTGAAGCCCAGGCGCGCCTGGAAATCGAAGCGCGCATGCGCGCCGAAGAAGAGATGCGACGCCGTGTGGCGGAAGATGCTGCGCGCAAGAAGGCTGAGGAAGAGGCCCGCCTGGTAGCCGAACGTAAGGCCCGCGATCGTGCTGAAGAAGAAGCTCGCCAGCGTGCCGAAGAAGAAGCAAAGTTTCGTTTGGAGGCGGAAACACTACGCAAGGCGGCGGAAGAGATTGCGTACAAGCGAGCCGAAGCTGAGGCTGCACGCAAACTAGTCGAAGCGGAAGCGCGACGCCGCGCCGAAGAAGAAGCCAAACGCCGAGCAGAAGAAGAACTGCGAGCGCGCGCGATCGAAGAAGCCCGTCGCAAAGCGGAGGAAGAAGTTCGTCGCCGTGTCGAAGAGGAGCTTCGCCGCCGAGCGGAAGAAGAACTGAGACGCAAGGCTGAAGAAGAAGCGCAAGCTCGCGCCGCCGAAGACGCTCGTTTGCGAGCTGAAGTTGAAGCGCGTATTCGGGCGGAGCAGGAAGCGAAACGCCGTGCTGAGGAAGAAGCCCGCCGTCAGGCCGAAGCCGAAGCGCAGGCCCGTGCTGAAGAAGAAGCCCGTCTGAAAGCTGAAGTCGAACTGCGCATTCGAGCAGAGCAGGAAGCCAAACGACGCGCTGAAGAAGCAGCTCGCGTGCGTGCTGCCGAAGAAGCTCAACGCCAGGCAGAAGAGGAGCGCCGGCGCCGGCAAGCTGAGGAACGCCGCCGCGCTGAAGAATCGCAACTGGCTGTCGAACAGGAAACCTTGATGCAGGTAGCCGCCGAACTGTCGCGCCGCCGTTCGGAATTGGACGATGCCCGACGAAAGGCCGAGGAAGAAGCCCGCCTGCTGGTTGAAACTCAGGAACGCAACAACGCTGAAGCAGAATCACGCCGCCAGTCCGAAATGGCAAGGCAGCGAGCTGAGGCTGAAGCCAAACGCCAGGCGGAAGAGTTGATGCTGGCTGAGGCACGACGTCTTGCCCAGGAAGAGCAAGTACGCGCTGCGGAACAGGCGCGCGTTCAGGCCGAAGAAGAAGAGCGTCATATCGCTGGTCTTGAGACAGTGAAGGAAAAAGCGGTAGCAGAAGCCCGGCAACGAGCTGAAAAAGAACATCGGATCAAGACCGAGATTCTGGCTTTGAGTAAAGCCGAAGAAGAGCAGCGCGAGCGCATCGAAGCTGAAATCAAGCGCCGCGCCCAGGCCGAAGCTCGTTTGAAAGAAGAGGAAGTTCGGTTGCAGGCGGAAAATGAAGCGCGTGCGAAAGCCGAAGAAGAAGCGCGCCGACTTGCAGCAGAAGCTCGAGCACAGGCTGAGAAGGAAGCACGTAAACGCGCCAAGATCGAAGCGCGTCTGAAAGAAGAAGAAGCCAGACTGGAAGCCGAGCGGGAAGCTCGGGCCCAGGCGGAGCAAGAAGCCCAACGCCTGGCGGAAGAGACACGCTTAAAGACGGAAGAGGAAGTTCGCCGGCGTGCGGAAGCCGAACGACGCTTGCAGGAGGAAGCTGCCCGGCTGGAAGCCGAACAGCAAGCCAGAGCGAACGCAGAACAAGAAACGCAGCGCTTAGCCGAAGAGGTCCGCGTCAAAGCAGAAGAGGAAGCTCGCCGCCGCGCGGAAATTGAAGCCCGCTTGCATGAAGAAGCTGCTCGCCTGGAATCCGAACGCGAAGCGCGCTTAAAAGCGGAAGAAGAAGCAAATCGCGTTGCTGAAGAAACTCACCTGAGAGCCGAAGAAGAGGTGCGTCGCCGTCGCGCGGAAGCGCAAATTCGTCTAAAGGAAGCAAAAGCGCGACTGAAGAAAGAAGAGACGCTTTTGCAAGCAGAGCAGGAAGCCACCGTAAAAGTAGAAGAAGAAGCAGATCGGCTTGCCGCCGCTCGGGCACGGGCGGAAGAAGAAGGTCAGCGATTGACTGACGAAGTCCGCGTGCAGACCGAAGAAGTAGCACGAATCCGCGCCCAGGCTGAAGAGCAATTGAAAGAAGAAGAGGCGCGTCTTCAGGCAGAACAAGCAGCGCGTCTGAAAGCTGAAGCCGAAGCACAGGAACTGGCCGAAGAAGCGCGCACCCGCGCCGCAGAAGAAGCTCGCTTACGTTCCGAAGCTAAAGCGCGTGTGAAAAAAGAAAAGGCACTCCTTGCAGCGGAACAGAAAGGTCGTTTGAAAGCTGAGGAGGATGCGCAACGCCTGATTGAGGAAACGCGTATCAAAGCGGAAGAAGAAGCCCGCCGGCGTGCAGAAATCGAAGCGAGCTTGCAGGAAGAACATGAGCGCAGTCTGCGCGAGCAGTTGGCGAAAGACCAGGTAAATGAGCCTACAATCGAGGTCCAAGCAATCGAGAGCAAAGACTCTGCGCCTGAGTCCTCCTGGATTGACGTTTCTAGTGATCACCTCGAGGAGAGTGTTAGTGAGCTTCTGGTGGTTAATGATGTGACTGAGATTCGCGAAGCGATACCGCAGCCAGCGGAGCTTCATCAGCCAACTAAAGCTATCGACGTCCTAATGGCTGAGAAGGGGATCGCTGCGGCTGAAGATGATGCGGGAATTCCTTCAGAAGTCCTGCAACGGTTGAGTAGCCCGGAAGCTGCTGAACGCGAAGCGGCTCTGGGTGAACTGGCAGCAATTGGCGGCGACGACGCTTTCCGTTGCATCACTCGCGCCTTTGACGATCCAACGGTGGAAGTTCGCAACGCCGCGGCGCAGGCCCTTTATGCGCTCCAGCCTGATCGTGCGGTGACTTTTACGCGCGCGTTGCGTGAAGGTACACCCGACCGGCGGCGCAACATTGGCCACGCGCTCGCGTCATCCGGACTCGCATCCAGTGCAGTGGGAAATTTGACCGGCGAGAGTCGTGAAAGAACCTATGATGCGTTTTCGTTGCTCTTCCTAATGGCCAAGGCGGGCGAGGTGCAACCCTTATTGCAGGCGATCGAAGAGTATCCAAACGTTGAAGTAAGGATTGCCGTAGTTAAGCTGTTGGCGCTGAGCGGTCAACCAGAGATCGTGCCTGCGTTTCGCCGTCTGGCCGTGCGCGGATCGATGCCCTCTGAGGTTCGTTCGGCAGTTATGGAAGCGATTTATCAAATCAGCAGCCAGGCCCGCGAGAACGCGTCGTCGGCAGCCTAAAAGCCGTGAATCGTAAATCGTAAATCGGAAATAGATTAAGAGTTGTAAGGCCGTGAAGGACACTTGGTTCTTTGCGGCCTTTCTATTTGTTCGAGCTTTTCCATGTCGCTTGAAATACCAACTCGACTTTTCGCAGATGATTCTTTTCACTATTTAAGATTTCCCATTTACCATTTACGGCCTTTAGGCTATTTGCGATTTACCATTTACTATTTATCAATCAATGCCATTCAAACTTCATACAAACTATCAGCCGAAGGGCGATCAGCCGCAGGCGATCGAGACACTGGTGCGCGGCCTTAACGACGGGCTGAAAGACCAGGTGCTGCTCGGCATCACCGGCAGCGGCAAGACGTTTACGATCGCCAGCGTCATCGAGCGCACGCAGCGTCCGACACTGGTGCTGGCCCATAACAAGACGTTGGCGGCGCAACTTTACCAGGAGTTTAAGTCGCTGTTTCCCGAGAACGCGGTCGAGTATTTCGTTTCTTACTACGACTACTACCAGCCTGAGGCTTACGTTCCGGCTGCCGATGTCTACATCGAAAAAGAAGCGATCATCAATGAAGAGATTGATCGGCTGCGTATGTCGGCGACGCGTGCTTTGTTTGAGCGGCGCGATGTGATCGTGGTGGCCAGCGTGTCGTGTATTTATGGACTCGGCGATCCGGATGCGTACTACGGCATGCTGCTTTTTCTCGAGCCGGGGACGCGCATCGCGCGCGAAACACTGCTGCAAAGGCTCGTAGAGTTGCAGTACGAACGATCGGACGTGAATTTTCAACGCGGCACATTTCGGGTGCGCGGGGACGTGGTCGAGGTGTTCCCCAGTTATCAAGACCAGGCGTTTCGCATCGAATTGTGGGGCGAAGAAGTGGATTCGATTTCCACCATCGACCCGCTGCTCGGCGAGGTGATCCAGAAACACACGGCGCGCGTTCCCATCTATCCGAAGAGCCATTATGTAATGTCGAAGCCAACCATTCGACGCGCGCTGAAGTCGATCAAGGAAGAACTGGAATGGTGGGAACCCAAGCTTATTCAGGAAGGCAAACTGCTTGAGGCGCAGCGCCTGCACCAGCGTACGATGTTTGACCTCGAGCTGATCAAGGAGATGGGGTTCTGTCGCGGCATCGAAAATTATTCGCGCCACCTTACCGGCAAGAAACAAGGCGAGCCGCCGCCAACGCTTCTGGATTATCTGCCGCGCGACACGATGATGGTGATTGACGAGTCGCACCAGAGCATTCCGCAGGTGCGTGGAATGTTTGAAGGCGATCAGTCGCGCAAGCGCACCCTGGTTGAATACGGATTTCGGCTGCCGTCCGCATTGGACAACCGCCCTCTAAATTTTCAGGAATTTGAAACGCGCATCGGGCAGGCAATTTATGTTTCGGCCACGCCGGGACATTACGAACTGACGAAATCCGGCGGCGAAGTCGTCGAACAAATCATTAGGCCAACCGGTCTTACCGATCCGCAGGTCGAAGTTCACCCAGTTAAGGGTCAAATAGATCACCTGCTCGAACAATGCCGGCAACGTGCTGAGCAGCACGAACGCGTGCTGGTCACGACGCTGACCAAGCGCATGGCGGAAGATTTGACCGAGTATTTTACGGAAGTCGGCGTGCGCGTTCGTTACCTTCATTCGGATGTTGAGACGCTCGAACGAATTAAGATTCTTCGCGATCTGAGACGTGGTGAGTTTGATGTTTTGGTCGGCATCAACCTGTTGCGCGAAGGTCTGGACCTGCCGGAAGTTTCCCTGGTGGCCATTCTCGACGCCGACAAGGAAGGTTTCCTGCGTTCTGAACAATCTCTAATTCAAACGATTGGCCGTACCGCGCGTAACGTTCGTGGCAAAGCGATCCTGTATGCCGATCGCATGACCGATTCGATGAAGCGAGCGATCGACGAGACCAACCGGCGGCGCGCAATTCAGGAAAATTATAATCGCGAAAACGGGATTACGCCGCAAACGATTGTGAAGCCTATCGAATCAACGTTGATTTCGGTTTCCGAAGCCGACTACTTCAAGTCGCCGGCGGAATGGGAAGAAATCGAAGACTATTCACCTGAAAACATCGAGGCGACGATTGTCAGGTTAGAAGTGGAAATGCGCGGCGCGGCAAAACGTTTTGAGTTTGAGCGGGCCGCCGAGTTGCGCGACCGCATAAAATTTCTGCGCGAGCGCGAGTTGCAGTTGGCGTGATTTCGAACACGGAGGAAATTGGCCAGCATAAGGCTAACGACTCAACTTAGAACGTCTCGCAGGTCAGGAAGGGCGGCTTGCCCCCGCCTGGATTGAGTGGCATTCAATGAGCGGGGGCAAGCCGCCCTTCCCGACCTGTGAGGCGGTGCAGCTTGAGTTGTTGCTCCCACGCGAGCAACTTTCAATACGCTGTTAATTGGAAATTCCGAAATGCTAGTCAAAACCGACCCTGACGAAATTCAGTCTTATCTTTCCGACTCCAGCTACATGCAGTCTGGTCGTGCCGAGCGCGTAGTCTTTCCTGAAACTGCAGAGGACATCGCCGAGATTCTGCGCGCTGCGACCCGCGACAAGACGCCAGTTGCAATTTCCGGCGCTGGTACTGGCACTGTCGGCGGGCGCGTACCGTTGGCGGGAATCGTTCTCGCAACCGACAAGCTCAATCAAATTAAAAGCATTGCCCATAGCGGGAACGGCGGCGGCAGCGCCGTAGCTGAAGCGGGAGTGCGACTTGCCGATCTGCAAAAGTTCGTCGAGTCTGAACAACTGTTTTATCCACCCGATCCCACTGAGCGCAGTTGTTATCTCGGAGGCACAGTCGCAACGAATGCCTCGGGCGCGCGCACTTTCAAATATGGACCAACGCGCCAATATGTGCAGCGGCTGAAGATTGCGCTGGCGACGGGCGACATAATCAATCTGCGACGTGGCGAACTGCGCGCCGGCCAGTCTGGACAAATAAAGATTCCATGTTCGTCTGGTGGAACGATTGAAGCGCGTTTGCCAACCTATCAAATGCCACACACTCGCAAGCATGCGTCTGGTTATTACGTTGTGCCGGAAATGGATTTGCTTGATCTGTTCATTGGCAGTGAAGGCACGCTCGGCGTGGTGGTTGAAATCGAAGTAGCACTGCTGCCAAAACCAGAAGCATTGTTAGGCGGCATAGTCTTCTTCAGTTCAGAAAACGATCTGCTAGCGTTTGTTAGCGCAGCACGCAGCCGCTCGCTCGCCAATAGGGGCAGTAGCCCAACCGTGAGGGAAGCCGTTTCAGAGGCATCGAGTGGCGGCCTTGATGCGCGCGCGCTGGAATATTTCGACAGCGAGTCGCTTAACTTCCTGCGTCAGAAATACGAAACGATCCCGGCAGAAGCGGTTGGCGCCGTTTTCTTCGAACAGGAAACTACCGCCGCGACCGATGATTCGTTGCTGAATGAATGGCTCGCGCTGTTGGAACAACATCATGCGCTGGTTGATAAGTCGTGGTTCGCGACCAGCGAAACGGATCAGGCCAAGTTGCGCGAATTTCGTCACGCGCTGCCGGTTTTGATGAATGAATGGTTTGCGCGTCACAACCAACGCAAAGTCTCTACCGATATGTCGGTACCCGATGCCGAGTTTCCGGGGATGCTGCGGTTCTATCAGGAAACGCTGCGACCCAGTTTCTAAAGCGGGCCGCTGCCGTCGGTGGCACGCTGTCAGCAGAACACGGGGTTGGAAAACTGAAGCGCGATTACCTCCGCCTCTTTTACAGCGAAGAAAATCTGCGCGAGATGGCAGCATTGAAACGCGCATTTGATCCGGCGCGTATACTCGGCCGCGGAAATATTTTTTCCGAAGAGTATTTGTAACCGTGTCCGTAGTCAGTTGTCAGTTGCAATATGGCCTCGACCAACGACTACTTAACTGACAACTGACAACGGACCACTGACTACTGGCCAACAATGTTTCGATTTACCACAGCAGGCGAATCACATGGACGCGCACTGGTCGCGATCGTTGAAGGTCTGCCTGCGGGTATGCCGGTTGACGTGGCCGCGATCAATGGTGAGCTCAAGCGGCGACAATGGGGTTATGGTCGCGGCGGGCGTATGAAGATCGAGCAGGACGAGGTCGAGATTCTCAGCGGCGTGCGGCATGGCTTATCGCTCGGTTCGCCTGTGGCTCTTTTGATTGAAAACAAAGACTGGGCGAACTGGACGGAGGTGATGGCTGCGGAGCAGCGCGAGACCGTGCCGGAAAAATCTCGGGAACTGAAACGCCCGCGGCCCGGGCATGCAGATCTTGCCGGTGGACAAAAGTTTGCGGCTCGAGATTTACGAAACGTACTCGAACGCGCATCGGCACGAGAAACCGCGGCGCGGGTCGCGTGCGGCGCGCTTGCTAAACAACTTCTATCCGCATTCGGAATTGAGATCGTGAGCCACGTTGTTCAACTCGGCGGCATTCCCGAGAAGCCATTGCAGTTGACCTGGGATGAAATCGCTGCGATTCCCGAAGATGCTCCACTGCGTTGCTCCGATTCACGAGCACAGCAACTCATGATCGAGCTAATTGATAAAAAACGGGAATCGGGCGATACGCTGGGCGGCATCTTCGAAGTGGCCGCGCGTGGCGTCATTCCCGGACTCGGTTCGCACACGGCCTGGGATTTGAAACTGGACGGGCGTCTGGCCCAGGCAGTGATGTCCATTCCAGCGGTGAAGGCTGTGGCAATCGGCGCCGGCAGCGAAGCGAGTGCGTTACCCGGATCAGAAGTCCACGACGAAATTGCTTATAACAGCGAGACGAAGGAGTTCATTCGCGAGACGAATCGCGCGGGCGGTCTGGAAGGCGGCATAACAAATGGTGAAGAGTTGCGCATTCGCGGCCACATGAAACCGCTTTCAACTTTGCGACGTCCGTTGCGCTCGATTGACATTGACACGAAGCAGGAAGAACTGGCCGGCTTCGAGCGTTCCGACATCACCGCGGTGCCGGCCGCGGGCGTAATTGGCGAAGCGATGGTGGCGTTGACGCTTGCTGCGGCACTGCGCGAAAAATTCGGTGGGGATAGTTTGGGAGAAATGAAGCGCAACTACGATGGTTATCGCGAACAATTGCGCGGCTACTAATAGGACAGTCCTACTTGCGGCTTTGCCGCTTTCCGTGCGGTAAGGCTTTGCCTTACCGGAGCGAGCTTTTTATTTCCTTTCGCCGAGGCAAAGCCTCGGCGAAGAACCAATGGTTGGATGGACCGGAAAGGCAGAGCCTTTCCGCACGGAAGGCGGCAAAGCCGCTGTAGTGCATTTTGTGTAGACTGACACCAAAGCATCGTCGATCGTAGAATTGACAGCATACGCGATTCGAGATTCTCAACGAGGGTTAGTTTAGAGCATGGCATTGATGGAAATTGTGAAGTGGCCGCATCCGGTGCTCGATGCACCCGCAGATCCGGTCACCGAATTTAATGACCAGTTGAAGATCTTGGTTGGCGATATGTTTGAGACGATGTACTCCGCGCCGGGTGTAGGCCTGGCAGCGGTACAGGTTGGAGTCTCAAAACGATTGTTTGTGATGGACTGCTCAGCTGGCAAGGATCCGGATCAACGCATCGTGATGATCAATCCGGAAGTGTTGAATGTCGAAGGCAATCAAAATGGTGAAGAAGGCTGTCTCTCTTTTCCCGGAATCTTTACGCCAGTCGAACGCAGTCTGCGCGCGATTGTGCGCGCCCACGACTTCAATGGAAATGAGTTTGAAATCGACGGCACAGAACTGACCGCGCGCTGCATGCTGCACGAAACCGATCACTGCGACGGCATCGTCTTTCTCGATAAGATGAGTCCCATCAAACGCGAGATCGTTAAGCGCAAAATTAAGAAGCTGCAAAAAGCAGGAAAGTGGGCGTAGGCAGTGAGCGGTGAGCAGTGAGCAGTGAGCAGTGAGCAGAAGGGAACAGCAACCTTGTGCTCAGTGCATATTGTTCTCACCGAGTCCTTCCTTCATCTCCGCCACACACTGCTAACGGCTCACTGCTTACCGCTCACTGATTCCGTCGTGCTAATATCTTGAAAAATCTAATTGGAGTTGACCATGTCTACCGAATTTCGTAACGAACCGTTTACCGACTTCAGTAAAGAAGCAAACGCGCAGGCGATGCGCGCGGCGCTCGAGAAAGTGAAAGGCGAGCTGGGCCGCGACTATCCGCTGGTCATTGGCGGGGAGCGCATCACGACCGTCAGCAAGTTGGACAGTTACAATCCCGCCAATCGCACGCAGCTTGTTGGTCGTTTTCAAAAGGCCACCAAAGAACTTGCCAATCAGGCCGTCGAGTCGGCATATCAGGCTTTTCAGATTTGGAAAAATACAGATGCTCAGGATCGGGCCGAGTTTTTGTTTCGCGTCGCAACGATCCTTCGCGAGCGCAAACACGAGCTGTCCGCCTGGATGATTTATGAAGTCGCAAAGACGTGGGCGGAAGCTGACGGCGACACCGCCGAAGCGATCGATTTTTGCGAGTTTTACGCAGGCGAGCTGCTGCGCTACGCAGGCGATCAGCCGCTGGTGAAACTGCAAGGCGAAGACAATCACCTGAATTACATTCCGCTGGGCGTTGGCGCGGTTATTCCACCGTGGAATTTTCCGCTCGCAATCATGGCCGGCATGACCAGCGCGGCATTTGTGACCGGCAACACGGTAGTCTTGAAACCGTCATCAGACGCGCCGACCATTGCCTACAAGTTTTTTGAGATACTTGAAGCGGCAGGGCTGCCCGCCGGTGTAGTTAACTTCATGACGGGTTCCGGCGCTGAAGTCGGCGATGTGATTGTGGACCATCCGAAGACGCGCTTCATCGCTTTTACCGGTTCAAGAGAAATTGGTTTGCGCATTAATGAGCGCGCGGCGAAAGTGCACGACGGACAGATTTGGATCAAGCGCGTCGTGGCCGAAATGGGGGGCAAGGACGCGATCATCGTGGCCGAAGATGCTGATCTGGAAGAGGCCGCGACGGGCGTGGTGCAGTCCGCTTTTGGTTATCAGGGACAGAAGTGCTCGGCTTGTTCACGCGCGATCATCGACGCTCGCGTCTACGATCAAATGCTGGAGAAGATTGTCGAGCGCACCGAGAAAATCAAAGTTGGTGGTCCAGACGACGCGACTACAAACATGAGCGCGGTAATCAACGAGAAGGCGTTCAAGACGATCAACGACTACATTGAAAAAGGTAAGAGCGAAGGTGGCCGCGTGGTAGCCGGTGGCGGTTCAGATGGCGAGCAGGGCTTTTTCATTGAGCCGACAGTCATTGCTGACGTAAAGCCGGGCGCGACGATCGAGCAGGAAGAAATCTTTGGACCAGTACTGGCGGTGATCAAGGCAAATGACTACGACGATGCCTTGCAGATCGCGAATGACACTCAGTTTGGCTTGACCGGCGCGGTTTATAGCGCGGATGAGGAGAAACTGGAACGTGCGCGGCGCGAGTTTCACGTCGGCAATCTGTATTTGAATCGCAAGTGCACCGGCGCTTTGGTTGGTGTGCATCCGTTTGGTGGCTTCAACATGTCCGGAACGGATTCCAAGGCGGGTGGGCGCGATTACCTGTTGCTCTTTATGCAAGCGAAGGTCTCGGCGGAGAAAGTGGGCGCTAGAGAAAGCCGGCGAGCAGAAGCGGGAACCGCAATTTGAGTTTGCTGAGAGCGGCTTTGCCGCCTTCCGTGCGGAAAGGCTCAGCCTTTCCGTTGCGCGTAAAATATTCAAAGAGGCTACGCCTCGTTCCAGGAGGCGCAGCCTCAATTCATGTTGGACAATGAACGGTAAGGCTGAGCCTCACCGCACGGAATGCGGCAGAGCCGCAAGAGATCATGCGCATTGTTTTCATGGGCAC
>WNEZ01005740.1_pt1 | contig 15504 bp, 9 predicted proteins | sample 5400521 | NCBI WGS metagenome assembly WNEZ01 (sample SAMN13153339, study PRJNA577476) | soil metagenome | isolation source: 120 cm saprolite under Douglas fir tree site 2 hole 1 replicate 1 | place: USA:California | collected 2015-04-18
GACACGAACAGGATTCCCAACAGCGTGGGAATCATCAGGAAAATGCGGCGGGCGATATAGGCGCTCATGAACTATTTCGCCTGCTCGGCCTTGGCCGCTTTGGCAGAATCGAACCACCAGTTTTCCGGCGCGCCGACGCCTTGCGCGTAACGCGCCGGCTTCGCCGGATGGTCAAACAAATCCCAATAGGCGATCGGGTGAGTGGACCGGTACCACTGCGGCACCCAATAACGGCCGGCCCGAAATACCCGGTCGAGCGCCCGGCATGCGATGGTCAAATCCGCCCGCGTTTCAGCGCCGATGGCCTTTTCGATCAGCGCGTCAACCGCGGGATTGGCAACCCCCGCCAGATTGTAAGACCCTTTGGTCGTGGCTGCCTGCGACGAAAAATACGGCCGCAGGCTGTCGCCCGGCGTCGCCGACATGCTCATGCGTTGGATCGTCACGTCGAAATCAAAAGCTTCCACGCGGGCGCGGTATTGCACAGCGTCGATCAGCCGGATGCCGGCCTCGATCCCGAGCTGGCCGAGATTTTTAATGAAGGTCGCATGATGCGGTTGAAATGACGGCTCGTCGAGCAGGAATTCGACCGCAAGAACCTCGCCGTTCGGCAATAGCCGCTTGCCGTCCTTGACGACGAGCCCGGCATCGGTAAGCAGTTGCGAGGCTTTGCGCAGCAGCGCCCGGTCTTGCCCCGATCCATCCGACACCGGTGGCACGAAGGGCTCGCCGAACACCTCGTCCGGCACCTGTCCGCGGAACGGCTCGAGCAGCTTCAGCTCTTCAGGCGGCGGCGGTCCGTTCGCCACCATATCCGAATTCTGGAACGGCGAGCACGTGCGCGCATAGGCGCCATACATGACGGTCTTGTTGGTCCACTCGAAATCGAACGCGTAGCCCACGGCTTCGCGCACGCGCGGGTTCTTGAATTTGTCGCGGCGAGTATTGAAGAACCAGCCCTGTCCGCCAGACGGCGTTTCATCCGGCAGGGTCTCGCGCTTGACCCGGCCGTCCTTGATGGCCGGGAAGTCGTAGCGCGTGGCCCAGATGCGCGCGGTGAACTCCTCGCGGTAGAGATAGCTCTTGCCGGAGAAGCCCTCAAACGCGACATCGCGATCGCGATAGAATTCGTAGCGCACTGTATCGAAATTGTAGCTGCCGCGGCAGACGGGAAGATCGGCCGCCCACCAATCCTTGACCCGCTCATACTCGACGTAGCGGTTGACTTCGTACTTGCCGACCTTGTACGGCCCCGATCCGAGCGGCGCATCGAGGCTCGATTCATCGAACGGGCGCGTCGCGTAATAGGCCTTGGAGAAGATCGGCAGGCTCGCGACATAAAGCGGCACGTCGCGTGCATGCTTTTCCGCGAGCGTGACGACCACGGTCGCATCGTCAAGCGCTTCGGCCTTCACCAGGTCGCGCAGCTGAACCACGATCAGCGGATGGCCTTTTTCCTTCAGCGCCGTCAGCGAGAAGGCGACGTCATGCGCGGTAAGTTTCGAGCCATCGTGAAATCGCGCCTCGGGCCGCATCGAAAAGCGGTAGGTGAGCTTGTCGGGGGAAATCCGCACGGATTTCGCCGCAAGGCCGTACATCGCGTCGGGTTCGTCGCCCGCGCGAGCCATCAGGCTCACGAACGTCATGTCCATGCCCTGCGCGCCCTCGCCCTTCAGGATATAGGCGTTGAACGAATTGAAGGTGAAGAAGGACTGGTTGTAGGCGCGAGACGAAGGGATCAGCGAAAACAATCCACCCTTGGGCGCCGCGACGTTGACATATTCGAAATGATGGAAGTCGGCCGGATATTTCAGGTCGCCGAACACCGATATGCCGTGAGCCTCGGTGCCGGCGGCGTCGGTGCCGGCATCGACGGCCATCGCTGGCCGCAGCCACGGCGCGCTCAGCGCACCGGCGCCGAGACCGAGTAGATGCCGGCGGGAGAGCTGCGTCATGCGCGTGATTTCCTTCAAGTACGTCCGCCGATCTTGGCGGCTTTTTCAGCGTCCCACCACCACAGGCTCGGGAAACCGGAAACGCCGTATTTTGGCAACGGCTCGGGATGGCTGAAGCGGTCCCAGCGCGCGGCGCGCTGAAATCCGCCGGCGAATTGCGGGACAAGATAGCAATTCCAGAGCAGTACCCGATCCAGGGCCTTGCAAGCCGCGACCAGTTCGGCGCGGTCTTTTGCGAAGATGATACGGTTTATCAGGGCGTCCACTGCGGGATTTTTGATGCCGGGAAGGTTGCGCGAACCGGGCCGGTCCGCCGCCTCCGACCCGAAAAAGTCGCGTTGCTCGTTGCCCGGCGACAGCGACTGTCCCCATACAGAGGTGGTGATATCGAAGTCGAAACTGCGCAAACGATTCTCATACTGTACACTATCGACGGTGCGAATATTCACGGTCATGCCGAGCCGCTCCAGATATGGCTTGTAAAAAAGCAGGCTCCGCTCGTCACCCTGCTCCGCGGACAAGAATTCAACACTGACAGGCTGCCCTGCGGGATCGAACAGCTTGCGGTCGCGAATCTCGAATCCGGCCTCTTTCAGAAGCCGAGTTGCTTCGCGCAGATTGTTGCGAGCCGCGTCCGGATTGCCGCCGACTGGATTTTTGTACGGCGTTGTGAAGACCTCGGCAGGCACCTTGTCGCGTACCGCTTCGAGGATCTGCAATTCCTGACCCTCGGGAAGTCCCGACGAGGTGAGTTCGGGGATGCCGTCAAAATAGCTGCCGTTGCGATGGTACTCTCCGTTCGAGAGTTGCCGGTCCGACTCCTCCCAATCATAGGCATAATTGAATGCGCGGCGGACTCTGACATCGGTAAATAGCGGCCGGCGCAGGTTGAACACGAAACCTTGCATCCTCCCTGAACTCGCATCCGGGAATTTTTCCTTGATGACACGCTTTTCGCGCTCGGCAGGAAAATCGTAGGCTGTCGACCATTGCTTGCCACTGCGCTCCGTAAACCAGTCCATCTGATCCGCCTTGAACGCCTCGCGTCCAACGGTGTCATCGCGAAAGAACTCAAACCGAAGCTGGTCAAAGTTATCCTGACCGATGCTGTGCGGCAGATCGTTTCCCCAATAATCCTTGACCCGTTCCATCACCAACGTGCGGCCCGCAACAAACTCCTTGATACGATAGGCCGCAGATCCCAGCGGAATCTCCAGTGTTGTCGCCGTGACATCCCGTTTGCGTCCTTGCGCGTCGGTCCCTTCCCACCAGTGCTTCGGCAACACCGGAACTTCGCCGGCGATCGAGGGAAGTTCGCGATTCCCGGGCCCGTCGAAGGTGAATCTGACATCGCGCTCGCCGGCCTGTTCGCACTTGACGATGTGCCGGTAGTAGGCGCTGTACATCGGGCTGTTCTTCTTGAATGCATCGAACGAGAAGACGACGTCGTCGGGGGTCACCGGCTTGCCATCGTGCCAGCGCGCCGCTGCATTCAATCGATAGACGACGTAGGAGAAATCGTCGGGATAGGCGGCGGCTTCCGCCAGCAGCCCATAAGCCGTCGCCGGTTCATCTTGCGACCTGGTCGTCAACGTTTGATTGATCATGGTGGCGCCGCGGGCGATCGATCCCTTCAATCCTTGGATCACGGTGTTGAAGTTGTCGAAGGTGCCGAGCTCGAACAGTCGAACGATGCCGCCTTTGGGCGCATTCGGATTGACATAGTCGAAATGTTTGAAGTCGGCGGGGTATTTGATGTCTCCGTAGGTTGACACGGCGTGCCGCCAGGCCAGCCCATCCGGTGCTGATTGCGCATGGGCGGTTTCAATCGTGAGAATGCCAGTGGCGAGCCCAAGCGCCGGAGCCATCGCGGCCACGGCGCCGCTTTGCAGAAGATGTCGTCTCGTAATCGCCAAATGATGAATTCCTGTTGCTACGCTGCGCTATTGAGGGCGCAATATAAGGCAAGGTTTCGACCGGTTACGTTGCTTTTTCCTCATGATACTCGCTTGTGAACGACGCCGGTGCGACGAAACGTCCCGATAACACGGGCATGATCATACCAAAACGGCCTGGCATGGGTCAGATACGAAAACGGCCAGGCATTGCCTGGCCGCTACCGCTGGTCATCTGAAGTCCATGCGCAACGTCGGAACTTTACTTCGCCGCCGTCGGCAGCGGAACCGGGCTATCGGCAAGCGTGCGCAGATAGTCGATCACGTCGGCGCGCTCGCTGTCCTTCGGAATGCCGGCAAAGCCCATCGCAGTGCCCGGAATAAAGCCCTTGGGATTGGCGATGAACTTGTTGAGGTCGTCGTAGCTCCACTCGCCACCCTTGGCCTTCATCGCCGCCGAGAAATTGAACCCGCGCCCCTCGCCCTTCTTGTCGCCGACGATACCGTAAAGATTTGGGCCGACGCGGTTGGGACCGTTTTTCTCGAAGGTGTGGCAGGCGGCGCATTTCTTCGCCGACGCGGCCCCCTTCTCGACCGAGGCGGTCTGCAACAGTTTTTCGATCGGCTCGGACGGCGCCGCTGCTGGCTCCTTGGCGCCGCCTTCCGGGGCTTCCTTCACGGCAATCTCGTAACCCGGCTTTTCCGGCATCACAGGGGCGAAAATCGCACCTGCCGTGAAGCTCGTCACCAACAGAACAAGACAGGTGCCGAGAATTGCACCGAGAACTTTATTGAGTTCGAAGGAGTCCATTTCGGATCAGGCTCCAGGCCGGAAGGTCGACTTTAGGCCGGCGAGAAGCGGCCGCGGATGAGCGTCAGGAATCAGGCTTTCGCACCGCACCCCGAGCAGCGGGTTTGCCCGTGCTCTGGCAACCCGTATAAACGCGCCGGCTTCCGACCCATCCCCCGTCATTTCCGGCTTGTTATCAAGGGGGTCCAGACCTCACTTCCAAGACCTTGCGCAAGACCTTGCTAGAGACTTGCTCCCATGACCGACACCCGCACCCTGGTGCTGATCCCCGCCCGCATGGCCTCGACGCGCTTGCCCGGCAAGCCGCTGATGGATATCGCCGGCTTGCCGATGATCGTCTACGTGTTGCGCCGGGCCGAGGCCGCCCAACTCGGCCGTGTGGCGGTTGCCACCGATGCGCCGGAGATCGCGGCTGCCGTGACATCTCACGGCGGCGAGGCTGTCATGACCCGCACCGATCATCCTTCCGGATCCGACCGGATCTTCGAGGCGCTCGGCAAACTCGACCCCGGGGGCCAAGCCGAATTCGTGGTCAATCTGCAGGGCGATTTTCCGACCATCCGCCCCGACAACATCCGCAGCGTGATGGCCCCACTGGCCGACCCCGCGGTCGATATCGCAACGCTGGCCGCCGAGATCCATACCGTGGAGGAGAGCACCAATCCGAACGTGGTGAAGGCGATCGGCTCGCCCTTGAGCACGCAGCGGCTGCGCGCGCTCTACTTTACGCGCGCCACGGCTCCCTGGGGCGAGGGGCCGCGCTACCATCACATCGGCCTCTATGCCTATCGCCGCGCGGCGCTGGAGCGCTTTGTGGCGCTCCCCCCTTCCGCGCTGGAGCTCAGGGAGAAGCTCGAACAGCTCCGGGCGATCGAGGCGGGCATGCGGATCGACATCACCATCGTGGACACGGTGCCGCGCGGCGTCGATACGCCGGCCGACCTCGAAACCGCGCGTCAGATACTGGCAAAAGCCTGAGCGGCTGATACAAGGCGCCATGATCAAGACAACCACCAAACCGAAGAAAATCGCATTCCAGGGCGAGCCGGGCGCGAATTCCCATATCGCCATCGTCGCCGCCTATCCGGACGCCGAGCCGCTGCCCTGCCCGACCTTCGAAGACGCACTGGCTGCGATCAGCTCAGGCGAGGCAGATTTGGGCATGATCCCGATCGAAAACTCGGTCGCCGGCCGCGTCGCCGACATCCATCATTTGCTGCCGCAATCCGGCCTGTTCATCGTCGGCGAATGGTTCGAGCCGATCCATCATCAATTGATGGCGCCGCGCGGCGCCAAGCTGGCCGGTATCAAGACCGTCGAGAGCCACGTCCATGCGCTCGGGCAATGCCGCCGCATCATCCGCAAGCTCGGCATCAAGCCGGTCGTATCCGGCGATACCGCAGGAAGCGCGCGCATCGTCGCCGAACGCGGCGACAAATCGTCCGCGTCGATCGCCTCGAAGCTGGCGGCGGAAATCTACGGCCTCGATATTCTGGCCGAGGATGTCGAGGACGAGACCCACAACACCACGCGCTTTGTGGTGCTGGCGCGCGAGGTGAACTGGGCCAAACAGGGATCGGGACCGCTGGTCACCACTTTTGTTTTCCGGGTGCGCAACCTGCCCGCCGCGCTCTACAAGGCGATGGGCGGCTTTGCCACCAACGGCGTCAACATGACCAAGCTGGAAAGCTACATGATCGACGGCAACTTCTTCGCCACCCAATTCTACGCCGACGTCGATGGCCATCCCGAGGACAGGAACCTGGCGTTTGCGCTGGAGGAACTGAAATTCTTCTCGCGCGAATTTCGGATTGTCGGGGTCTATCCCGGCCATCCGTTCCGCGCGACCTTCAGCGAAACGCCGGCGTAAGGGCGTCGTCATTCCCCGCGCAACCGCGCGGCGATGCCCGTCTTACCTCAGCGCCGCCGGAATCTCGCGCACGGCGCCGCGCGCCGCACTGGTGGTCAGCGCCGCATAGGCTTTCAGCGCGGTCGTCACGTTGCGCTTGCGCGGCTTGGCCGGCTTCCACGCATCGACGCCCTTGTGCTGCATCGCGGCGCGGCGATGGGCCAGCACCTCGTCGGAAACGACAAGCGTGATGGAGCGGGCGGGAATATCGATCTCGATCAGATCCCCGGTCTCGACGAGGCCGATCGTGCCGCCCTCGGCGGCTTCAGGCGAAACATGCCCGATCGACAGGCCCGACGATCCACCGGAGAAACGCCCATCGGTGACCAGAGCGCAGGCTTTGCCGAGGCCCTTCGATTTCAGGTAGCTGGTGGGATAGAGCATTTCCTGCATGCCCGGGCCGCCGCGCGGACCCTCATAGCGGATGAGTACGATATCTCCCGGCACGATCTTGCCACCGAGGATGGCGGTGACCGCGTCGTCCTGGCTCTCGAACAGTTTCACCGGACCTTCGAATTTCAGGATGCCGGCATCGACGCCCGCGGTCTTCACGATGCAGCCATCTTCAGCCAGATTGCCGTAAAGAATGGCAAGGCCGCCATCTTTTGAGAAGGCGTGTTCGAAGTCACGGATCACGCCGCCGGCGCGGTCCTCGTCGAGCGATTCATAGCGCGAGGCCTGGCCGAACGCGACCTGGGTGGGAACGCCGCCGGGCGCGGCCTGGAAGAACTCGCGCACCGACGCGCCGGCGCCGCGCTTGATGTCGTTGCGCTCCAGCGCCGCGCTCAACGTCGCCGCATGCACCATCGGCGTTTCGCGATTGAGCAGTCCGGCACGGTCGAGCTCGCCCAGGATGCCCATGATGCCGCCCGCGCGATGCACGTCCTCGACATGAACGTCGGGCACCGACGGCGCGACCTTGCACAGAACCGGGACGCGGCGCGACAGGCGGTCGATGTCGCTCATCGTGAAATCGACGCCTCCTTCATAGGCGGCGGCGAGCAGATGCAGCACGGTGTTGGTCGAGCCGCCCATCGAAATATCGAGCGTCATCGCGTTTTCGAAGGCGCTGAAATTGGCGATGTTGCGCGGCAGCGCGCTTTCGTCGTCCTGCTCGTAATAGCGGCGCGCGAGGTCAACGATGAGATGGCCCGCTTCGACAAACAACTGCTTGCGGTCGGCGTGCGTGGCCACGATCGTGCCGTTGCCGGGCAGCGCGAGGCCCAGCGCCTCGGTCAGGCAATTCATCGAATTGGCGGTGAACATGCCGGAGCAGGAGCCGCAGGTCGGGCAGGCCGACCGCTCGATCACCGCGACGTCGGCGTCGGAGACGGCCGAATCGGCGGCAGCCACCATCGCATCAATCAGATCGACCTTCTTGATCTTGCCGGCGACCGTGACCTTGCCGGCCTCCATCGGGCCGCCGGAGACAAACACGGTGGGGATGTTGAGGCGAAGTGCGGCCATCAGCATGCCCGGCGTGATCTTGTCGCAATTGGAGATGCAGACGAGCGCGTCGGCACAATGGGCGTTGACCATGTATTCGACGCTGTCCGCGATGATCTCGCGGCTGGGCAGCGAATAAAGCATGCCATCATGGCCCATCGCGATGCCGTCGTCGACGGCGATCGTGTTGAATTCCTTGGCGACGCCGCCCGCCTTCTCGACCTCGCGCGCGACGAGCTGGCCGAGGTCCTTAAGATGGACGTGGCCCGGCACGAATTGCGTGAAGCTGTTGGAGATGGCGATGATCGGCTTGCCGAAATCGCTATCCTTCATGCCGGTGGCGCGCCAAAGGCCGCGCGCGCCCGCCATGTTGCGGCCGTGGGTGGAGGTACGCGAGCGGTAGGCAGGCATGGGGCTGGACCTTGTTCGATGGGCGTCGGTTGCTGCGAAAGGAGCCTTTTGGCAAATCGCGGCGGGCGCGGCAACCGGGGCGAGCAGCTACCCGAGGGCCTTATGCTGCTGCCCTGTTGCCCAGCCCAAACGCATCCGCCAGCAGGCTGTAGGACTTCTTGCGCGCGTCGTGATCGTACACGGCGGTGATGATCATCAGCTCGTCGGCCCGGCTTGCGCTGATCATCGGCTGCAGTTTTTGCATCACCGTTGCCGGACTGCCGACGAACAGCCGCGAGCGATTGCGGACGATCGAGGCGCGTTCGCTGTCGGTGTAGGGATAGGCCAGTGCTTCCTCGACGCTGGGCAGCGGCGAATACTGCCCGCGGTCGCGGCGCAACCGGTTGAGATCCATCGACGACGCCAGCCGCTCGGCCTCCGCGTCGGTGTCGGCGGTGACCACCGCGACGGCAAGAATGCCATGCGGCGTCGCGCGCCAGCCCGACGGCTTGAAACGCGTACGATAATTGATCAACGCATCGACGGCGTCATACGAGGCAAAATGGTGCGCAAAGGCAAAACCCATGCCGACCTGGGCAGCAAGTTCTGAACTGTAGTCGCTGGAGCCGAGCAGCCAGATCGGCGGCAATGGGGAATCATCGGGCATCGCCACCACATTGTTGTAGGGATGGCCGGGCGGAAAATCGCGGGTCTCCCACAACGTCAGTTCGTGCAAGCGCTCCAGAAAATCGTCGCCCTCGCGGCGATCGAGCCGACTGCGCAGCGCGTGTGCGGTGGCCCCGTCGGTGCCCGGCGCGCGGCCCAAGCCCAGATCGATCCGGCCGGGAAACAGCGCCTCCAGCATCTTGAAGCGCTCCGCCACGACGAGGGGCGCGTGGTTCGGCAGCATCACGCCGCCGGAACCGACCCGAATGCGGCTGGTCACCGCGGCGATCTGCCCGATCATGAGATCGGGCGCCGGGCTCGCCACCGATGCGAGATTGTGGTGCTCGGCCAGCCAGTAGCGGACATAGCCCAGCGCATCCGCATGGCGCGCCAGATCGATGCTGTTGCGCAGCGCCGCGGCGGGCCTGGTGCCGGTCGTGACGACGGAGAGGTCGAGGATCGAGAGAGGAATCATGGGATTAACCTAGTGCGCCAGATCGGGCCGACAAAGGGCCGCGGCGCGCAGATCAGGCGCGCGTCGGTAAGCGGGGCTGACAATTACCCTCCAAAGGTAGGGTGGGACATAAAAATATGTCATATAGCATATTATATGCTGCCCACTTCCGAATGGTAGAATATATCGCAAAAATGCCTGATTTATTTCAATATCATGGCCTAAAGTGCTATTTTGGTTTACGTGTCTCACGTAGGATAAGATTTATGTGGCATTAAAATACAAAAATTGGGCAACTTCCCACTGATGATGGGCTGTTTGGCCAACTTCGTTGGGCGTATTTTAGCGCATTGCAGCTAAGCCTGACGTCCGTCCGGAATGCCTGGAGTTTGTGGTGCCATGACCGAGGTTACGCCCCCCGTATCAGATGGGCACCGCACGCCAAAATCGCCGGCGATCTCCTTTGAGTTCTTCCCGCCGAAGACCGAGGAGATGGAGCGAAATCTGTGGGAGACCATCAAGCGTCTCGCGCCGCTGGCACCCACTTTCGTCTCGGTGACCTATGGCGCCGGCGGATCCACGCGGGAGCGCACCCATTCCACCATCGCCCGCATCCTGGCCGAGACCCGCCTCACCCCGGCCGCGCATCTGACCTGCGTCGGCGCGGCGCGCGGCGAGATCGACGATATCGTCGACCGCTATCACGAGGTCGGCGTCCGCCATATCGTCGCACTTCGCGGCGATCCGCCGGGCGGCATCGGCACCGCCTACACCACCCATCCGGATGGCTACCGCCATTCGGCGGATCTGGTGGCCGGCATCAAGCGGCAGCATGGCGATATCGAGGTTTCCGTCTCTGCCTATCCCGAAAAACACCCGGAAAGCCGCGACTTCGATTCTGACATCGATGTCCTGAAGGCCAAGGTCGATGCCGGCGCTACCCGCGCCATCACCCAGGTGTTCTTCGACAACGACCTCTATTTTCGCTATCTCGACCGGGTTCGCGCGCGCGGCATCAAAATTCCAATCGTGCCCGGCATCATGCCGATGCACAACTTCAAGCAGGCCCGCAATTTTGTCACGCGCGCCGGCACCAGCGTGCCGGATTGGCTCGCGGAAAAGTTCGAGGGCCTCGATGACGACGCCGAGACCCGCAAACTGGTGGCCGCGACCGTCGCGGCCGGCCAGGTGCAGAAACTGGCAAAACACGGCGTCGATACCTTTCACTTCTACACCATGAACCGCGCGGATCTCGTGTTCGCCATCAGCCATTTGCTGGGCATTCGCCCGCATGGCGCACAGAAAGCCGCCTGATCCGATGACCGTACTTGTTTCAGAAAAGCGAACCGCCCTGCTCGCGGCTGCCCGCGACCGCATCCTGGTGCTCGACGGTGCCATGGGCACCATGATCCAGGGTCTCGAATATGACGAGGCCGCGTTTCGCGGCGAGCGCTTTGCGGATTTCCATCGCGACCTCAGGGGCAACAACGACCTCTTGATCCTGACCCAGCCGAAGGCGATCGTAGATATCCACGCCGATTATCTGCGCGCCGGCGCCGACATCGTCGCCACCAACACGTTCTCTTCGACCTCGATCGCGCAAGCCGATTACGATCTTTCGAGCTTTGCCTATGAGCTTAATCTCGAAGGCGCGAAGCTCGCACACGCCGCCGCCGCGCGGGTCACCGCCGAGGATGGCAAGCCCCGTTTTGTCGCCGGCGCGATCGGCCCGACCAACCGCACCGCCTCGATCTCGCCCGACGTGTCGAGCCCCGGTTTTCGCGCTGTCACTTTCGACGATCTGCGCAAGGCTTATGGCGAGCAGATCAATGGCCTGCTCGATGGCGGCGCCGATTTGCTGCTGGTCGAGACCATTTTCGATACGCTCAACGCCAAGGCGGCGCTCTACGCCATCGCTGAAATCGCCGAGGCGCGCGGCATCGACGTGCCGCTGATGATCTCCGGCACCATCACCGACAAATCCGGCCGCCTGCTATCGGGGCAATTGCCGGAGGCGTTCTGGAATTCGGTACGGCATGCCAGGCCGATCACCGTCGGCTTCAACTGCGCGCTCGGCGCCGAGGATTTGCGCGCCCACATCGCCGACATCGGCCGCGTCGCCGATACGCTGGTCTGCGCCTATCCGAATGCAGGCTTGCCCAACGAGTTCGGCGGATACGACGAAAGCCCGGAATTCATGGCCGGACTGATCGGCGAATTCGCGAGCGCCGGCCTCGTCAATATCGTCGGCGGCTGCTGCGGCACCACGCCCGATCACATCGCGGCCATCGCCGCCGCGGTCGCGCCGCACAAACCGCGCGCCATTCCCCAAATCGAACCGCGCTTGAGGCTTTCGGGGCTGGAGCCGTTCGAACTGACGCCTGCGATTCCTTTTGTGAACGTCGGCGAGCGCACCAACGTCACAGGCTCCGCGAAATTCCGCAAGCTGGTCACCGCGGGCGACTACACCGCCGCCCTTCAAGTGGCACGCGATCAGGTCGAGAACGGCGCCCAGATCATCGACGTCAACATGGACGAGGGCTTGCTGGATTCAGAAGCCGCGATAGTGACATTCCTCAATCTCGTCGCCGCCGAACCGGATATCGCCCGCGTCCCCGTGATGGTGGATTCCTCGAAATTCGCTGTGATCGAAGCCGGCCTGAAATGCGTTCAGGGCAAGCCGGTGGTGAACTCGATCTCGATGAAGGAAGGCGAGCAAAAGTTCATTCACGAGGCGACGATCGCGCGGCGTCATGGCGCCGCCGTGGTGGTGATGGCGTTCGACGAAGTGGGCCAAGCCGACACCTTCGCGCGCAAGACCGAAATCTGCAAGCGCGCCTACGACATCATGGTCGGGCAACTGAACTTCCCGCCGGAAGATATCATCTTCGATCCCAACATTTTCGCGATCGCGACCGGGCTGGAAGAGCACAACAATTACGGCGTCGATTTCATCGAGGCGACGCGCTGGATCCGCCACAATTTGCCGCACGCGCATATTTCCGGCGGCGTATCGAATCTCTCCTTCTCGTTCCGCGGCAACGAGCCGGTGCGCGAAGCGATGCATTCAGTGTTCCTGTATCACGCCATCAAGGCCGGCATGGATATGGGCATCGTCAATGCCGGGCAGATGATCGTCTATGACGACATCGATCCCGAGCTGCGCCAGGTTTGCGAGGACGTCATCCTCAACCGCGACCCCGGCGCGTCCGAACGATTGCTGCAGCTGGCGGAAAAATTCCGCGGCAAGGAGAAGCAGACCAAGGAGCAGGATCTCGCCTGGCGCGAATGGCCGGTCGACAAGCGGCTGAGCCACGCGCTGGTGCACGGCATCACCGAATATATCGAGGCCGACACCGAGGACGCCCGCAAACTCGTCGAGCGCCCGCTCAACGTCATCGAAGGCCCGCTGATGGCCGGCATGAATATCGTCGGCGACCTCTTCGGCGACGGCAAGATGTTCCTGCCGCAAGTGGTAAAATCCGCCCGCGTGATGAAGCAGGCGGTGGCCTATCTGATGCCGTTCATGGAAGAGGAGAAGGCGCGCAACCTAGCTGCCGGCATCGTCGGCGACGGCCGCAGCTCCGCCGGCAAGATCGTGCTCGCGACCGTGAAGGGCGACGTCCACGACATCGGCAAGAACATCGTCGGCATCGTCTTGCAATGTAACAACTTTGAAGTCATCGATCTCGGCGTCATGGTGCCGGCTACAAAAATCATCGAGACCGCCAAGGCCGAGGGCGCCGACATCATCGGCCTCTCCGGCCTGATCACGCCGTCGCTCGACGAGATGAGCTTTCTGGCCGGCGAGCTGGAGCGCCAGGGCATGACCGTGCCGCTGTTGATCGGCGGCGCCACCACCAGCCGCGTTCATACCGCCGTGAAGATCGATCCGAACTACCGCCGCGGGCCGGTGGTGCATGTCAATGACGCCAGCCGCGCCGTCGGCGTGGCCTCGTCGCTGCTGTCGCCGGAGCGGCGCGAGGCTTATGCGGCCGAAGTGCGCGCGGACTATGCGAAAATTTCCGCGGCGCATTTCCGCGCGCAGGCCGACAAGAAGCGGCTGAAGCTCGCGGACGCCCGCGCCAACGCGGTTGTTATCGACTTTGCGAGAACCCCGCCGAAGAGGCCGGCGTTTCTCGGCGTCAAAAGCTTCCGCGATTACAATCTCGCCGAACTGGCCGAATACATCGACTGGACGCCGTTCTTTCAGACCTGGGAATTGACCGGGCGCTTTCCCGCCATTCTCGACGACGCAAAAGTGGGCGAAGTCGCGCGCTCCCTCTACGACGATGCCCGCAAGATGCTCGGCCTCATTGTCAAAGAGAACTGGTTCAAGGCGCAGGCCACCATCGGCTTCTGGCCGGCCAATGCCGACGGCGACGACATTTCGGTGTATGCCGACGACAGCCGCAAAGAGAAGATCGCGACGTTCCACACGCTGCGCCAGCAACTGGAAAAGCGCGAAGGCCGCTTCAATTCGGCGCTGTCGGATTTCATCGCGCCGGCTTCAAGCGGCGTGCCGGACTATATCGGCGCCTTCGTTGTCACCGCCGGGATCGGCGAGGACATCGTCGCCGACCGTTTTAAGAATGCCAATGACGACTATTCGTCGATCCTGTGCAAGGCGCTGGCGGATCGCCTCGCGGAAGCCTTCGCCGAACGCATGCACGCCCGCGTGCGCCGGGAATTCTGGGCTTATGCGCCGGACGAGACACTGGCGCCCGATCAACTGATATTAGAGCAATATGCCGGCATCCGCCCCGCGCCCGGCTATCCCGCGCAGCCCGACCACACCGAAAAGGCGACGCTGTTCAATTTGCTGGATGCGGAAAACACGGCTGGCGTAAAACTGACCGAGAGTTTTGCGATGTGGCCGGGCTCATCGGTGTCGGGGCTCTATTTCAGCCATCCGGAGAGTTTTTACTTTGGCGTCGGCAAGATCGAGCGCGATCAGGTCGAAGACTACGCCGCGCGAAAAGGCTGGAGCGTGGCGGAGGCCGAGCGCTGGCTGGCGCCGGTGCTGAATTATATTCCGACGCAGGACCAATCGCTGCAGGATCGCCGCGTCAAGGAAGCGATGCCGACGCTGGCGCCGTCTTCCGCGGCACCCGCCAACGACGTCGCGCCCGAAGAGATCGCCTCGCATCCGCCGGGCTGCACCTGCGCGGTGCATCTGGCCTATCGCAAGAAGGCGGCGCGGGCGGGGTAGCTCGTCATCCTGAGGTGCGAGCTACGCGATGCTTTCGCATCGCGGTCGTCGGCGAGCCTCGAAGGATGCTTTCACCGCCCTTGTGGCCCATCCTTCGAGGCGCGCAAGAGCGCGCACCTCAGAATGACGGCGCGCTAGAGCCTCGAATTCGTCACCACCGGGCTTGACCCGGTGGTCCATCTTCTCGGCAAGACTCTTATGAAGATTGATGGATGCCCGGATCAAGTCCGGGCATGACGGCGAATATGCAGGAACGCACTGCGCCTCACCCGCTCGGCGGGCTCAGCGGCTGCGCGATCTCCACAAACGGCGGCAGCGCTTCGCAGCGCGCGGCATGGGCGAGCAACGCTGGATAGCGTGCGGCGGCGAGCAGGCCGGGATGGGCCTCGCCGGTGAACCGCAGCCCGCAGGCGACCGCGATGTCGGCGTGGCCGATGCGATCCCCGAACCAGTAGGGCGAGGGAATAGCAGCGCGCTCGGACTCCAGCGCATCGAGCACGCCGCCGATCTGGGCTTCGCACCGCTCGACCCAGAGTTTTGACGCATCCTTGCGCAGCACGCGCTCGTAGACCAGGCTGACCGCCTTGTCGCCGAGCCCGGTCGCCAGCGCGCATATCTTCAGCGCATGGCGGCGCTCCGGCCCATTTTCCGCGATCATCGCCTTCGACGGCCCGACCACCTCATCAAGATAATCAAGGATCGCGGTGCTTTCGATCAGCACTTCGCCGTCCTCGAACACCAGCGTCGGCACCCGGCGCAGCGGATT
>WNEZ01002596.1_pt1 | contig 15499 bp, 10 predicted proteins | sample 5400521 | NCBI WGS metagenome assembly WNEZ01 (sample SAMN13153339, study PRJNA577476) | soil metagenome | isolation source: 120 cm saprolite under Douglas fir tree site 2 hole 1 replicate 1 | place: USA:California | collected 2015-04-18
TCGAACACCAGCACCTTGGTCGCTCCGGCGAGGCCCGCGAGCGTCGCCGAGAGCACGTAGGCGAGGAGCTTGTAGCGGTTGACATCGTAGCCGAGCGAGAGCGCCCTCGGCTCGTTTTCGCGGATCGCCTTCAGCACCTGCCCGAACGGCGAATGCACGGCCCGGTGGATGAGAAGAAATCCGCCGACGAACACCGCGAACACCAGCGAGTACATCACCCACACGTTGTCGAGATCGAGCACGCCGAAGAGCTTCCCGCGCGGCACGGCCTGGATGCCATCCTCGCCCCCGGTGAACGGGGCCTGCAGATACAAGAAATACACCATCTGCGCGAGCGCGAGCGTGATCATTGCGAAGTAGATGCCCTGCCGCCGGATCGCGAGGAGCCCGGTGACGAGGCCGAGCAGCGCGGAACACGCCGTGCCGAAAAGGATCGCGAACTCGGGCGCGAAGCCCCACACCTTGGCTGCGTGCGCAGAGGCATAGCCGGCGGTGCCGAGAAACATCGCGTGCCCGAAGGACAAGAGACCCCCGTAGCCGATCAGGAGGTTGAAGGCGCAGGCGAAGAGCGCGAAGCACATCACCTTCATGAGGAACACCGGGTAGGCGACCAACGGCGCGAGCGCGAAGAACGCGATCATCACGGCGGTGGCGATGCGCTGATGCGCCAGCCCGCCGGCGCGCGATGCGGCGCCCGCTGCGAGCTCCTGCACGGCCGACATTTCTAGAGCGCCCTCATCGCTGCGTGCCGAAGAGGCCCGCCGGCTTGATCATCAGCACGATCGCCATGATGATGAAGATCACGGTGTTCGACGCCTCGGGATAGAACACCTTGGTCAGGCCTTCGATCAGCCCGAGCGCGAAGCCGGTCACGATCGAGCCCATGATCGAGCCCATGCCTCCGATCACCACTACGGCAAATACGACGATGATGAGATCCGCTCCCATGAGCGGATTGACCTGGTAGATCGGCGCCGCCATCACGCCCGCGAACGCCGCGAGCGCGACGCCGAAACCGTAGGTGAGCGTGATCATCCTCGGCACGTTGATGCCGAAAGCCTGCACCAGCGCCGGGTTCTCGGTCGCCGCGCGCAGGTACGAGCCGAGCTGGGTTCTCTCGATCACGAACCACGTCGCGAGGCACATCACGATCGAGGCGAGGATGACCCAGGCCCGGTAGTTCGGCAGGAACATGAAACCGAGGTTGCGTCCGCCGGCAAGCTCCTGCGGCATCGCATAGGGAATTCCCGAGGTGCCGTACTCGTTGCGGAACAGCCCCTGGATGATAAGCGCCAGGCCAAACGTGAGGAGAAGCCCGTACAGGTGGTCGAGCTTGTAGAGCCTCGCGAGCATCAGACGCTCGATGACCATGCCCACGATTCCGACCGCGAGCGGCGCGATCACGAGCGCCCACCAGTAGCCGATGCCGAGCTTGGTGATCAGGAAATAGGCGCAAAACGCGCCCATCATGTACTGAGCGCCATGGGTGAAGTTGATGATGTTGAGCAGCCCGAAGATCACCGCGAGCCCGAGCGAGAGCAGCGCGTAGAACGAGCCGTTGATCAGCCCGATCAGCAGCTGGCCGAAGAGCGCCTGCGTCGGGATGCCGAAGATTTCCGTCATCGCTTCACCGCGTGGGGCGCGTGATGAGCGGCGCCGCAGGCGCCGCCTCGATCACGCGCAGATATTGCAGCGGTATGCGCCGTCCGCAATATCGTCACTTCACCAACGAGCAGCCGCCTTCGTTCAACGGCCTGAAGGCCTGATCGGCCGGGATGGTCGCCCGAATCTTGTAGTAGTCGTAAGGACCTTTGGACTCCGAAGGCTTTTTTACCTCGACTAGATAAGCGGGGTGAAGCTTTCGCCCGTCCGCGCGCACCGTGCCCTTGCCGAACAGCGGATCATCCGTGGGCAGCTCCTTCATCTTGGCGATCACCTTGGTGCCGTCGTCGGTCTTGCCCGCCTGAACTGCCTTGAGGTAATGCGTGATCGCCGAGTACACGCCGGCCTGGACCATGGTCGGATACTTGCCGCTGTTGGCTGCGGCAAAGCGCTTTGCGAATGCCCGCGTCTGGTCGTTCAGATCCCAGTAGAAAGTCTCGGTGAAGATCAGCCCCTGTGCCTTGTCCAGTCCCAGGCCATGAATGTCGCTGAGGAAAACCAGAAGGCCGGCGAGATTTTGCCCGCCTTTGACGATGCCGAACTCGGCTGCCTGCTTGATCGAGTTTGTGGTGTCGCCCCCGGCGTTGGCGAGACCGATGATCTTCGCCTTGGAGGCCTGTGCCTGGAGGAGGAACGAGGAGAAGTCCTGCGCGTTGAGGGGATGCCGAACCTTGCCGAGCACTTTGCCTCCATTCTTCAGCACCACGGCTTCCGTATCACGCTCCAGAGCAAGTCCGAAGGCATAGTCTGCGGTGATGAAGTACCAGCTGTCGCCGCCAGTCTTCACGATGGCGTTGCCCGTGCCGTTGGCGAGCATCCAGGTGTCGTAGGTCCAGTGAATCGTGTTGGGCGAGCAGGCCTTTCCCGTAAGGTCGGAAGTCGCCGCGCCGGAGACGAGGAAGGCCTTGCCTTTCTCGCGCGTAATCTGGCTTATCGCGAGCGCGATCGACGAGGTCGGCACATCGACGATGACGTCCACCTTGTCGACGTCGTACCACTGGCGCGCGATGCTCGAGCCGACATCGGGCTTGTTGAGGTGGTCCGCCGAAAGGAGCTCCACCTTCATGCCTTTCGTCGGAAAATCAGCGATCGCCATGCGCGCGGCCACCGCCGATCCGCCTCCGCCGATGTCCGAATAGAGGCTGGACATGTCGGATAGCACGCCGATCTTGACGATGCCGTCGGAAATCTGCGCCTGGGCGAGCGAAGGGGCGAACGCGAGCGACAACGCCGCGAGTAGGCTGCGTTTGGAAAACATTGGGGGCTCCTCTTTCTCTTTGGGTTGATCGGAATCGGGCTATACGCCCAGGTATTCGTGCACCTTCTTGAGGCTGGACTCTAGCTCGGCGTTCGGGATCATGTCCACCACCCGGCCGCCCTCCATGACGTAATGGCGGTCGGCGACGCGCGAGGCAAAACGAAAATTCTGCTCGACCAGGAGGATGGTAAACCCTTCCGCCTTGAGCCGCGAGATGGTGTGGCCGATCTGTTGCACGATCACCGGCGCGAGGCCCTCGGTCGGCTCGTCGAGAAGCAGCAGCCGCGCCCCGGTGCGCAGAATGCGGCCGATCGCGAGCATCTGCTGCTCGCCGCCGGAGAGCTTGGTCCCCTGGCTCGAGAGCCGCTCCTTCAGGTTGGGAAACAGCTCGAAAACCTGCTCCACCGTGAGGCCGCCGGGGCGGACGGTCGGCGGGAGCAGCAGGTTCTCATGGACATTCAGGCTCGCGAAGATGCCGCGCTCCTCGGGGCAGAATGCGACGCCGAGCCGCGCGATGCGGTCGGAAGAGAGCGCGATCGTTTCGGCGGCTTCGAACCGGACCGAGCCCTTGCGGCGCGCCACCATTCCCATGATCGATTTCAGCGTGGTGGTCTTGCCCGCGCCGTTGCGGCCGAGCAGCGTCACCACCTCGCCGCGCGGCACATCGAACTCGACGCCGTGGAGAATGTGCGACTCGCCGTACCAGGCGTTCAGGTCCCGGACCGAGAGCAGGGGCGCGTCAGGCATGCTCGGATCCAAGGTAGGCCTGGATCACGTCGGGGTGCTTCGAGACCGAGGCGTAATCGCCCTCTGCGATGATCTCGCCGCGCGAGAGCACCGTGATGTGATCCGAGAGGTTCGCGACGACGCTCAGGTTGTGCTCGACCATGAGCACGGTGCGATCGGCCGCTACGCGCCGGATAAGCGCCGCGATGCGCTCCACATCCGCGTGCGCCATGCCAGCGGTCGGCTCGTCGAGGAGCATCATTTCCGGCTCGAGCGCAAGCGTGGTCGCGATCTCGAGCGCGCGCTTGCGCCCATAGGGCAGCTCCACGGCGATGGATTCCTCGAACGCCGACAGGCCCACCGCGTCCAGCAACTCCCGCGCGCGCGAATTCAGGCCGCGCAAGCTCCGGTCCGTTCGCCAGAAATCGAACGAACGGCCGCGCTTGCGCTGGAGCGCGATGCGCACGTTCTCGAGGACCGTGAGGTGCGGAAACACCGCCGAAATCTGGAATGACCGGACCAGCCCCAGCCTCGCGATCGCGGCAGGGCTGGAGCCCGTGATCTCCCTTCCGTTGTAGAAGATCTGGCCGCGGGTGGGAGAAAGAAAGTGCGTGAGCAGATTGAAGCAGGTGGTCTTGCCCGCGCCGTTGGGGCCGATCAGGGCGTGGATGCGTCCGCGCCTGACCTTGAGGCTGACGCCGCTGACGGCGACGAAACCCTTGAACTCCTTGGTCAGGCCGCGCGTTTCGAGAATGATGTCTTCCGCCACGGATGCGGCTAAGCGCCTGTGTGGTCCGTCGGAGCGAGAAGGGGCAGGCGCATCGGGAGAGTGCCGGCATTATAACCACGCCGCGCGCGCCGCAAGGCGTGAAAGCAATTCATGTCGCGTCCGCCCTTCCCGTCAGCAGGCCGAGATCGCCACCCGCCGCCGCGGTATTCACCGTAAAAACGCGTTCGGTCGTGAATCGCACGAGGTAATTCGGGCCGCCGGCCTTCGGTCCGGTGCCGGACAGCCCCTCGCCGCCGAACGGCTGCACGCCCACCACCGCGCCGATCATGTTGCGGTTGACGTAGAGATTGCCGACCGCCGAGCGCGCGCGAATGTGTTCGGCGCGCGAGTCCACGCGGGTGTGCACACCCATCGTAAGGCCGTATCCCATGGCGTTGATCTCGTCGATCACGCGGTCCAAATCGTCGAGCGCGAATCGCACGATGTGAAGGATCGGCCCGAAGCGCTCGCCGGGAATCTCGCGTATCGAGCCGATCTCGAATGCCACCGGGGCGACATAGGTGCCGGCTGGCGGCACAGGGCCGGGCTCGGCGATCAGCTTCGCGCGCGAGCGCAGATCGGAAATGTATTCGACCAGCTTCCCGCGTGCCTGCGCGTCGATCACCGGGCCGATGTCGGTCGCAGGATCGGCGGGATCGCCGATGCGCAACGCGGCCATCGCACCCCGCAGCATGTCGAGCACCGCGGACGCGATTTCCTCCTGCAGGTACAGGACGCGCAGCGAGCTGCAGCGCTGGCCGGCGGAACGGAAGGCGCTGGCCACCACGGCGTCCACGACCTGCTCGGGCAGCGCGGTGGAGTCCACGATCATGGGATTCAGTCCGCCGGTCTCGGCGATCAGCGGCACGATCGGGCCCTCGCGCTCCGCGAGAACGCGCTGAATGTTGCGGGCGGTGACCGTCGAGCCGGTGAAGGCGACGCCCGCGATCCTCGAGTCGGCGACGAGAGCCCTCCCGATCCCGCCGTCCCCGGGCAGAAGGTGAAAGACGCCGGGCGGGATCCCGGCTTTCAGAATCAGCTCGGCGACGCGGTATGCTGTGAGCGCAGTCTGCTGCGCCGGCTTCGCGACCACCGTGTTGCCGGCGACCAGCGCGGCCGCGACCTGCCCGGTGAAAATCGCGACCGGAAAGTTCCAGGGGCTGATGCAGGCGAACACACCCCGGCCGTGCAGCGTCAGCACGTTGCTCTCACCTGTCGGGCCAGGCATCGCCATCGGGCTGGCGAGGCGCTCGCGCGCCTGCTGTGCGTAGTAGCGGCAGAAATCCACTGCTTCGCGCACGTCCGCCATGGCGTCGGGCAAGGTCTTCCCCGCTTCCCAGACGCACAGAGCCATCAGTCCGGCCATATCGCCTTCCAGCAGATCGGCCAGCCGATCGAGGGCTGCGGCGCGCTCGAGCACGCTCACCGCGGACCAGGCGACCCGCGCCGCGTGTGCGCAGTCGACTGCGGACCGCGCCATGTCCGGCGTCGCTTCGCTCACCTCGCCGATGGTCACGTCGGGCCGGGCGGGCGACACGGCCGCACGCGCGAGACCCGGACGGGGCTTGCCGTTCACGAGAGATCCCGCCGTCCATGGGCGGCGCGCTTCGTTCACCGATTTGGCCCATGCGGCGAGCGCCGTGGAATCCCCGAGGTCATAGCCCTTTGCAATGCGTCGTTGCGGCATGTGCAGCTCCGTTGGTAAGGGAACATCGCGCGGGCGCGGGCCCGCGTCGAGAAATTCGAAACCCGCGCGCAGCAAATCGTCGGATCGTTTCGCGCGCGCCGCCTGGCGCACATAGGAAGTGCTCGCCGAGTTTTCGAGCAGGCGGCGCACGAGATAGGCAAGCAGTTCGCGCCTCTCCCCGACCGGTGCATACGTGCGCACCGGCAGATCCGGGTGCGTAGCTGCGAGCGCGCGGTACAGCGCCCCACCCATTCCGTGGAGGCGCTGGCACTCGAACCGCGCAGGCGCAGCGGAGGCGCCGCCAGGCCGATCGGCAAGCGCGAGCACACACGCGAGCGTCACCGGGTTATGCGTGGCGAACTGCGGATAGACGCTGTCCGGTCCGGCACAGAGACGCCGGGCGCAGGCGAGGTACGACAAGTCGGTGAGCCGCTTGTCCGTGAATACCGGATAGCGCGCAAGGCCCAGCTCCTGCGCCCGCTTGACCTCGGCGTCCCAATAGGCGCCCTTGACCAGCCGCACGGCAATCGGCATGCCGCCGCGCTTGCGGCGGCGACCCGCGATCTCCAGCAATGCGTCGACAGTCTGCTGCGCCCGCAGCTGATAGGCCTGCACCGCAAGACCCAACCCTGCCCAGTGGTCGAGCGCCGGATCGGCCGCCAGCGCCTCGAACAGATCGAGCTGAAGGGACAAGCTTTCCGATCCCTCGGCGTCGATCGTGAGCCCGATACCCGCTGCGGCGGCGCAGCTGGAGATCTGCCTCAGGCGCTCGAGCAGCTCTCCGCAAACCTGCGCGTAGCTCGCCGCGTCGTAACGAGGATGAACGGAGGAGAGCTTCACGGAAACTTCGAGGCGTTTGCCCCAAACTGCTTCGCGCGTGCCGGCCGCCCGCTCCATGGCGCGGATTGCGCCCATATAGCGCCGAAAATTGCGATCGGCGTCCGCAGCGGTGCGCGCGCCTTCCCCCAGCATATCGAAGGAGAAGCGCGTTGCCGGCCGGGCACACGCATCGCGCTCGGCGCGCCTCAGCGCAGCGGCGATGGTCTCCGCGTACACGAATTGCCGTCCGATCGCATTCATCGCGACGCTCGCGAACGGCAGGGCGGCTGCGGCCTTCCAGCCGCGCAATGCGGGAACACGGTCCGCAAGCATTGCGATCCGGGAGGACCGGTCGGGGATTCGCGGCAAGGCTTCGGCGAGGCGGAAAAGCGAGTCGCCCGCGGGGGATCCCGGCGGAAATATCGCGAAGGCCCGCTGCACCTCGAACAGGGTCCCGCGCGAATCCAGCGTCGCTTCCACCAGCTCCCGCGCAAGCGCTTCGGCCTGCGCTCTCCACGACGCGGTTTCGCCCAGCGCGGCGCGAAGGGCGCAGCCGTCGGCCGCCGCTGCGTGGAGGGCCGCGTCGCGGGGGTGCGCCGTCGGCATGTCTTCCCCGCCGGCGCGCGTCCTCTAGCGCCCGCGCCAGTCGGGCCTGCGTTTCTGGATGAAGGCGTCTATCCCTTCGGCGGCATCTTCCAGCATCATGTTGCAGGCCATGCCCTCGGACGCAAAGGAATAGGCGTCCGCCAGTCCTTTCTCCACCTGGTCGTAGAAGAATCGCTTGCCCAGGCTCACCACGGCGGCGCTGTGCGCGACGATCTTGCGGGCGAGCTTGTCCACCTCGCCATCGAGCTCGGCAAGCGGCGCGACCCGGTTCACCAGGCCCCAGGCGAGCGCGGTCTTCGCGTCGATCAGGTCGCCGGTGAAGAGCATCTCGAGCGTGTGCTTGCGCGCAAGGTTGCGGGCGACGCCGACGCCCGGCGTGGTGCAGAAGATGCCGCTCTTGATTCCGGGAAGCGCGAACTGGGCGACCTCGCTCGCGACCGCGAGGTCGCACATCGACACGAGCTGGCAGCCTGCGGCGACCGCAACACCCTGCACGCGCGCGATCACGGGTTGAGGGAGTCGCACGAGCGAGAGCATCATCTCGCTGCACCGCTCGAAGAGCGCCTTCTGCCAGGCCTTGTCGGGATGCGAGCGCATCTCGCGAAGATCGTGCCCCGCGCAGAAGTGCTTGCCCGCGCCCGCGAGCACGACCACGCGGCACGCCGTGTCCTTCGCGAGGCGATCGAGCTCGGCCTGCAGCGCAGCGAGCATCCCGGTCGAGAGCGGGTTCATGCGATCGCCGCGGTTGAGCGTCAAGGTCGCAACGCCGTCCTTGTCCTCGCGCAGTACCCAGGGCGCTTCGACTTCCTTCTTCGAAGGAGCGTTCATGGCTTTTTTCCCCTACTCTATCGCCTCGGTGGACTTCGCCTGCTGCCGTAGCAGGAATTTCTGGATCTTCCCCGTCGAGGTCTTCGGCAGCACGCCGAACACCACGTGGCGCGGCGTCTTGAAGCCCGCGAGGTTCGCGCGGCAGTGGTCGATGATCTCCCTTTCCGTGACCTGCGCGCCCGCCTTCAGCTCGACGAACGCACACGGCGTCTCGCCCCACTTCGCGTCGGGCTTCGCGACCACGGCCGCGGCGAGGACCGCCGGGTGCCGGTAGAGCACGTCCTCGACCTCGAGCGACGAGATGTTCTCGCCGCCGGAGATGATGATGTCCTTGGCGCGGTCCTTGATCTTGAGATAGCCGTCGGGCTGCATCACCGCGAGGTCGCCCGAGTGGAACCAACCGCCCGCGAAGGCGTCCTCGGTCGCCTTGCGGTTCTTCAGATAGCCCTTCATGGTGATGTTTCCGCGGAACATGATCTCGCCCATGGTCTCGCCGTCGGCGGGAACCGGCTTCATGGTCTGCGGATCCATCACCGCCAGGCCCTCCTCCATGAGATAGCGCACGCCCTGGCGGCCGTTCCTCTCGGTGCGAGCGCCGATGTCGAGGCTCTTCCATTCCTCCTGCTTCGCGCACACGGTGGCGGGGCCGTAGACCTCGGTGAGCCCATACACGTGAGTGAGCTCCCAACCCATGCGTTCCATCCCTTCGATCATGGCGGCGGGCGGCGCCGCAGCCGCCACCATGGCATGCACCTTGTGTCGAATCCCTTCGCGCAGCACCGGGTCCGCGTTGATCAGCGTCGAATGCACGATCGGGGCGCCGCAGTAGTGCGTCACGCCGTGCTCGCGCATCGCATCGAAGACGAGCTTGGCCTCCACCTTGCGCAAGCACACATTGGTGCCTGCATTGGCGGCCATGGTCCACGGAAAGCACCAGCCATTGCAGTGGAACATCGGCAGGGTCCACAGGTATACGGAGTGATGCGGCATGCCCCAGGTCACGATGTTGCAGATCGCATTCAGATAAGCGCCCCGGTGATGGTAGACCACGCCCTTGGGGTTGCCGGTGGTGCCCGAAGTGTAGTTGAGCGAAATCGCGTTCCATTCGTCGGCGGGCGGCTTCCATGCATATTCCGGATCACCCCCTGCGATGAAGCGCTCGTACTCCGCCTGACCGACGCGCTCGCCCGCTCCCGAGTATTCGGGATCGTCGACGTCGATCACGAGCGGTTTCTCCCTGAGGGCCGCGAGCGCGCGCGCGACGGTGCCGGAAAACTCGCGGTCGGCGATCAGGACTCGGGCCCCGCCGTGCCCGAGCATGAAGGCGATCGCCTCCGCGTCGAGGCGCGTGTTCAGCGTGTTGAGGACCGCACCCGCCATGGGAACGCCGAAGTGGCACTCGAGCATTTCCGGGGTATTCGCGAGCATCGCCGCCACGGTGTCGCCGAAGCCTATCCCCCGGCGCGCGAGCGCGGAGGCGAGCCGCCGGCAACGCGCATAGGTCTCGGCCCACGTGCTGCGGCGCGCCCCGTGGATGACCGCGGTGCGGTTTGGATAGACGTAAGCGGCCCGCTCGATGAATCCCAGCGGCGTCAGGGGCGCGTAATTCGCCGGGTTCTTGTCGAGACCGAGCTCGTAAGGACTGGCCTTGCCTGCGCCTGACATCGCCGATCGCCCCAGGGATGCTTCGCGGCTCATTTTCGCACGGCCGGTCAGCGCAGTTCCACAGCGGCCTCGAAGCGGCGCCACACGCATTGCGCCTTGTTCTCGGCCTCGATGTCGGCGAGCAGGCGCGCATGCTCGAGGAGCTCGTCCTCGCTCGGCCGCATGACCAGGAGCTGCGGCCGTTCACCCTGGAACACGGGCGTCCCCGCGGCAGCGCGCGGGCGATCGAGCTCGATCGCGAGGCTGTCCTGCCCGCGAGTCATTGCCAAGTAGACCTCGGCGAGGAGCGACGCATCGAGCAGCGCGCCGTGGAAGCTGCGGTGAGCGTGATCGACCTGGTAGCGCTCGCACAGCGCGTCGAGGGAGTTTTTCTTTCCCGGGTGCAGCTCGCGCGCAAGCTTCAGCGAATCGACGACGCCCGAGCAGTGCGCTTCGATCGGCGGCAGCCCGAGCCTTCCCAGCTCGAGATTCAGGAATTCGAGGTCGAAGGCGGCGTTGTGGATCACCAGCTCCGCGCCCTGAACGTAGTCGAGAAATTCCGCAGCGATCTCGCGAAACCTGGGTTTGTCCTGGAGGAACTCGTGGGTGATGCCGTGCACCTTGAGCGCACCCACCTCGCTTTCGCGCTCGGGGTTGATGTAGCGGTGGAAGTGGTTTCCGGTGACGCGCCGGCTCAAGACCTCGACACAGCCCAATTCGATGATCCGGTCGCCCAGGCCTGCGTTGAGGCCGGTGGTTTCGGTGTCCAGGACGACTCTTCGCATCGGCGGTCAAACCTCTCCCGGCCGCAGCCCGCGGCCCTGCCCGGTGAGAGTAGCGTCCCCGCGGAAATAAATCAAAGGTTTCGCAGATTCCTCGCCTTGCCGCCGCGCCGGTGCCCGCCAACGTGAGCGGAGATCAGCCGGCGAGCGACCCGGCGCAAGAGCGAGCCTTTGGCGTCGAGCAGCCACAGCCGCGTCAGGCCGATCACGAAACTACAGGTCTCGAGCGCAGCCATCGACGGACGCAGTCCGGCCCGCAACTGTCCGGCGCGCCGCGCGCGCCCATAGGTCTGCGTGAGCTTGGAGACGAGCTCGGAACAACGCAAGCGCTGCAGCCCAAGCTCGCGCTCGAGCTCGCCGACGTATTCGCATTTGAAGCCCATGATCTGGAATGTCTGGCGCGCCGCCGGGTCGCTTTCGAGCGCCCCCAGAATGCCGCGCAAAAAGCGCTCGACCCCCGCCAGGGGGTCGGACCCGTCGGCGCGCAGCAGCACAAGATCGATCTGGTCGATCATGGGCACGGCTACCTGTTCGCGCATCGCGAAGAACAGCTCGGTCTTGTCGGCGAAATGCCAGTAGATCGCCCCGCGCGTGACTCCGGCCGAGGCGGCGATCTCCTCGAACGTCGTGCGGGTCACTCCCTGGCGGGCGAAAACCTTGCGCGCGGCGGCCAGGATGTCCTGCCGTGTGCGCTCGGATTCCTGTTTTGTTCTACGCAAGTCGGAGGTGAGATGTCGTTGACATACATTCGTGATTGTATATTAGAATGGTGGGTTCGAATCAACTCGACAAGAAAAGATCCCCCGCATGGCGTTCGCTCACTCCCGGCCGGAGTTCCTCGGCGGTTACGGCCTGATCCCATCGCTTGCGGCTCTTGCCGGATTGCTCGCTGCGACCTTGCTCACGGGATGCGAGCAAGGCGGGGCCAATACCCCCGCTTCCAGTCCGGCTGCGGCCGGCATATCGGCCAGGGTGCTCCAGGTGGCGCCGCAGCGCGTGCCGATCGTTCTCGAGGCCGTCGGCCAGGTGCAAGGCTCCAAGGAAGTCGAGGTGCGGGCGCGCGTTTCTGGAATCCTCCTCAAGCGCCTCTACAACGAGGGGGATTTCGTACGCGAAGGCGCCCCGCTCTTCCAGATCGACCCCGTCCCCTACCAGATCGCCCTCGCCCAGACCAACGCGCAGATGGCACAGGAGCGTGCGCGCCAGGAACAGACGCGGCGCGAGGCCGCGCGGCTCAAGACGCTCGCCGAAGAAAAGGCGATCAGCCAGAAAGAATTCGACGACGCGATCTCGGCACAAAAGCTCTCGGACGCGACGCTGCAGGCCGCCGAGGCGAATCTGCGCCAGGCCGAGCTCAACCTGTCCTATACACGGGTGACCGCACCGGTCTCGGGTGTCGCGGGACGCATGGCCCGGTCCGAGGGCAGCCTGGTGACCGCAGGACAGGACAGCAGCCTGCTCACGACGATGAATCAGGTGGACCCGATCTGGGTCCGTTTCAGCCTTTCGGAGTCGGACCTCGCGAAGCTTCCCGACAAGAGGCTCGATCGCATCAAGTCCGCGGAGGTGCGCCTCGCCCTCCCCGACGGCTCGCCCTACCCGCTGAAGGGCAGGCTCAATTTTGCCGCGACCCAAATCGACCCCAGGCTCGCCACGCAGGAGTTGCGCGCGGAATTCGGCAATCCGGGCGTGCGCCTCCTTCCGGGCCAGTTCGTGCGGGTCCAGGTGGCAGCGGGCGAGCGCGACAACGTGTTCCTCGTGCCCCAGACCGCGGTCATCCAGACCGAGAAAACCTTTCTGGTGTTCACGCTCGACAAGGAAAACAAAGCGGCGGCCCGTCCGGTCCAGGTGGGCAGCTGGGTCGGCAGCGACTGGATGATCCTCTCCGGACTCAATCCCGGCGACCGGGTCATTCTCGACAACCTGCTCAAGGTTCGGCCGGGCGCCGCGGTGAGTCCGCAATCTTCCGCGGAAGCCAAGGCGGCGGCTCCGGCTGCAAAGTAAGACGCGATGTCGCGGTTTTTTATCGAGCGACCGATTTTTGCGTCGGTCATCGCGATCATCATCACGCTCGCCGGTCTGGTCGCCTGGCAAGTGTTGCCCATAGCGCAGTACCCGGAGATCGCGCCGCCTACGGTGACGATCACCGCCGCGCTCCCGGGCGCGAGCGCCGAAACGCTCTCCCGCACCGTCGCCGCGCCGATCGAGGAGCAGCTCTCCGGGGTCGAGGGTCTGCTCTACTTCCAGTCCACCTCCTCCTCGAACGGCACGCTGACGATCACCTGCACTTTCGAGGTGGGGACCGACGTCAACAACGCCACGATCCAGGTGAACAACCGCGTACAGATCGCTCTGCCGCGGCTGCCCGACGACGTCAAGCGCACCGGCGTGGTGGTGCAGAAGCGCTCGCTCGACATCCTGCTCTTCGTCGCCGTGACTTCGACCGATCCGCGCTTCGACACGCTCTACCTCTCGAACTTCATGACGATCAACGCGCTCGACGTCCTGAAGCGCGTTCCGGGCGTGGCCGATGCCACCATCTTCGGCGCGCGCGACTACTCGATGCGGATCTGGCTGCGGCCGGACAAGATGGCGCAGCTCGGCATCACGGCAACCGACGTTGCCGCCGCCATCCGCGCCCAGAACACCCAGTACGCGGCCGGCAAGATCGGACAGGATCCCGCTCCGGGCGACCAGGCGCTGATCTACACCGTGACCGCCCAGGGACGGCTGATCCAGCCGGAGGAGTTCGGCAACATCGTCCTGCGCTCGAGCGGTCCCGGCGGCGTGCTGCGCGTGAAGGACATCGCGCGCATCGAGCTGGGCGCGATCAGCTACGACGCCTACACCACCGTGGACGGCAGGCCGACCATCGGCACCGCGGTCTTCCTGCAGTCGGGCGCCAACGCGCTCAATGTCGCGAACTCGGTGCGCAAGACCATGGACGAGATCGCCAAGGGATTTCCCGCGGGCGTCAGCTACATGATCCCCTTCGACACCACCCGCTTCGTGCAAGCCTCGATCAAGGAAGTGATCCACACTCTTTTCATCGCGGCCCTGCTGGTGCTCGCGGTGGTGTTCATCTTCCTGCAGAGCTGGCGCGCCACGCTCATTCCCTTCATCGCCGTGCCGATCTCGCTCATCGGGTCGTTCGCCGGCCTGTACGCGTTCGGGTTCTCGATCAACACGCTGACTCTGTTCGCGATCGTGCTCGCCACGGGCATCGTCGTGGACGACGCCATCGTCGTGCTGGAGAACGTCGAGCGGCTCATGGCCGAAAAGGGCCTCTCGCCCAAGGAAGCTGCGATCGAGTCCATGCGCGAGGTGACCCGCGCCATCATCGCGATCGAGCTGGTGCTGTGTTCGGTATTCGTCCCGGTGGCGTTTCTCGGCGGCCTCGCCGGCCGGCTCTATCAGCAGTTCGCGGTCACCGTCACGACCGCGGTCGTCATTTCGGGCGTGGTGGCGCTGACGCTGACGCCCGCCCTGTGCGCGCTCCTGCTGAAACGCTCTCATGAGGAATCGCGGATTTTCAGGCCGTTCAACCTGGGCTTTGCATGGCTCGTGTCCCTGTATGCGAACGGCGTGCGCTGGGTCACGCACCACGCCGTGATCGCCTTTGCGGCCTTCGCCCTCGTCATCGGCTGCGCCGGCTGGCTGTTCAGGATCGTCCCCGGAAGCCTGGTGCCGCCGGAAGATCAAGGCTATCTGTTCGGAGCCGTCGTCCTGCCCGACGGAGCGACGCTCTCGCGCACCGGCAGGGTCGGCTCGGCGATGCAGAAGATTCTCATTGAGCACCCGGCGGTCGAGCATGTCTTCATGATCAACGGCTTCGATCTGATCGGCGGCGGCAACAAGACCAGCTCGGCGACGCTCTTCATCACCCTGAAACCCTGGGACGAGCGCAGCGCCAGCGCCGACGATATCGTCAAGTTCGTCGGGGCCAGGGGCGCAGCGATGAGCGAAGGACTCGTCTTCGCCTTCAACCCGGTGCCGATCCGCGGCCTGGGCACCGCGGGAGGCATGGAGATGTTCCTGCAAAACCGCGCCGACGCCGACCCGAAAAAGCTCGCCATAGTGGTGCAGCAGTTCCTCGGCGAGCTCAAGAAACGGCCCGATCTTACCGCCACCAACAGCTTTTTCCGTGCCAGCGTGCCGCAACTCTTCGTCGAGGTCGACCGCGAGAAGGCGCTCTCGCTCGGCGTGCCGATCAGCGACATCTTCGACGCGCTGCAGAGCACGATGGGCGCGCTCTACGTCAACGACTTCAACAAGTTTGGCCGAACCTACCGAGTCCAGATGCAGGCCGAGCCGCAGTTCCGCGTGCGCCCGGAGGACCTCGGCAACGTGTACGTGCGCTCGGGCACCACGGGAGAGATGTTGCCGCTGAAGAGCCTGCTGCAGATCCGGCCCATAGTCGGACCCGACCAGATCGACCGCTTCAACGGCTTTGTCGCGGCGAAAGTGCTCGCCGCCACCATTCCAGGGGTCAGCTCCGGACAGGGCATCGCGGCCGTCGAGCAGATCGCGCGCGAGGCTTTGCCCGACGGCTATTTCATGGAATGGGTGGGCCAAGCCTTCCAGGAAAAACGTGCCGGCAAAGCCGCGATCATCGCGTTCTGTTTCGCCTTGATCATGGTGTTCCTGATCCTGTCGGCCAATTACGAGCGCTGGTCGCTGCCCGTGGCGGTGCTGCTCTCGGTGCCGTTCGCCATACT
>WNEZ01002996.1_pt1 | contig 15497 bp, 18 predicted proteins | sample 5400521 | NCBI WGS metagenome assembly WNEZ01 (sample SAMN13153339, study PRJNA577476) | soil metagenome | isolation source: 120 cm saprolite under Douglas fir tree site 2 hole 1 replicate 1 | place: USA:California | collected 2015-04-18
TGTCCGCCTGGCGGGAGCGGGGATGGGCGGGCCGCCGATCAGGTCTTCGCGGAGGCCGCCGTCGATGAACGCGCGGAGATCGTGTCCGCGCCACAGCTCGACTACCCGCCCGCGCTGCGGCGGGCCGGACTGCAAGGACGCGTGACGGTGCAGGCCGTCATCGACACACTCGGCCGTGCGGAACCCACGTCGCTGAAGGTCATCGCGCGACCCAATACCGCATTCGACCAGTCGGCGCGCGCCTACGTCCTGCATGCCGTGTTTCGACCGGCACGCGTCAAGGGACGCGCGGTACGCGTTCTGATCAAAGTGCCGGTCGATTACCGGATCGAGTGAAGCTAGGAATGCACAAAGGCCGCGGAGAGCTCCGCGGCCTTTGCGTATCGACGTCCAGTCTTACGAGCGCGTGACGGTGTACACCCCGCAAGCCGTGAACTCGATCGTCACGGTAACCGTCTGGCTATTCCGCACCACGACGGCCGTGATCTTGCCCGCATCGAACCGAGGCGCCGCGGTGCAGCTCGCATTGTAGTGGAGCGCCGGGTTGGTCGTCACCGTGAGTGAATAGGACCTCTGCCCCCGCGTCCACGACGACGTGCCATTTACCGACCACGTGCCACTCGGCAGGAGCGCGTCCCGCATGATCGAGCCCGCGAGATCGGCGGTGAAGATGGACTCCCACGTGCGCACGTGCTCCGCGGTGCTCCCGTCCCCGAACACGTAATCGGTGCGGAAGTTGGTCTCGCTGCTCTGCAGCGTCGTGCCGTCATGGGACGCCATCCGTGTCCCGTTGTCCGACACGGATGACTTCTTCCCCGACACGAGGTTTACCATAACGCGCCTGAAGTCTGTGAATACCCGCTCGACCGCGTGGTCAGCCACCAATTTCGTCGGGTCGATGAGATCGATCGTGCCCGAGATGGAATCGAGCGAGAGGGGACGGGAGATGACGCAACCGGTGTAATCGAACCGCACGGAGTCGGGGACGCCGTCGTTGTCAGAGTTGACGACCGGAGTAGGCGTCTCCGTCGGGATGCACTGCATTGTCGTAGCCGAGCCTGCCGGCGCGGACGCATCGAATGGCGCCGTTGCGGCCAGACCGCCCGCGCCATCCATCGTCGCCGTCCCGATCTCTCCGGCGATATCCGCGACCACGGTCGTCGCGAGGTTCTCGGCCTGGGCTTGCGACATGACGGGCGTCGTGGGTGCCGTGCCGCTCTCGTTGTTACACGCCGTAACGAGCACCAGGGCGGCGGTCGCGCCTGCGAGCGCGAGTAACGATTGGCGTATGGTGCGCATAGACTCATTCCTCCAGAAGTGGTACAAGACGTTGCTGTCTGCGGGTTGGGACGTGTGGCGTCCCAGCGTTGTTAAGCCGTCCGCGGCTGGTGACCCATCGCACGTATTCTGAGGTCGGACGTCCGCGGTAGATTTGACACCCACATGCTCCTCCTTCTCGCCCTCCTCCTCCAGCGCCCCGACTCGCTGCCGCCGAAGCCCCCTCCCGCGCCGCCCGCGCCGCTGCCGGCCTGGCTCGCGCTGATCGGCGCGTATGCGGCGGAGCGCGACACCCTCTACGTCTACGAGGACCGCGGGGCGCTCACTCTCCTCGCGAGACCCGCAGCGCCGGCTCGCCTCGCGCAGGCGTCGGAATCGGTCTTCACGTTCACGGGTCCACATCTGTACGACGCCGAGCGCGTGGTGTTCCGCCGGGGCGAAATCCAGGTGGGCCCCGTGACGCTGCACCGGCTGGCGATGGGCCCGGCCGACGGCGGGCAGCTCCGGCTCCAGCCGGTGCGTCCGGTCGCGGAGCTGTTGCAGATCGATCGCGGCCTCGTTCCGCCCGCCGAGAGCGGGGGGGGCGCGTTTCTGGCCCCGGATCTCGTCGAGCCGGCACGCCTCGATTCCACGATTCACTTGGACGTCCGCTATGCGACGACCAACAATTTTCTCGGCAGCGTGTTCTACTCGTCAGCACGCGCGTTCCTGCAGCGACCGGCGGCCGAAGCGCTCGTGCGCGCGGCGCGGGTGCTCAGACCCCTCGGCTACGGGCTATTGATCCACGACGCCTACCGGCCGTGGTACGTGACCAAGGTGTTCTGGGACGCGACGCCGCCCGCGTCGCGGTGGCTCGTGGCGGATCCCGCGCAGGGTTCGAAGCACAACCGCGGTGCGGCGGTGGACATCACGTTGTACGACCTCGCGACGGGGCGGCCGGTAGAGATGCCCTCGACCTACGACGAGGCGACGCCGCGGGCCGTGGCCGATTTCCCGGGCGGGACGTCGCGCCAGCGGTGGCACCGCGCCTTGCTGCGGCGCGTGCTCGAGGCCGAGGGGTTCACGGTCAACCCGAGCGAGTGGTGGCACTTCGATTATCGCGACTGGCAGCGCTATCCGATTCTGAACCGGACGTTCGAAGAGCTGCACTGAGGCCTGTTGCACGTTCCAGTCGGTCGTGGTAACTCCTGATCCATGTTCGTCGGCCACTACGGCGTCAGCTTCGCCGCCAAGAAAGCCGAGCCGTCGATCCCGCTCTGGGTGCTCTTTCTCGCGGTCCAGCTCCTGGACGTGTTGTGGGCGCCCTTCGTTCTGATGGGGATCGAAAAGGTGCGGATCGTCCCCGGCTTCACCGCCTCGAATCCGCTCGACCTCTACTACATGCCGTACACGCACAGCCTGGTCGCCGCGATCGGGTGGTCGGTTCTGGCTGCTGCGGTCTACCGCGTGGCGGCGCCGAGCGGCACCAAGCGTGCAGCCGCGGTGATCGGCGGCGCAGTCTTCTCACATTGGGTGCTCGACTTCGTGGTGCACCGGCCCGACCTGCCCTTGTACGACAACTCCGCCAAGGTCGGGCTCGGCCTCTGGAACGTGCCGGCCATCGCACTCGGTCTCGAGGCCGCACTGCTGTTCGGCGGGATGTGGCTGTATTTCCGTCTGGGCACGGCACGCCGCAGCGCGATGCTGGTGTTCGGCGTCATCATGCTCGCAATCCAGGCGTACGTCTTCTTCGGCCCACCACCAGCATCCGAGAACGCGGCGGCGTTCACGGCCCTCGTTTCGTACGCTGTCTTTGCGCTGATCATTCGCGCGCTGGAACGGCGACCCATGTCAGCTTGACGCCGACTTGACGCGCCGCATGCACGCTGCTTGCTATACCCGACAAGGAGATCCGCCATGCTCCGTCACCGCTTGCTCTCCCTCTCTCTCATGTTCCCGCTTGTCCTCGCGGCATGTGATGGCGCCCCATCCGACCGCGTTGGCCCACCGCGGGTCACGGCCGAGCGATTCGGCGTCCCGACCGCCGTCGTCCCCTCGGGCGGCTCGATTCAGGCCGCGATCGATGCCGCCGCCCCAGGCGCCGTCATCCTGATCAGTCCGGGCACGTATCACGAAGCGCTGACCGTCGCCAAGGCCGGTATCAAGCTCGTCGGCAGCGGCGACGTCACGATCGAAAACCCCGGCGACGCCAAGGACGGCATCAGCGTCTCCGACGCGGGCGACGGCTTCGCCCTGGTGAACGTGACGGTGCATGGCTTCGGAGAAAACGGAGTCCGGCTCGTTGGCGTGGATGGGTTCCTGCTCGCGAACGTCAGAGCAATCAACAACGGCGAGTACGGTCTGTTCCCGGTGTTCTCCTCGAACGGCGTGATCGAGCGCTGCCGTGCGAGCGGCCACAGCGACACCGGCATCTATGTCGGTCAATCACGTGACGTCTTCATCTTCGGCAGCGTGGCCTTCGGCAACGTCAACGGCATCGAGCTCGAGAATTCCTCCGACGTGAAGGCGGTGGGCAACGAGACCTTCGACAACGTCGCCGGCATCCTCGTCGTGCTGCTGCCCGGCCTCGACATCAAGACCTCAGCCAACATTCTCGTCGCCGGCAACCGCGTGCACGACAACAACCACGCGAATTTCGCCGCGCCCGGCGAAATCGAGTCGTTCGTGCCGAGCGGCTCGGGCATTCTGGTGGTGGGCACTGACCGGACGACGGTGTCCCAGAACGTTGTGACCGGCAACGCGTTCACCGGGATCGCCGTGGGCAGCACCCTGCTGCTCGGCGCACTGGCGGGCCTGCCGCCCGAGGCTTTCGCGGACATCGAGCCTAATCCCGATGGCACGCGCATCACGGGCAACGTCGTCACGGGGAATGGCGGGGCATCACCGATTCCATTCCTCCCTGCCGTCGATCTGCTGTGGGATGGCAGCGGCACGCGCAACTGCTGGGAGCGGAACAGATTTGGGTCCAGCTATCCGGCGCCGCTGCCGAGATGCGAGACGGCGTCCTGATGATGACAGAGCGCCGCGTCGTCGATAACCGGGTCTTCCTGCTCGGCCTGGACGACGTCTACCGCAGGGCGATGAAGCGGAACGAGGGCCTCGAGCTGCTCCGCTGCGCCCGAGAAGTCGCGTGGAGCCTGCACCTCAAGCCGGCCGATGTTCCGGTCGAAGGCTACTATGCCGAGGACCCGCGGCTGACCGAGTATTTCCGTCTGCTGCGCGCGCTGCAGGAGGAGCCCAACAGCCGCGTCGCGGCGGTCGAAGGCCTCCCGGCCTACCAGCGGCTGTATGCGGTGACGTCGTCGCGGTTGTTCGGGTTCCCACGCAGCGAAGAGAAGCTGCTGCCCGTCGGCCACGACGCGCTCTCCAACGCGCTCCAAGAACTCGCGCCGCACTGGACGATCCCGACCCTCACCGCCGCGGCCGAGCAGGCTGCTCGAGCGATGGACGATTACTCGCTGGTGGGCCTCGCCGCGCGTGCGCAGGACCCGGTCGTGCTCGCGGCGTTACGCGAATCGGTCGTGCTGTATGCGGAGACGATGTATGCTGGAATGAGTGTGCAGCCACCGATCTTTGACTGGCGCGTCGACGCGGAGCTCGCCGATCAAGCCAACCGCTTCATTAACGCCTTCAATGCGCTCTTCTCACTGGGCATGCGCCTGCCCGTAGCGACTCCCGAGAACGCAGGAGCGTTCTCGGGCGGGTTTAATGTGAAAAAGATCGTGGGTCGCTGTGTGCGCGTCGGGTACGACGACACGCGTAAACCGGTGATGCATTACCACTGGGGGATCACCCAGTCGCAGGAAGGGCTCGAGGTTGAAGAATTCTGGGCTCCCGAGATCTGGACGACGGAGCGATATCGTCGGGACCGCGCGTACCAGCCACGGTAACACCGTTTCATCGCGACGCCTTGCCCTCTCCCGGGCCCGCCTCTATCGTCTCCAGCTTCCCTTTCGGAGCCGTCCATGCGCCCCATCGCCGTGATCTTGCTCTGTTGCGTCGCCGTCCTCGCCGCCCCCGCCGCCCCCGCGGTCGCCCAGGTTCACTCGGGAGGGGCCGTGAAATGGGGCCCGGGTCCCGACTTCCTTCCGCACGGCGCCCGCTTCGCCGTCGTGCAAGGCGATCCCAGCAAGTCCGGCGTCTACACGATTCGGTTGCGGTTGCCCGACCATTACCGGTTCCCACCGCATTTCCACCCCACGGATGAGGGTGTCACGGTGCTCGCCGGCACATTCCTCGTGGGCATGGGCGATACGGTGAACCTGCGGAAGGCGCAGCGGCTGACGGCGGGCGGGTTCATCGTGGCACCGGCCGACGCGCATCACTACGGGACCGCGCGCGGCGTGACGGTCCTGCAGGTCAGCGGCGAGGGCCCGTTCGCGATCACGTACGTGAAGGACACCGACGACCCGCGCCACAAGTCCACGCCGTAACTGGTCGGGTTCTACGCACAAGCAAAAGGCCGCGGAGCGATCCGCGGCCTTTACTGCGCCGCGGTGCCTTGAGCTGTAGCCAAATCCGTCACCACCGCCACCAGCCTTTGCACCTTTGCCCGATCACTCGACATCGACGCGTCCTGCCCCAGCGCGGTGGCCAGCTGCGTCAACGCGTCGCGCCGCGCCGCGCCCTGACTCTTCTCCGCGCGGCTCAGCTGCTCCCGCACCACCTTCAGCCGCTCGGCCGAGAGGCCGTTCGACCGCTCGAGCTGATCGACGTAGGCGCGCGCGACGACGAAGCTCGCGGGCCAGGTGATCTTCGGCTGATCCTGGGCGTTGAAGTAATCGAGATGGACGAGCTTCGCCGCTTCGATCTCGTTGCGTGAGATCAAACCGCTCGGCGCGAGCTCCAGCACGTCGAGCCCGCGCGCGATTTCGGAGCTGTAGATGTGGCCGTTGTACCAGTACGCCGACCACGTGCCGCCGTCGGCGGGTTTCGTTCCGTCCACAGGGCCGCGGTCGAAGAACGCAATCTCTTTCGGATGCGCCGCATCGGTCCAGTCGAAGATCGAGATGCCGCCCTGATACCACGACTGCACCATGATGTCGCGGCCCGGGATCGGGATGAGCGAGCCGTTGTGCGCGACGCAGTTCTCGTTCGCGGTCTGCGGCGCCAGCATCTTGTAGTAGCTCCGGAACGTCATCTGTCCATTGTCGAGCGTGAAGAGCGCGTCCGCGCCCCACTCGGGCTTGTCGTAGTCGCGGCACTTGGGCTGCCCGCCGCCACCCCACTCGTCGGTGAAGAGGATCTGCGTGCCGTCGTTGTTGAAGGTCGCGGAGTGCCAGTAGGAGAAATTCGAATCCGCCACCGCGCCGATGCGCCGCGGATGCGCCGCATCCCGGATATCGAGCAGCAGCCCGTAGCCGCCGCACGCGCCGCCGGCAAGTCCGATCGACGGATAGACGGTGATGTCGTGGCACTGGTTGGGGCCGGTACGCCGCCGCTGGTTCACCTGGAACACCCGGTCGACGACACTCTGAAGGTTGTCGCGCAGCACCTGGCTGTCGGCCGCCGTCGCCGCGCCCGTGCCGTCCCGCGCCTTGACGATGCTGTCGAGCATCGGCGTCACGAACCGGTTGCTGAGGACCCGCTCCTGGCCGAAGAGCCGGGCGACGTACCCACCGTGTGCCCGCGCCGAGTCCACCACGCGCTTGGCTTCATCGATATCCTGCTGCATCTCGCCGTGCTGCGGCGCCGGCGCGAGCGAGTCGAAGATGCGCGGCGAGCTCACGATCGCGGCCTGCTCGGGCGCGGCGACCGGTACCTTGATGACCTCGATCCGGAAGAGCGAGCTGTTCGGGTTCGAATCGGGCGACTGCCGCACGCACCCCGGCAGCTCCGACGGCGAGCGCACCGGCGCCGAGCCGGAGACGTAGACGTACACGTTGGCCGAGTCGTTGGGGTCGATGACGACGGTATGCGTATGCGAGCCGCGGCAGGTCTGCACGTTCGCGAGGTACTTCGGATTGGCGATGTCGGTGATATCGAAGATGCGGATGCCGCGCAGCCGGTCATGCGACACCGAGTCGTGCACGCCCGCCGCCGTGCAGTCGAGCCGGCCGCCGGTGCCCTCGCCGGACACGAAGAGCAGATTGCGGAACACCGACACGTCGCTCTGCGAGGCCGGGCAGAAATAGGCGACTTTGAGCGTGGGGTGGGTGGGCGCCGAGATGTCCCACACCTCGTAGCCGTTGTAGTTGCCCTGGATCACGTAATTCTTGTAGAACGCGAGATCGGAGTTCGTCGAGCCGACGAATTTCTCCGACGGCGGGGTGTTGTTGATGAGCCGCAGATTCCAGCTGGCCTGGCCGGCATTCATCAATCCCGGCTTCAGGCCCACGCGCGGGTCCGGGGTGGGTGCGACAGTGGAATTGTTCGCTCCGCCGCCCGAGGCACAAGCGGTGAGGGACACGACGGCGACGACCTGAACCAACGCATGAAGCGATTTCATTGCCAATCCTATTTGGGTGTGGTTGGTGCGAAGATGTCGGCGGCGAGCATCCGCTGCATCCGCTCGATTTCGGTCGTCTGATCGGCGTAGACGCTGCTCGCCATTTTGTAGACCGGCTCCTCTTCACCGGCTCCCGCGGCGAACAGCTGATTCACCATCGTGACGGCGCCCTGGTGATGCTGAATCATCAGGCGCAGGAACAACTGATCGAAGTCCGGCCCACGCGCCCGATCGAGCTGCGCCAGCTGCTCGGCGGTCAGCATCCCCGGCATCATGTGTGTCGCATCCATGTCCGGCATCATGATGTGCTCGGGATCGGGGTGCGGCACGGCTTCGTGCCGGGTGGCGAGCCAACGCGAGAGCAGCGCGATTTCGTCCGTTTGGCTGGCCACGATTCTGTCGCACAGCGTCTGCACCGACGGACCCGCGTTGTGCGACGCCGCCCAACCCGCGATCAGCACGGCCTGCGCGTGATGGTAGATCATGCCCGACATGAAACGCACGTCGGCGGCCGTGTAGCCACGTCGTCCGCTGTCGCCGACGGGAGGGGCAAACGCCTGGGCTGCGGCGGGGGCGGGGGCGGGGAAGGGCGGGATAGCCGCGGTGAGGGCGCCGCATAATATCCAGGGGATGAAGCGTGTCATGCTATCGGATTCTACAGCGTTCGCCGACGAGTGCAAAGGCTCGATGATATCGCTCGTACAATCCTGCATCGTCATCGTTCTCGTGCTCATCGTCCCCGCATGCCGGCGCCCGTCGGTGGCCGATGCCACCGCCGATCGTGTGGCGGTAGATGCCGCCCTCGAGCAGTACCGGCAGGCGTGGCTCCAAGGTGATTCGGCGATGGCGCTCGGGCGGCTCTCTGGCGACGTCAAGTTTCTGTTCCCGAGTACGCCGGACCTCGATAGCGCGGCGGTCCATGCGTTGGTCATTGATGAGATGGCGAAGTACCGCATTCCCTCGCTCATCTTGAAGCGCGCCGATTTCTTTGTCGCCGGGGATCATGCGGTGGACGTCGGGACGTACGAGGAGACTCAAGTCCCGAAGACCGGCGCGGCGATCCACGGGACGGGCCGCTACATGACCGTGTGGCGCCGGGAGCCCGGTGGCTGGCGGATCTGGCGCTTCATGATCAACGAGCTTCCCAAGAGCTGAGGATGATTCGAACACTCGCGCTCCTCGCCGCCCTCGCGATCCCGTCTTCACTCCTCGGGCAACGCAAGGGTTGCGGCGAGACCAAGAAACCGACACAGCTGCCGCCTGTCAGTGTGCTCCTCGATTCCGCTGATGCGATCGTCGAGCTCCGGCAGTTCAACGTGCTCCGTGACGAGATGCGTTTCAGCCTGCTCTTCGACAAGACAGACTCGCTTCCCAAGGTCCGCGCGCTCGATAGTACCGACGCGAAGGCTGCACTCGTCCTCGCACGCTCCATTTGGCCCAACAAGCCGTCCGATGTCTGGGCGGTGCGGGTGCATGTCGTTGGGGGAGCGTCGCCGGCACTCACGCTCGAGCGAGCGATGTACTGTCCTCCCTTTATGAGGCCAGGATCGAACCCTCCAATCCGGATCGCAGTCGGCCCTGTACAGGAGCAAAGGGCGCGCGTGCCCGCGGTTCGGGGACCTCCCACCTCTTTCGTGTTCGAAATACTCGTCGCGGAAACGGGGGACGTCGTCAATGTCCGAGTGGCTCAGTCGTCCGGAGCAGCGTCGTTGGACGAAGAGCTCCAGCGGCGAATGATGCAGCAACACTTTGAGCCGGCGCTGATCGATGGATTCCCGGTCCGTGCCATCTACCGGTCGGATGGACACTCGCCGAGGCTCTAGGTCTGAGGTGATGGGCGAACCCCCGCCGTAGCGGGCACTTGTGTCGTTACGCGCCCCGCCAGTTGCATTTTTCAACGCGTTTACAATGTTGTGTACCGCTGAAACGCGCCCCTCCGTCCACTTCGCGCACTCTAATTCGCTGGAGGTTGCATGTCTGCGCGCTCGATGATTTGCCGTCTCGCCGTTTGCCTCGCGCTCCTGCCCGCGGCCGCCGCGGCGCAGCTGGACAAGATCCCCTGGGCCAAGGGACCGACGAAGGGTGTGCTCGGCGCCGAGGCGACGATCACCGTCCCGGCCAGCTGTCTCTTCACCGGCATGGATGGCGTCAAAGCATTTCTGGAAGCGACGCAAAACAATGCGTCCGGCAACGAGCGTGGGGTCCTGTTGTGTCCGGCGAACGGGACCAACGACACCTGGTTCGTGCTCTTTTCCTATGACCAGAGCGGCTACGTGCGCGACGACGAGGGCGCCAACCTCGACGCCGACGCGATCCTCGCATCGGTGCGCAGCGGCACGGAGGCGGGGAACCGCGAGCGCAAGCGGCGCGGCTGGGCGACACTGACGGTCGAAGGCTGGGCCACGAAGCCGTTTTACGATCGCGCGACGAACAACCTGACCTGGGCGATCACCGCGCACGACAACGAGGGCGGCCACACCGTCAACCACTCCGTGCGGCTGCTCGGCCGCGGCGGCGTAATGCACGCGGACCTCGTGACCACGCCGGAACAGCTCGCCGCGCTCGTGCCCACGTTCAACACGATGATCGGCGGCTACACCTACTCCGCCGGGTACAAGTACGCCGAATGGCGGAGCGGGGACAAAGTCGCGGCGTACGGCCTCACCGCGCTCGTCGCGGGCGGCGCCGGCGTCGCGCTCGTGAAGTCGGGCCTGCTCGTCAAGTTCTGGAAGCTGATCGTCATCGGGTTCGCGGCGTTGGTCGGCGCGCTGAAGCGGCTCTGGTCGCGGATCACCGGGAAACGGGGCGAGATGCAGGCGCAGTGACGATTGTTTTTCTCGCGCTGCTCACGCTGATCGAAGGCGTGCGGCGCGTGCCGCGCGGGTCCGTCGTGTTGCACCGCGTGCTGTTCGGCCAATGGACCGTCGAGCCGCCGGAGGCGGGGGAGCGGCTGCGTCTCCTCGCATGGTGGTCGCCGCTGCTGAGCGCCATCGTGCTCGCGCCGCGGCAGAAGTACCGGCGCACCGATGCGGACGCGGTGCGCGCGCAGCTCGAGGGGCGCGACCTCTACACCGCGCTGTTCGACCTGCGCGTGCTCGGCATCGTCGAGCTGCTGGCGCTGGTGCTGGGAGTGCCGTTCGGACTGCAGCGGTTCGGCGCGCTCGGATTCCTCACTGCCCTCGGCGCGGTGTTGCTCCTCTGTCTCACGATCTTCGCTGCCCTGGCATTCAGCGCGCACGGCCTTGGCAAACCGTGGCGCGCGGCGCTGCGCTGGGCCGTGCCCTACATGTCCCCGTTCGCGGCGCCGCGCGCCGCCGACGTACTGCTCGAGGAGACGCTGCGGGAAGTGCCGCCGTCGCTCGTCACTCGCGCCTTGCTTCCCGGGGACGCGTTTCTGCGGTGGGTTCGCCCCATTGTCTACGATGCCCGCAACGGACGAGAAGTCGATGGGCGCCTGCTCGAAGGACTCAACCTGAACGAGCTGGGGGCGTCCCTGGCGTCTCACAATGGATCGGGGATGTGGTGCCCGCGTTGTGGTGCGACATTCGTTCAGGGAGAATCGTGCTCCGAATGCGATATCCACCTCGTCCCAGCGGGAAGCCCGTCCGCGTAACGGAGACTCTCATGCGTGCTATTACCGTCCTCGTGCTCGCCGCCGTCGCAGCGTGTGGGAAGGGGTCCAAGAGCGCGGCACCACCGCCGGCCGCTCCCCCGGCCGTGCCGACCGGCCCCGCCGAGTACACCGTGATCATCAAGAGCACGTGGACCAAGACGTCGCACCCGTTCGAGTATCCGTCGGGAGCGCATTTCTCCGGGATGATCGGCGCGTCGCACAATGCGAGGTACTCGATCTTCGCGATCGGCCGCCGGCCGACGCCGGGGCTCGAGCGTCTATCCGAAGAAGGGAAGCATTCGCCGCTCGACACGGAGATCCGCACCGCGATCGATCAGGGCAACGCGCTGATGCTGTTCGAATCGGGTGGTCTCAAGAACTGGAAGGACTCGATGGTCGCGACGGTGCGCGTCGACCCCGCGCATCCGCTCGTCTCCGTCGTGAACATGATCGCCCCGAGCCCCGACTGGTTCACGGGCGCGTCCGGCGTCACCCTCGCCGACAACGGCACCTGGATCACGCGCCGGACGGTGACGCTGTATGCCTACGACTCGGGCGGCGACGACGGCACGACCTACAACGCTCGCGACAAAGACACCAATCCCAAGAAGCCGACGACGCGCGCGGCGAACCGGCACTTCGTCATCAACGGCCGCGTGAAGCCGGTGGCGACGGTGACGTTCGTCAGGAAGGCCTCCTAGAGGCTACAAGGTGCTCAAAAACCGCAACAGCGTCCGCCGCTCGAGCGGCGTCAAGCGCATGAATCGGTTGCGAGCGCGCAGACCCTCTCCCCCGTGCAGCGCGATCGCCTGGCTGATCGTGGTGGCGCGGCCGTCATGCAGGAACGCCGTGGCGAACCGCAATCCCATCAGCGGCTCAGTCCGGAACTCGGACGGCTGCGCCTCACCGAGGCAGATGTCCGCCAGGTCGGGCCCCATGTCGTGCAGCAGCAGATCTGTGAACGCCGGCACGACCCGGAATCGCAGCGCGGGCACCGGATTGGGACCGGTCAGGAGCGCCGGGACGTGGCATGAGGCGCAACCGATCCTCCGGAACGTCACCGCTCCGATCGCGCTGGCAAAGTCGAGCGGCACGCGCGGTGGGGGCGCCAGAAAGCGCACGAAGGCATCGGCGGCGTCGAGCTGCTCGGCGCCGATCTCGGGCTCGGGCAGCGGGTCGATACCGGCGGGGAAGGGAAGTCCGCCGACGGTCTGCTCCGTCTGATTCACGGGGTTGGTGATCCCCATCTCCATGACGAACGCGTCCGCATTGAACTCGCGCAGCGTCGCCGCCTGCGCCTTGCGGCCGAACCGCCCGAGGCGACCGTCCGCCGTCCGGTTGGGACGACCGGAGATGCCGTCGCCGTTGCGGTCGAGCGGATCCGCGCGCGCCAGAATCTCCGCGTCCGGCACCGCGTCGAGCAATCCGAATCCGAACAGATCGGGCGTCGTGCGGTGACCGGAATCGGTGGCCGCCGCCGGAATCGGTTCCGACGTGAGGTTGAGGTACGCGCTCAAGGCCGGCGTGAGCTGTTTCTGTATGACCTGCCCGCCGACGGCAGCGAGATCGTCGCAGCGTGCCCCCGCGCCGTGGAATGCCGTGGCGTGAAGCTCGATGTCCTCGCTGCCTTCCGCTGGGTCGTTGTTCCCGCCCCCGCCGACGACCGGCTGCTCGTGGCAGGACGCGCAGCTGACGGCGTTGAACAGCGGGCCGAGCCCGGTTTCCGGCGTGAAGACGGTGGCAAAGACGACGCGACCGGCCTCGAACTGGCGCAGCCGCGCCGCATCGAGATTCCGGAGCGCGGTGCCGAGCGAGGCCGGAACCACCATGAATTCGGGGGTCGGACCGCTCACCCCCGGCGGGGGTAGCGCGGTCGGTGCATTCCTGTCGCAAGCCGTGACGCCGATAAGCGTCGCGAGGAGCAGGGTTCTCTGATTTGCGTGCAGCACGCAGCCCTCCGGGAAACGGATTGAGGCGCACGCCACCCTACGGCGGGGCGGGAGGAAGGCGCCGGTCATATGGGTTTTGTTCGGGAAAATCGCGCACGTGACCATTGACGCGCCGTGCTTAGTCGTGCTTGATTTCTTCTACTTTGATGAAGAAACGACTGGCAGGCTTCGAGGAGCTGGTGCTCCTCGCCACGGCGAGCCTCGGGGAAGAGGCCTACGGTGTGACCGTACAGCAGCGCCTCGAGGCGGAGACCGGGAGCGCCGTCGCGCTCGGCGCGGTCTACGCCGTGCTCGACCGCTTGGAGCGCAAAGGCTACGTGCGTTCGGCGTGGGGCGAAGCCACGCCGCAGCGCGGCGGCCGCCGCAAGCGCATGTTCCGCGTCACCGCGCCCGGTCTCACTGCGCTGCGCGCCATGGGCCGCATCCGGTCGCGCCTCGCACAACCGATTCCCAAACACGCATGACGCGCGTGCTGCGCTGGTTCTGCGATCCCGACAAGCTCGAGGCGATCGAGGGCGACCTCGCCGAGCTGTATGGCGACCGGAGGAGCTGGCGCTACGTCACCGATGTCGTGAGTCTCTGCGTCCGCCAGCCGCGCACCGCCATCCGCTCGTTCGTCGCGGTGCTCGTCGTGCTCGTGCTGGCTGGTCCGACCGCACCGCCGGCCCATTACGTCGTCCACGCGGCGGATCCCGCCGGGGAATTCGTGCTCGAGATCCACCGGGGCCAGGCGATTGCGGCCACCATCGACGGCGCCCGCGTTCCGGAGCGCGATCTCGTACAAACGGGCGACACCCTGATCATCCGCGGCGGTGACAACGGCGCGGACTTCCACATCGCGATCAAACCTGAAGGGGGCATCGAGTGGTACCCGCGGCACTTCTCCTCGCGCTGATTCAAGGACCGCCACCCGAGACCACGGCCAGGATCGTCACCGCGCACCAGTGGGTCGTGCGCCTGGGCCGGGACATGAGCGATTCGATCTGGCCCGGCTTCCGCCCGGACACGATTCCGGTGGCCTACGTGGTCCGGGGCCAGGGAACGCTGCTGCTCGGCTGGCGCGGCGAGCTGCCGCAGGGGTTCCTCCCCATCAGCGGGCTTGCCGGCGGTAGCTGGCTGTCGTCCGCGGATCGCGGCGCCGCGAGCACCGGCACAGAGCTCGACGGTCGTCCCACGGCGCAGGTCGTCGTGAACGACTCGGCGGGCGTGTCCACGCTCGTGGGGCTCACGACACACGAGGCCTTTCACGTCTTCGAGGCGTTATCCCGTCTTCGATCCGCAGAATGAAGCCGGGATGGCGCTCGAAGGGCGGATTCTCGCCGCGGCGGAGCAGGCGGAAACCAAAGTCCGCAAGCGCGCCCTCGCCCGCCAGTTCCTCGCGGTGCGCGAATCGCGCCAACGGGCGCTCGGCGCGGAGCTCGCCGACTTCGAGCAGCTCGCCGAATTGAATGAAGGGCTCGCGGAATACACGCTGGTCCGGGTGCTGATACTCGCGGCGCGGCAACGCGATTTCCCCGATCGCGCCGGTGCGGTGCGATTGCAGACGAGCAAGCTCACCGGTCTCCACAAGCTCACCGAGGATGTGACGCTCTCGATCCGGCTGCGCTACTACGCAACCGGTCCCGCGCTCGGCCTGCTGCTCGACGCGCTCGAGGGATCGTCCTGGAAGACGCGCCTGATGAATCAGAACCTCACCGTGCAGGACGCATTGGCCGACGCGACGGGCTATCGCTCGCAGGAGCTCGGCCTGCGGCGGCAGGCCGAATCGACGTTCGTGATCGCCACCCTGCGACGCTCGGCCGATTCCGGCGTCGCCGGGCTGCGTGCATTCCGCCGGGCACAGGTGGACAGCGTGCTCGCCGCTCCCGGCGTCCTGCTGGTCGTCACGGTCGAGGGCCGCCACCTCGGTCTGTGCGGGATCGATCCGCAGAATCTCCTGCAGGTCGAGCCCGGCGTGCTGCTGCACACGCGCTGGCTGCATGCCTGTGCCGGCGACGCGTTCGAGGCCACGTTCAATACGCCGGTCGTGCAGGATCGCAATGCGCAGAGCCTGCGCGCCGTCGTGGGCGCCGACTCGACCGTGACCGTGACGGTCGGCGCGCAGGGCGATGTGCGAATCGAGTCGCCGCTCGTCTCGCTGCGCGCGACGAAGGCCGACGTCTCTCGCGATGGGCGGGTGTTGACGGTTAAGATCAAGACTTAGTGGCAG
>WNEZ01002597.1_pt1 | contig 15494 bp, 16 predicted proteins | sample 5400521 | NCBI WGS metagenome assembly WNEZ01 (sample SAMN13153339, study PRJNA577476) | soil metagenome | isolation source: 120 cm saprolite under Douglas fir tree site 2 hole 1 replicate 1 | place: USA:California | collected 2015-04-18
TCTCTACCGGTGACAACCAACCGCTGCGTCTTGGCGTCCCATCCCGTCCAGTGTGGCTTGAACGTTTCGCTGATCTTCAAGCGAGAGACCTCCACCGGCTTCGTCCCATTCCTGATGTCGAGGGCAATCAGAGCGTGCTCAGAGGGCACGCTCTGTACCAGATAATGCACAACTATGGTGGGGACCCCACAGAAGTTGCCGGGGAAGGTATATACCAGCTGCGACTTGGGTTCGTCGATGCTCACCCCGGTAATGCGCTCGATTCCACAGCCCAGCGTTTGCACAAAGATCGATCCATCCGGTCCAAGCCGCGGCTCTTCCGGGCTGATGTGAGCGTAGCGGCTCTCCCCTACATCAAAATATTCCGTCTTGAGCAGCTTGAGATCTGAAAGACGCCAAAGCTGGTAGGTGACGCCACGGAGGATATCGTCCTGGTGCATCGAGGAATTGGTGGAGACAACGCGATCGGATTCTGGAAGAACGATGAGACCGTAAGGACTCAGTAGGGCATCTGGAAAACTCGGATCCGCATTGCTGCTGGCGCGAACCACCTTGCCCTGATCGTCAATCTCTACCAGGCCACCGCTGGTGCCCATGTGCCCTTCCGGGGCGCCGTGATGCGCGTGCTGGAATGTAGCGAGCACGTGCCCGTTGGGCAACCGCACAAACGAATGCGGATGCATGTACCCGGCCATATCGGTGAACGACATTTCGACAGTCGGATGCAGCGGGTCGTGCACATCAAAGATGAAAGTGCGGCCAGCGTCATGATCGTTGGCAAAGAGCATTCCGCTGGCAGGCATCGTGTATTCCGTGTGATGTACGTACATGGTCTGTTGATCAGTGGCGACGGTCGTCACCAGATGTCCGTACGAGGGTGAAGCCGGATCAGCATCGATCACCGCGAGAAAGTCGTTGCCCCACCCTTCTCGGCCTTCGGCTCCACAATTGGCCGAACAACCTGCGCGCTTGTTAGCCGCGTCACCAGTCCAGGCAAACAGGTAGTGCCCCGATGCTGTCTTTTTTGGCTCTTGAGAATGCATCGGACGATTGATGCTCCAAACAAGCAGGAAGAGGGCCAGAAGACGGCGGCGCATTGAGATCTCCACTACTTAGATATGTTCCAACACGAAAGCATATCAGTTTGTCTCTCTGAAGTTCCGTTCCGGGCCGTTGCGGTGATCACTTGGACCAACAGGAATCGATTCTAGGGCGATGACGGACAACTCTGACCTTGGAGTCGCAGCACTGCTCTGAAGCAGAAGCCAAGTTCCAGAAGAAAACGTGGTAGCGCCAAATCTGTCTTTCGGCTGCCCGACCTTGAACACGCCAGGGCCGCGGTGTTGAACAGCTTGAACTCAGCAGACGCAAAGCGGGGTTATCGTCACGCGATCGATGAGTTCGTTGACTGGTATTGGCTGGCATGCGCGCCTTTTAATTGTCGAAATACTTCTGCAGTACACCGGGATCGTGCGTTTTGGTAAGTGCAAGCATCAGGAGAATGCGCGCTTTTTGAGGGCTGAGGTCGTCGGCGAGCACGCATCCAATTCTCTTTAGGGCCAGTGCTGAGCCTTTCGCGGTGCCAAGCGGAAATACCCGTCCCGTCGGAACCCGCGTGCTGATGACCACCGGATTGCCGCGTTCACGTTCCGAACGCCAGTCGCGTAGAGAGTCATGAGCAAACCGGAAATTACGAGAGAGCGCCGAGCTTTTGTCGAACGCTCTCAAGGATTTCGTCAGAAAGTCGCGGATCTTTCACGGCGCGAGCCAGTACTACCCCACCGACCATCGCCGATGCCCGAAAGATGGCTTCTTTCCGCTCCCCACCATTAGCGGAGAGAATGTTCTCAAGTCCCTGCTCGAACGCGGCTTTGAGTTCAGGGGTCGAGCGAGCCACCTCCTGGGCCAGTGCGGCCATGGTGCAGCCGTCGCTGACGGGACAGACAGGAAGTCGCCAGAATAGCAAGCGGATATCAAAGGGCGATGTACTTGCGGTATCGCAAGAGTACGGGCGCTTTTTGTCGATCCATCCGAAAGAATCTATGGGATACTGTCGTCGCTATGTGTGTCCGTTGGACTCCGGAGTCCAAAACATTTTCGTACAATAAACGTACAATGGAATGGGCAATGGGGCCTTTTTAGCCGTTGTGGCAGTTCCTGGAATCAATAACTTACGTGCTTTCAACACGCTGATTAGTTCGACTCCCGTCGCCTCCACCAATAACTCGTTTATTATCAATTTCTTACGGGAGACTTTTAATTTCGCACAATAGCATTCTGCCAGAAGGAGATTTTTCCGCAAGACTTTTTCTCTCGGTTTTTCTTCTCGCCGATAGCAAACCAAATTGAACAATCGGATTATTTCTAGCGGGAAAAAAGCTGGGGAGAAAATGCCGCGGTTAAAGCTCCGCAGTGCGGTTTTGGGGGCAGGATCTGCATAACTTCCTGTGAGTCGACCACTCGGGAGGTGACGCGATATTCGTAAACACAAGGGCGTTTAGCAGGACCTACTGTCCCCTTTCACTGGATCCTAGAATGGGAGAATCCTTCGGGATCTCCTTGTCCCACAGATAATGATCGAGCCAGTCGAGGCTGGATTGGGTCGCAGCGCGCATTTCCTTCGGGTTATTAAAGCCATGTCCGAAACCGCTATACAGGATGAGACGACTCTCGACGCCGCAATCCTGAAGAGCGCGGTACAGTTCATATGCATTTGTAGTTTCGGGCATAATCTCTGACTATGGTCAGAGAAATAGAGAAAGCCGCGATTCAAAAAGTCCGCAGTTTCAACAGAACAGTTGCGGAGCGCATCGGTGCCCTCAACGACCAGTTTCTCCAACGAAGTCGCCCAATGAACGAGGCTCGACTGCTTTGGGAAATTGGAAACGACGGAGCCGAAGTTCGCGAGCTTCGTAGCCGCTTGGGAATTGACTCCGGTTATCTCAGCCGCGTGCTGCGGTCCCTCGAAACACAAGGACTTGTCATGACTCGTGCGAACCGTGAGGACCGACGAGTGCGGCGCGCTTCTCTCACCCGGGCGGGGCTGCATGAACGTAAGGAGCTTGACCGGCGATCCGACGCGCTGGCGTCAAGCATTCTCCAGGCGCTTTCGGCCCGTCAGCGCGACAGGCTCATGACTGCAATGGGGGAGGTTGAACGACTCCTCCAAGCATCCATGGTGCGGTTTGCGATCGAAGACCCGACCTCCGCCGATGCCCGATGGTGCTTCAACCAATATTTTGCTGAGCTCAGCAGACGCTTTGAAGAAGGTTTTGATCCCGGGCTTAGCATCTCCGCCGGCCCACAAGAAACTAACTCCTCCCATGGGGCTGTTGCTTCTCGCACGCCTTCACGGCCAGCCTATTGGTTGCGGAGCACTCAAGTTTCATCAACGAAGGCCTGCGGAATTGAAAAGAATGTGGATCGCTCCGGCTGCGCGCGGAGCCGGTGTAGCCCGCCGGCTGCTAGGCGAGCTTGAGCGAACCGCTCGTGAGGCTGGTGCCGTTGTCCTCCGACTTGAGACAAACCGAGCACTCAGCGAGGCAATCGCACTTTACAAACGTTCAAGTTATGTCGAAGTTAAGGCGTTCAACGCCGAACCCTATGCCCACCTCTGGTTCGAAAAAACGCTTGGGAAGAAAACGCAAAGTGGGAAAGTGCAATAATCGCGACTAGTCGGCAGGCGGCTAGTCGAGGACCGTTCCTTCGCCGACAACCACCGCCTCACCACCGACCCGAACTTCCTCGAGAACTCCTGCACGGCTCGAGAGCGAAATGTAAATACGACCCGGGCGGCCCATGCGGACGCCCTGAAGATTCAGGAGCCTCGAGGCATTGTCGGCTGACACTGCGTTGTGCTGAAGGAGATACGCGCCCAGTGGCCCACTAGCGGCGCCTGTGGCCGGATCCTCCGGAATGCCGATGCAGGGTCCGAACATTCGACTGTACACCGTAGCATCATCGTTCGCCGGCTGGCACGAGAATACAAACACAGGGAGCTCTTCGAGATTCAAGCCGCGGAGTAACGTGCACAATCTCCCACGCTCGATAGATGCCGCATCGACCGCCGCGCGCGAACGTAGCGGAACGTACAGAAATGGAACTCCGGACGACGCGACTTGCACCGGCAAGTTTCCGCCTGCAAGGTCGCACGGTTGCACACCGATTGCCGCAGTAACCGCAACACTGTCGGTGACGATGGGCCCGAATGTCGGAATCGGTTGCGTCATCCAGGCAAAGCGCAAGGCGTTCTGATCCCATTCGAGTCCCACGGTCGTTGGTCCTATGCCGAGGCCGAGAACCGCCTTGTCCGCGCCCGTACGCAGTCGTCCCGCTCCTGCGAGCGCAAAAATCGTCCCAATCGTCGGACTCCCGGCCATCGGTAGCTCTCGGGATGGAGTGAAAATGCGAACCCGCGCGTCGGTCTTGGGAGCCTCGGGAGGAAACACGAATGTGGTTTCGGGGAGAGCCATTTCATTTGCGATCCGCTGCATCCGCTTTTCGTCAATTCCCGCCGCATCGGGGAACACAGCCAGCTGGATGCCGGTGAATGGCTGATTCGTAAAAACATCGAGACGGACGTACCGAAGAACAGACATTGGCTTCCTACTCCTTCATCCGAGCGAATTTAAAAGGCAAAGAACCGGATTGCCATCCTGGCGCAGCATCGGACCGCGCTTTGACTGTGTCGGTCCAAGCGGTTCTGCGCTCAACCCTGGGCAACGCCGGCTCGGCCAGACCCGCGCCCCAGCTCACAATCATTTTTTCAATGGTTGAGGGCGAGGCTCCCAGTGCCATGGCACTCCAATCTCGTGCGCCCGCCGACCTACCATGCAGGTCAAACGGTGAGTTCATGCCTCTCGAAGAGCAATCATTGGGTTCACTTTCGTCGCGCGGCGTGCTGGGAGATAGCTAGCCAGCGCGGCCACTGCCAGCAAAAGCAGAGGCACGATCAGAAACACAGCCGGATCATGGGGGCGCACCCCATAGAGCAAACTTGCCATCATGGACGCAGTGGCTGCAGAAAAGACCAATCCGGCAACGATGCCCACGCCAGCAAGTGTGACTCCCTTGTTTAAGAACAATCTCAGAATGTCGCCCCGCCGCGCGCCCAGGGCCATGCGGATACCGATCTCGCGCGATCTTTGGCCGACCATATAAGCCAACAAGCCGTAAATTCCGATGGAGGCCAGAAGCACCGCCAGTCCGGCGAATCCGCCCACCAGATCGGCAGAAAAACGGCGTGAAGCCAGTGACCGATCAAGGATGTCATTCATAGAGACAACATTGAATACGGGTAAGCTGGGATCGACGCTCTGGATTTCATGCCGAATCTGTGGTTCGAGCAGGGTCGCAGGCAGAGACGTCCGCAACACCACGCTCACTTGCTTGTTGGGGTCTTGATAGACCGAAACGTAGATGTGGGGAACGCCATCGATGTCGAGACCGTCATTCTTGATATCCTTAATGATACCCACGACGGTCGTCCATGGCTTGGTAGGGTCTTTTCCGAACCGCACTCGGCGGCCCAGCGGATCGCGGGTTGGCCAATACTTACGAGCGGTGCTTTCATCAATGATGGCCACCGGCTGTTTGCCGTCTTCATCGCCCTCGGTGAATGAGCGGCCGCGTAAGAGCTTCGCCTGCAACACCTTAAAATAATCGGGGCTGATCCGAATTCTCTCGGCGCGCAGATCCTGCGAGGACTCGACCGGTCTATCTTCAATCGCTAAGCGTTCAATCGCTAAGCCACCGACCGCGTTGGGGTTGCTATTGGTGGTCGGTAGAGATGAAGTGATTGCGGCGAGTTCAACGCCCGGAATTGCCTTCATGCGCCGCAGCAACTCACGATCAAAGGCGGCCTTACCAGGAATACCGAGATACGGATCCGTCTTCGGATCGTTGGGGTTTCCTAGCCACGTGTTTGCCGTAACAACTTGAGTTGGGCTAAAGCCTGGATTTTCCTGTAACAGATCCCGCAGCGTACGCAGCAGCAAGCCGGCTCCGACCATCAGTATGACGGCAAATGCCAGTTCCGAGACGATTAGAACATCCCGCAATCGGCCGGTCTTAGTGCTGTAGCCAGAACCGCGACCGCCCTCACGAATGGCCGAGGAGAGAGCGACTTTTGCCGAATGAAGCGCTGGAGCAAGTCCAAAGACTAAGCCGGTGAGAATGGAAATCAGCAGAGCGAAGGCCAGCACCACCCAGTCGATTCGTACTTCGTTGAGCCGGGGAAGGTTCGATGGCACGAAGCGCAGAATGAAACCTAAAGTAACAACCGCGGTTGCGATTCCCGCGGCACCGCCGATGAGCGACAGCAGCATGGACTCGGTCAGCATCTGGCGCACCATGCGGCCGCGGCTCGCCCCCAGCGCTAAGCGCACCGCCATCTCTTGTTGTCGCCCCGAAGCGCGCGCCAAGAGGAGATTGGCAATATTCAACGATACGATGAAAACGATTAGGATTACCGCACCCAGTAACACCAGGAGCATGGGCCGAACCTTGCCCACCAAAGTTTCTTGCAATGGTTGAATCTCAATTGTCCATTGCGCCAGCGGCGGGTAATCAGTGGGAAAGTCGTGCCGCAATTCGGCGGCCATGGCAGTGAGCCGCGCCTGCGCTTGCGCCAGTGTCAGGCCAGGCTTAAGTCGTCCGATTCCAGATACTAAGATCCGGGTGCCACGCATTGGCGGGGGAAAGGGATCTGCGCTGAATCCGCCGGCGCCAAACACTTCCGCGTCGCCCGAAGTCGTCGGTCCAGGATGGCGAAATCCGCGTGGCAGAACCCCAATAATTGTAAGGGGATCACTGTCGATCCGGATGGTACGGCCGAGAACATTCGGGTCGGCGCCATAGGCACGGCGCCACAGGCCATCGCTGATTACGGCCTCTGTAGCGAAACCAGGCGCGAAGTCCTGCGGACCAAACAACCGTCCAATTTGCGGGACCACACCCAGCATGGAAAAGTAGGTAAAACTGGTATTGACCCCCTCGACACGCTCGGGCTGTTTGGCGCCGGTCAAATTCTCGCTACCCTCAAAGATCGGGGTCACATCTTCAAATACACCCGCTCGCGTCTGCAGGTCATCCAGTTCGGGCTTGGAAAACTTAACGTCCCGCAATCCTACGCCGGGCTCGTTAAAGAAGATTCGTACCAAACGATCGGGATCGCGGTAGGGCAGAGAACGCAGCAACACGGCATCCACGATGCTGAAAATGGCCGTGTTGGCTCCCACGCCCAGAGCCAGCGTCAGGACAGCCACGATCGTGAATGTGGGCTTCTTGACCAGCATGCGCAAACCATAGCGAATATCCTGAAGTAATGTCTCCATGAAGACGCTCCTCTCGGTCAATATCACGGAATCACAGAAAGGCGAATTCCCCGACTTGGGACCAATCATTTGGGGCCATTTCCGTCTGTCCCAGATTTCACTGATTTCACTTCACTTTCTTCAGCGGTCCGGCGCAACCATCAGGCGGATGCTCGCCTTGTTCTCTGGAGCGCTGTTGGCTGTCAGCTGTGACTGTCAATAAATCGTCCAGGCAACGGACAAGATCTTCCACTGCCCATCAATTTTGCACACTTGCCAGACTTCGAGGCCTGAATGGTGAACCTTGTCGTTGATGACAAAATCGTAATTAAATGTCACCAGCCCTAGAGGGCCGTCCTGGCGAATCTCGATGTTGCGAAATCTCTCTTCGAGTTTGTCCTTCGACGTAGCGAGGAGTTTTGCAAATCCATCCAGCTGGCTCGGTCCAATCCCATCGAACTGAGCGTTATATTTGCGGGCGCTATCAATCTCTTCCTGGGTGTTGGTGTGATGAAAGAGCACATCAGGGTTCAGCACGAGCTTCGTTAGGGCGTACCCGTCCTTGCGAATAATATCCTGACGGAACTCCTCCAATACGCCACGAATCTTCGTGAGGTCATCGCCGTTGGAGTTGAATTTGGGTTCCGCGTCCTGCGCCGACGCTTGAGAAACCAAGCCACACATAAGGAGTGCAAGGAATACCGTGCCCATTCTCTTTTTATTCATATGCCATTTTCCTTTCAGATCTTGACCTAGGGGTTGGATCGTTAAGGCCGACCGGTTCCATGAACGCAAAGTGGGAAAGTGCAATAATCACTGGCGGCTGCGTCGTTCACATTTTTTTCTATCATGCGTCTATGCACAAAGTCCGACCTGTGTGCTCTTCATACCTGGCATTCGCTGTCGGAATCAGAAACCTCGACAATTATCTCGATCTCCACACAGGAGCCGAATGGGATCTGCGCCGCGCCAAACGCGCTGCGGGCATGCGCGCCGCGCTCGCCAAAGACTTCCAGAAAAAGTTCGGAGGCGCCATTGGCGACCTCGTGCGGTTCGGTAAAGCCGGGAGCGCTGTTCACCAGTACCAGCAGCCTGACGATACGTTTCACCCTATTCAGGTCGTGCAGGGCACCGTGCAACGTCGCGAGGAGTTCGATGGCGACGTCACGCGCTGCCTGCCTGCCCTCCGCCGATGTGATTTCTTGCCCCACTTTGCCGGAGAACGGCTTGCCGTCCTTCTTCGCCAGTCGTCCCGACAAATAAATAAGATTGCCGGTCCGCACAAAGGGCACAAACGACGGGACGTAGCCATCGACCACCGGCGGGGGAACTTCAGGCAAATTGATTTGCAGAGCCTGTAGCCGCTCATAGATACTTGTCATAACTTTTCTCCTGCATCAGTTGCGCCAGTCGCACACCACACTGACAAGGCGATCTATGTCCTGCTCCGAGTTGAATAGATAAGGTGAGACCCGAATCTTGCCGTCCCGCAGGCTCACTATCATGTTTTCCCGCCGCAGCTTCTGGTAAAGCTCGACGGTCTTCTCCGGCTGGCGCGCCGTAAAACATCCAAACGGCCCCCGCCTATCCGGATCCAGCGGACTTGCGGGAACGCACCGGTCTTCAGGGAGGCGAGAAAACATAAATTCAATCAAGTGCCGGTTGTGCTCGGTGACTACTTCCGGGCCGGCGCGCAACACGAAATCTACCGATTCAGCCATCGCGGAAAGATTGAAGTTGTAGTAAGTGGCCCATTCTGCGGCGTCCCAGCGTTTGGCGTCGCGGCACGGTTTGGGGTCGACAAAATTCAACTCCGAAAAATTGTCCGTGTTCTGGCCTGTCCAGTAGAAAGGCATAGGCCGGAGCCTGTCGAGGTGCTCGCTCTTGACCCAGAAAAACCCCGTACCGTAACAGCTCAGCAGCCATTTGTAGGCAGCACACACCATAAAATCGGCGCCGAGATCGTTAACGTTCATTGGCACGGCGCCGCAGGCTTGACTGACATCCAGCAGAAGCAACGCCCCCTGCGCATGACACGCGGCAGCCAATCGGGCAGCGTCCAGCAGGGAGCCGTCGTCATAGCGCACCAGGCTCACGGAGACGATTCTGGTTTTAGGCGCTAGCGCATCAATGAGGTCATCCGCAGTGATAAACCGGTCGCGCGGCGCAATGACTCTGAGCCTCACGCCCTCCCGTTCTTCCATGGGCTTCCAGGTGGCATACTGTAGCGGGAACTCTCGCTGCACGGTGATGATCTCGTCTCCTCGCTTCCACTCGAGGCCGTACGCCACGACCGCAGCGCCGGCGCTGGCTCCCGTGGTGACCGCGATTTCCTCGGGTTTAGCTCCAATCATTTTCGAAAGAGACTTTCGGATTCGCACTGGTGCCTCAAACCACACGGATTCGTCCACCCGATGTGGAAACTTCTTCGCTTCGAGCGCATGCTCGACCGCGCGGATAGATACGCGCGGCATCACCGTATGTGCTGCCGTGTTCAGGTAGGTTGCGTCTTCAATTTCGAACCATTCCTTCTTCCAGTTGGTTACAACCTGAGTTGTCATATGGAGAAGTCACTCCTTGCAGGCAGATGTCGATGGCGTTCCGGTCTTACATTTCACGAGTCGGTGCGAGCAAAGTATTTGCTCAACGGACAACCTGCGGTGGCAAAACCTCTTTCGCCATGTATAACAATTTCACTTAAAAATAATTTCACGAGTCACTTCAGTGCCCAGAACTTTTCTGATCTCATTCCGGTGCACTCTGGCCTGGTTCTGACACGCGCTGTTACAGATTACTTTTTCGGTCACTGCTTCAAACGCGTCCGCTTGATCGCCGATGTCCCCGGCATAAGCCGCCATGTTTTTATAAGTAATCTCGAGATACACATTGGGCTGATCCGGTGATTTTGGAGAGGCCTGGAAGACCTTGTACCCGATGATCAGCCCGGCTTTCTTCGCGGCTTCCATGGTCGGCACCCATGTCGAAGTCACCCATGCCATGTATTCATCAAAGTGCCCGTACTCAACGTGTACGTAGTCCACCTCAGTGACCGGACCGTAGCTATACCCGCGCACATCCTGGGCACGTGCATTAAGCGAAAGTGCGGAAATTGCGAGACACATGGAAAAGATAGCGGCTTTGATCATTTTCTCTTCACCTCGTTTTTCATTGTTGTCCTACTTAGACCAGGGCGGAACGACGCCGTTGCTGCGCGCGTATGCGATCGACTGCCCCAGGTGCTCGTGTTGATCATTGAGAATCAGCATCAGCGCGCCCTGCTTCGTCATGTCTCTTCCGAACAGTTTCACCGGCGCCTGCAGGTCGTTGTCGGAAAGTCCCGTAATCGCTTTTTGCAGATCGACGTAAGAAGCCTTCAGAGCTTCCTGCAATTTCTCCGGATCGGTGATGGGCGCGGGCTTTGCCCCCGTATTCGGTGTGCCCGAAAGCACGCCGACGAGCATGCGGTTCTCCGTAACGATCAGGTTGAAAACGTCGCCGACGGAGCGAACGCCCTGGCCGGGCTTCCAGTCGTACTTGCCCGACATAACGCGCGCGAGTCCGGTGAATTTGTCGGAAAGCGTTCCGGCATCTTTTCCGAAGGCGGCCTGTATTCCTGCCGGCTGCGCCTGCGCCAACGGCCCCATCAGAGCGACCGCAAGCGCGCAAATTCCGTACTGAATCAAAATCTTCTTCATGTGAAACTCCTCCAGGCGATGCGCCTGCTCACCGGACAATATGCCGCGAACAACCAGCGTTTGCAGGAAAAGTGACATGCGGCGTCCGAAGTGAGACAAGCGGTCAGAGTTGGCCGTCAAATACTGGTGCCACGGATCATCGAGTGTGCTTGCTTACATCCTAGAAGACTTTCCTGGCAGGAGACTTTAACCCTGTGACCAAGGTTTCGGAATCTATTTCCTCCGAGGTATTGCTTCCGACGCATCAGCAAGCGCATATGCCGTCACAGCCATCACCGCTGCATTCTCATTCAATTGCTGCACATTCACCTTATCAAGAGTGTCCGCGGCAGAATGATGATAGCTAAAGTAGAACCGCGAATCCTGCGAGGGACTGAGACCGGGAACGCCGAGCTGGACCATACCGGCGATATCCTCGGCGGTTACCTCGTCAGATCTGCTGAGAACGCTTGCTCCAATCGGTGCCAGTGCGTTCGCAACGGGCGCGAGATATCTGGCAGCCTCAGGCGCGCCAAAGAAACTGAGGCCTGTTGGATGGTCGCAGCCTAAGTCGCTTTCCAGCGCCGCTATGTGATAAGTGAGTTCGCTGGAGTGTTCCTGGAGATATGTTGTCGCGCCACTGACGCCGAACTCCTCATTCATCCAGGCGACAAAACGGATTGTGCGTTTTGGATGGATGTTCAGTGACTGCAACAAATGGATCGTCTGCATTGAAATAGCGACCCCGGCGCCATCGTCGATCGCACCTGTCCCAAGATCCCATGAATCCAGATGTCCGGAGACCAATACAACCTCTTCGGGGTGTTCCGACCCCTTCCAATCCGCGATTACGTTGTAGCTGCTTGTCGGAGGAAGAGTTTTCGGCGTAAGAGTGAGTCGCATCGTCACGGGTCCTTGTTTTGACAGTCGCGCCAACAGATCTGCATCCTCTGCGGTAATTGCAGCTGCGGGAACCTTGTCGACTCCCTCGCCGTACAAAGTCAGACCTGTGTGCGGAAGTCGAAAGTCTCCGCCGCCCAGAGAGCGAACCAGCACAGCTGCGGCTCCAAGCGACCCGCCAAACGATGGGCCGACGCCACGATAAGCTAGATTTTGCCCATACGCATCAAGACCAAACCCTTGCGCAGTTAATTCCTTATCGAAAGGCTTGTTGAACAGGACGATCTTTCCCTTGACTTCACCAACGGGCAAGCTCCTCAATTCTGCAAAGGAGCCTACGACCATCACATTTGCAGTAAGACCATCCTCCGACGTTGGCGCAGAGTTTCCCAATGCTGTGACAACGATCTTCTGCGTTGTCCCCGGCGGCATTCCCGGCCACCGGGTTAAGACTGCGTCTTCCTTTCCTCGTACCCAATGAGGAACAGTCGTTTTTTCCAGCGTGACGCTCGTCCCCATCTCCCGCATCTTGGCAGCTACCCATTCGACAGCGGCCTGAGCCTGCAGCGAACCACTGAGCCTCGGACCTATATTGTCCGTGAGGTGCGCAAGCATGTTGTATGCATTCGGGTCCGTCATTGCCGCATCGCGGATGCGCCCCATGGTTGCAAACTGTTCTGCCGTCCATGGTCTCGAGTCTGAATCGGTAAGGCTGGTTAAACGGTCCAGAAAGGAGTTAGGTGGCGGAGTGCTCGCGGGCGCGTTTTGAGCCCAGCAGTTCAACACAAAGAATGCAGCAACTATAGGTGAAGCAAAAAGACGGATTTTCATAGACTGTTTCCGGTACGATACCTTTTCTGTCGAAAAATCTTCTCCCGCCTTAGTCCGCAGTTTGAGCAGCTAGGTCGTTCATCCGGTCTCGTGTCGGCTGGAGAACTCCAAGTTCGATCTGGTGTACAAGGTCTGTAATTGTGGCGTTCATATGTACCGGCACTCCGGACGCGTGGCCTAACGTCACCACATAGCCGTTGATGAAATCGACCTCAGTCTTCCGGCCACGCTCGAAGTCCTGGAGCATCGAAGGTTTGACATCTCCGTAGAAGGCAATTATTTCTTCAACCCACGACTCATAGCGTTGCTCTATCGCGACATTGCTCGCCCAGCCGGGCGGAATTGGGTCCACGGCCAGGCGCTCCGGCCGAGTGCCGGTTGCAAATGCCACCGACAACGCCTCCTCGTACGTCCGTCGGAAGACCTTCTTTCCTGCCTCTGTTTCCATGTACTGGCGCATGGTCTGAGAACAAAGCGCGCCAAGGGTTGTAACGGAGCAGTTGATCAGCAGCTTCGACCAGATGGCACCGGTGATGTTTGAAGATGCCTTGACCTCAATCGCTCGACCCAACGTGCGCGCAACCCGATCGATGCGCTCACTGACGCCACCGGCAAGTTCGCCTATCACTAGATGCCCGGCATTCTTCTGCTCGTAGACACCGGGTTCAACCATCGTGGCGCCAAGACTTGAGAATCCTCCAAGGATCCTGTCTTCGCCGAGACCGTCCGCAAGCACCCGCGCAACCCCGCCGTTCTGTATAGGCAACATAACCCCGCCGGGCGCGAGTAGGCGCAACACGCGGGGCGCGACTTCCAGCGTGTCCTGCGCTTTGGTGGCAAGCAGGATCAAGTCAAATTGGTCTCCCTTTCCGTAGTCCTCAACTGCGGCAATGTCGATAACGTCTGCCCTCACCTCTCCTCCGATGCCGGACACTCGCAGGCCCGATCTGCGCAGCACCTCCGCGGATTCGGTATTGCGAGCCGCAAGCCGGACGGGCAATCCAGCGCGGAGGGCGCGCGCGGCGATTGTTCCACCCAACGCGCCGATGCCCACTATCAGCATTTGCATTGTGAAGCCTCCAAGATGCCCGCGATGAGACTGAAGCCGACCAGTTGCCTCAAGAATCGAGCTCTTTCCCCACCACTTCCCGCAACTGGTGTCATCTTCGATCTATTTTGGAGGCGTGACGTACTGGGCCTCGCCGTTACCAAAGGACCAATTTTCCTTCGGGACTTCAACAAAGTTGATGAGGACATCTTCCTTGCGAATCTTTACTCCTTCGTGGAGATGGTCCGCTAGTGCTTTGTAGAAGCGTTGCTTCAACTCAGTGGAACGGCCGCTATTCAATGTGATCTGAAAAAAGATGCAATCGTCCGACCGATGTATGCCGAGATACTCTCGATCGAATGGCAGGCTCGCCTTCGTGTGTTCCGTGATTACCTGAAATCGGTCATGTTCCGGAACATTGAGAACATCCACCAAGGTCTGGTAAAGGATATCGCCGACTTGAGCACGGTACTGTTCTGATTTTCCCTCGAGTAGATCGATGCGGACTAAAGGCACTTCTCCTCCTTAAATGATGACGGATTATGGAACGCTATTGTCTGGAGCCCAGGCGGTATCGCGATGGACACGCATGAAGGCACGGGAATCCTTCCGAAGGCAGCGTGCAGCCGGCATCCGGCGCTCGCGCCGTCGCAGTTCCAGCGAGCGCGCCTGCCAGAATCCTCGCTGAAAATAGTGTTCGCAGCATTTGTTATCCCTCGCGATGAGCGGGCGATGCCCGCGAAGTTTTGATCGGTGACGTCGCTAAGCCCACACGTCTTGGTCACTCATTGCCGCCGGTTCCTACGCATCGGGCGCGCCTTCGACGTTTAAGACAGAAGCGCGGACGGTGTAGGCGCCCTCAGTATCCTGAGCGCGCGCATCAAACGAAAGTGAGGAAGCCGCGAGACACATAAATAGGACAATAGTCTTAGTCATTTTCTCTTCACCTCTCGTGATATAGCGCGATTTCCGAGCGAAACTGCTCATTTGATCGCCTTCAACGGCTCCCGTGTGCCGATCGGAAGGGCATTGAATCATTTGGTCGGTAGGAGGCTGCGAATCTGCCTGACCGCGTAATCGACCTTCATGTCGAATGCGCGCTTCCCCAGCTCCGCCGTTGAGCGGCGCGCGTCACCCAGGATTCCGTTTTGTGGACTGTGCGGACCGAACCGCGCCTTGCCATCCCCGGCGGTGTGACCGACGACGGGATCTCCCACTGCAGAGGAGACCAGATCCCTGCGCACCCATGTGTTGTCCTTGTCGAGATACATCATTTCCGAGGTGTCAAAAAGGTAACCGTGGAGGCCGAGCGGATAGCCGTGCTGCGTCAGGTACCGATCGAACGCATCATTGGCGGGCCTATAGACCTGGTCACAGTAGAACACACGAGCTCCTCCGCTTAGGTTGCCGTCGAGCTTCTTGGCGACCTCCTCGTAGACCTGCGGCTGGCCGCCACCGTGATCGCCCATCAGAATCACGTTGCGGAAACCGTTGAGGGCCGCTTGCTCCGCGATGCGCTCGAGCATGGCAGCGAGCAGCTCGTTCGTGATCCCGATGGTACCGGGAATCGATTCTGCATCGTTCGGAGTGTAGGGCAACACGGGCAGGTAGATAGCATTGCCGAGTTTTCTCGCGATTGCCTCGACCACCGCATGCGCTATGAGGTTATGGCCGCCGTTCGCGTTCTGGGGGCCTCGTTCCTCGACACCGCCGGTGTAGATGAGCGCC
>WNEZ01002598.1_pt1 | contig 15493 bp, 18 predicted proteins | sample 5400521 | NCBI WGS metagenome assembly WNEZ01 (sample SAMN13153339, study PRJNA577476) | soil metagenome | isolation source: 120 cm saprolite under Douglas fir tree site 2 hole 1 replicate 1 | place: USA:California | collected 2015-04-18
ATGACTGCGCGCCGAGGCTAAATATGACGAGCGCGGACATCCGCCAGCGTTTTCTCAACTTCTTCAAAGAGCGGGACCACAAGGTGTTACCGAGCTCCTCCCTGATCCCGTTCGGCGATCCTACTCTGCTGTTCACCAGTGCCGGCATGGTGCAGTTCAAGCCGTACTTCCTCGGGCAGGCGAAGCCGCCGTTTCCTCGGGTCACCACGTGTCAGAAGGTCTTCCGGTCGTCGGACATTGACGTGGTAGGCCACGACGGCCATCACCTGACCTTCTTCGAGATGCTGGGCAACTTCTCGTTCGGCGACTACTTCAAGGAGAAGGCCATTCCGTACGCGTACGAGTTCCTGACCAAAGAGCTGGGGCTCGAAAAGGAGCGGCTTTGGGCCGGCATCCACAACGACGATAACGAGAGCTTCGAGATCTGGAAGAAGACCGGCATCCCGCCCGAGCGAATCCGTCGCTTTGGTGATGAGTACAACTTCTGGGCCGCGGGTCCGACCGGGCCCTGCGGGCCGGACTCCGAGATCCACTACGACTGGGGCGAGGAGTACGGCTGTGGGCGGCCGGACTGCGGGCCGAACTGCGAGTACTGCGATCGCTTCCTCGAGATCTGGAACCTGGTCTTTATCACGTGGAATCGGGACGAGTCGGGTGTTCGAATCCCGCTTCCCAACAAAGGCATTGACACCGGCATGGGCCTCGAGCGCATCACGTCGGTCGTCAAGCAGAAGCGGTCACTCTTCGACACCGATCCATTCCAGCCATTGGTCCATCACTTTGCCGAAGAAGCGGGCAAGCCCTATGGGGCTAATCCGGAGACCGACGTCTCGTTCCGCGTGCTCGCCGACCATGCCCGAGGCAGCACAATGCTGCTGGCAGACGGCGTAACGCCCGCAAATGATGGCCGTGGTTACGTTCTTCGTCGCCTGATCCGCCGGGCAATGCTGCACGCCCGCCGGCTCGACCCGGCGGTCCACCTGTCTTCGGGCGTGCCACTCGTCGCCCGACTACTGGGCGACGTCTATTCGGAGGCCAGGACGCAGGTGGACCGGATCGCCGAGGTCGTCCGGTCGGAGGAGGAACGGTTTGGCGTCGCCCTGCGCCAGGGAATGGACCGGCTGCAGCCTTTGCTGGAGCGCGGAACCCTTAACCCCCACGAAGTGTTCTACCTGCATGACACGCTCGGCTTCCCGATCGAACTCACGGCGGAGCTGGCCAAAGAGCGAGGCGTGGGGGTGGACATGGAAGCCGTGGCCGCGCTGATGCAGAGTCAGCGCGACCGAAGCCGGGTGGCCACTGGCGGCTTCACCGCCCGACTGGCCGGAAGCGCCAGCCGGTTCGTCGGCTACGACCAGCTGGAAACGGAAACGACCGTCACCGAGGTCTTTCCGGTCGCCGGCGAGCCGGAGCGCGCCGACGTATTCCTGGAGGAGACGCCCTTTTATGCGGAGCGTGGCGGGCAGACCGCCGATACCGGCTGGCTCAGCTGGAAGGGGACGAAGGTTCGTGTTGTCGACGTGCAGCCGCAGGGTGAGGCGATCCGGCATCGCGTCGAGATGCGGCCGGATCGGCTGAAGCCTGGCGACCGCGTCCGGGCGACGGTTGATGCCGCACGCCGCCAGGCGGTGGCGCGGCATCATTCGGCCACTCACCTGCTGCACCGGGCCTTGAGGGACGTTTTGGGCGAGCAGGCGGTCCAGGCCGGCTCCTCGGTTCAGCCCGACTACGCCACCTTCGACTTCCGCTTTCCTCGCGGGTTGACGCCGGACGAGATTGACCGGGTCTCCGCCTTACTGAATGAAAAGATCCGTGCCAACCTCGCCCGCCGCGTCGAGGAGCTTCCGCTCGAGCAGGCGATCGCCACCGGGGCCGTGGCGCTGTTCGACGAGAAGTACGGCGAGCGGGTTCGGGTGGTCTCCTTTGGCGACTGGGCTCGCGAGCTCTGCGGTGGCACGCATGTCGAGCGGACTGGTGAGATCGGCATCGCATTGGTATCGAGCGACCGCAGCATTGGTGCCGGCGTTCGTCGCATCGAAATGCGAGCCGGCGCGGCGGCCGAGCAGCAAATCCGAAACGACGAGCGCGTGCTCCGCGAAGTGGGCGATGCCCTCAGAACGGCCTCTTCGGAGCTGCCTGGCCGGGTCGCGGCGCTGCAGGCGGAAGTTAAACGCCTGGAGAAAGAGACGGCAAATCTTCGCCAGCGGTTGGCGGCCGGAGGGAGTGCTCAGCTGGAAGAGGCCGACATCGAGGGCGTCCGGTTGATGCTGCAACGGGTCGATGAGCAAGAAAAGGATCTGCTCCCGTACGCCGACGAGGCGTTGAACCGTGCCAATGGCAACGGCGTCGCGATCGTGGTCGGCGGTCGCAATTTCGCCGTTAAGGTCGCGAGCCCGCTGGCCGAGCGCCTATCCGCCAATGACCTGATCCAGGCGTTTCGCCAGGTCGCCGGTGGGAAGGGCGGCGGCCGCGGCCAGGTAGGCCAGGGCGGCGGCATCGATCCCAACCGCGTCGACGACGCGTTCAAGTCGGTGCAGGACTATGTCAGGAAAAAGCTGACCTCATGATCAAGATCAAGGACCGGATCAAGCGCCTGCGGCGCGGCGCGGATTACGAGAACTACTACACCGCCCTCGATATCGGGACCGAATACATCAAGGCGCTGGTCGTCAAGCGCGAAGGGAAGAACGGCGTGGTGCTGGGCGCCTCGCGGCAGCGACAGGAATTCGCGGACATGCAGGGGGGCGTTCCCTCCGACATCAAGGGAATCATCGATAGCTGTGACCGGGCCATGTCGCAGGCCGAGGACATGTGCGACACGATCCCCGGCCAGGCCGTCATCGGAATCGCCGGCGAGCTGGTGAAAGGCCTTAGCACGTCGGTGACGGTGCCACGGTCGGACCCCAACCTCAAGATCAATGAAAGCGAGCTGCTGCAGACCTTGCAGCTGGTTGAGAAGCGCGCCCTTCGCGAGGCGAGCCATTCGATGAGCCTCGAACTCGGGGTTTCGGACGTGAACGTCAAGCTAATTAATTCCGCCATCACCAGCGTGCGCATCGACGGCTTCGTCGTGAACAACCCAATCGACTTCCAGGGCAAGCAGATGGTGATTACCGTTTTCAACACCTTTGCGCCGCTGACCCACGTGGGCGCGCTGCAGACGATCGCCTCGGAACTCGACCTGGAACTGATCGCTACGGTTGCGGAGCCTTACGCGATGGCGCGCTGTGCGGCCACCGATGAGGTCTACGACTTCGGCGGAATCTTCATCGACATCGGCGGCGGAACCACTGATATTGCGCTCATCCGCAACGGCGGGATCGAAGGGACCCGGATGTTTCCCCTCGGAGGGCGCGTCTTCACCAAGAAGCTGGCCTCGCGCTTCGGCATCTCCTTCGCCGAGGCCGAGGCGATCAAGCTGCGCCATTCGAAGGGCGAGCTCCCACCTGACCACGCCGAGAAAGTCCACGCCGTGCTGGCCAGGGACGCCGAGGTGCTGGTGGAGGGAGTGGCGATCACGCTGCAGGAAATGGCGAAAGGCGACCGCCTGCCCACCGCCATCTACCTGGCGGGCGGCGGGAGCGCCCTACCAGAGGTCAACGACCAGCTCAATGCCTTCTCCTGGGGGGAGAAGCTCCCGTTCGCCCGGACCCCGACCATCAACCTGCTACGCCCGGTCGACATCCGGGGAATTTATGACTCGACCGGCCTTCTCCTGGACCAGCAGGACATCACCCCGATGGGGCTGGCCTTCCATGCGATCCAGCAGCAATCCGAAGACCAGACGCCCTTATACGGACTGATGCGGAAAGTGCTCAAGGCGATGAAAGTCTGAGCGCCGGGTAAGAAAACCTGACACCGTAACAACTCGACAGTCAGTGACGTTTCCGGTATGAAAGGCTGCGACGTGTTAAAACTGTGAAGACTCTGGCCAAACTGCTCTACGTCGAAGCTGACGAGGAGATCACCGACCTCGTCGACCGCCTGCGAGATCTCAGCCTCGAGGATGAGGTGACCTTTGTCGTCCCGGAACGTGCCCGGGCGCTCCAGAGCCCGATGAGCTTTCGTCTCCTCAAGCGCTACGCAGACAGTTATGGGAAGCGGGTCAACCTGGTCAGCAGCGATTCGCGGCTCCAAACGATGTCCCTGGAAGCCGGCTTTACCGCCTATCCCAGCCTGGCGGCCTACGATCGCGGCACCGAGGTGCACAGCCCGGAGCTGGTCGCCGAGCCCCCTTCGACCGCCACGGCCAGCGCCGCCCCTGCTCCAGCGGTGGCGGCCCCACCGGCGAGCCCGCAGGCGGTCGCCCCCCAGCGTGGCGTTGCGACGTTGGACCGGCCGCGCGAGACGTCCGTGGTTTCGTCTCCACCCAGGCGGCAGGCCCCGTCGCCGCAGAAGCCCGCACCATCGGGGCCGACGCTGCGAAGCTACCGGCCGTACCTGATCGGGGCGGCGGTTCTCGTTGTAGTGGGGTTGTTGGTAGGGATCCTGTACCTCCCGACAGCTACGGCGACCGTGTCCGTGCAGGGGACGGCGGCCAACGCAGATATCACCCTGCTGGGGGCACCCGGAACGGCGGCCGGCTCACCTGACCATTTCGCGACGCAGGCGGTTCACGCCAGCCAGTCCCAGACGTTCCCTGGCACCCCGACCGGGCAGAAGCAGATTGACGCGACGAAGGCGGTCGGCTCAGTCACTTTCTCTCCGAACTGCGGCTCCGACAACTGCTCCTTTACTGTTCGCGCCGGAACCGACGTGAGCACAGGAAGTGGTAAGCACTATCTAACGCAGAAAGACGTGACAGTGCGTTCGGCGCAGACGGTCGCGGTAGCTGCCGTACAAGCCGGCGCAAGCGGGAATACGGAGTCCGACACGATCCACTACATCAACAACGACATCTTGTCGCTGCTCGCTACTGTTGCTAATGCCCAAGCGGTTTCCGGAGGTGCCGACGCGCGTACCGCCACCATCATTCAGCAATCGGACATTGACAGCATCCGTGACGTCTACGCGAAAGATGCCGTTCCGCAAGTGACCGATCAACTCAATGGCAAGGTCCAGGGCCAGAAGCTCGTGCTGGTAGGCGGTGGCGTGCAAGCGACCGCCACCGCGGATCACAAAGTCGGCGAGGAAGTCAACGGCTTCACCATCACGATCAAGGTCGTTGGTGACGCCGTCGCCTTCGATGAGAAGGCGGTCCAACAAATGCTCAAGTCGTTCTTGCAGCGGAAAATCCCGCAGGGCTCGCAGTTGACGACGAACGGGACGACCCTCAAGTACGAAGCGATCGACGCCACCGCCGACGGCCATGTCACGCTCAACGGCCACGCATCGGGCTTCTACACGCCGATCTTCCTCGAGCCGGCGATCCGCGCGCATCTGAAGGGGATGAGCCCAAGCAAGGGGCGCGCCTTCCTCCAGTCGCTCCCAAGCGTGGTCGACGCCCGGGTCACCCAGTCACCGTTCGGCCTGCCGTGGCTGCCGCTCTTCAGCTCCCGCATCACGCTCAAGATCCAGGAGGTCTCCAGCAGCAGCGCGAGTCCGTGAGGATCCTCGCGATCGACCCGGGCACGGTCCGGCTCGGTCTCGCGCTCAGCGATCCTTCCGGGACGATTGCCCAGCCACTGAGTGTGCTGGCCCGCCGCTCGGAGGCTGAGGATCTCAAGACACTCACCGATCTGGTGGAGCGCCACGAGGTTGGACTGATTGTCATCGGGCTGCCGAGGTTGATGAACGGCCGGATTGACGCTGCGGCTCAGCAGGCCCAGCTATTCGGCGCCCAGGTGGCGAAGGCCACCGGCCGGCCGGTAGCATACTGGGACGAACGGCTCACAAGCGTGGCGGCCGAACGATACCTGATCGAACAGGGCAAACGGCGCGGCAAACGGCGCCAGGAGATCGATCGAGTCGCTGCCACGTTATTGTTGCAGGGATATCTCGACTATCGGGCTGGTCGGGCACCAGGAGGCTGAATGCCAGAGATTCCGGAAGCGAACGGGGAAGTACAGACCATCGAGCTGGTCAACGAGAAAACCGGCGAAGAGGAAAGTTACGTCGTTCACGATGTCGTCGAGATCGAAGGCGAAACCTACTACGTGCTGCAGGCGGAGGCCGATGAGGACCGCGTACTCATCCTTCGCCGCGAGGGCGAGTCGCTGGTGACGCTGGACGACGATGAGCACGACCGCGTGGTCGAGCAGCTCGAGGAATTCGAAGAGGAAGACGAGCTCGATGATGACGGCGGTCCTGAACGCTGACTGATCCGAAGCGCTCGCCGATGCGGGCCTCCGCCCCGCGCAAGCGCAGCCGTGCGCTCGGCTGTGTGCAGTGGTTCGTGGTCATCCTGTTCCTACTGCCGGCGGCACTCGGTATCCCGGCCGTGATCGGGTACAGCTGGGTGGACCATCAGCTGAACCAGCCGGCCAACCCCGGCAACTCCAAGGTGCGATTCGTCGTGCCCCCTGGGGCGACGTTTCATGAGGTCGCCGACACGCTGCACCGGACCGGCCTGATCGACTCGGTGACGGTCTTCGACCTGTATGCCCGCTACAAGCACCTGGACCGCAACGTTCAAGCGGGGGCGTACGAGCTGAGCCGGAACCTGAACATGATCCAGATCCTGACCGCCTTGCAGACCGCCATCCCAGAGGAAATCTTCGTGACGATTCCTGAGGGATTCTCGATCAAGAAGACGGCGGCGGCCCTGGACACAGGCGGCACCATCAAGGGAAATGATTACATCGCGCTGGCGGTCCAGGGGCAGTTCAACTATGACTTTCTCAAGGACCTGCCCCCCGGCGCGTCGCTGGAGGGCTTCCTCTTCCCGGATACCTACCTCGTGCCCCGTAACGGGACCGCAAAGGACCTGATCACGCTCCAACTCGAGAACTTCAAGAAGCACTGGGACGACACGCGAAAGAGCCAGGCGGCCCAGCGCAAGCTCAATCCCCTGCAGATCGTCACGATCGCGTCCATGATCGAACGGGAGGCCCGCTACCAGGACGACCGGCCGCTGGTATCCAGCGTGATCTACAACCGGTTGGCGGCCGGCTGGGCGCTCCAGATCGACGCCACCGTCCTCTACGCCCTAGGCCGCTGGCAGGCATCGGTGACGAAGGAGGACCGCATGGTTCAATCGCCTTATAACACCTATCTACATACGGGACTTCCACCTGGACCCATTGCGAACCCAGGCATCAAGGCCATCGATGCCGCGCTCCAACCCGCGAACACCGGGTACTTCTTCTACCTCTCCGACCCCCAGGGCCACAACCACTACGCCAAGACCAACGAAGAGTTCGCCCGCCTCCTCAAGCAGTACGGCCTCCAGTAAGGGTCCGACCCGGCTGCTGCTGCTCGGCGGGGATAGCGACGGGGAGCCCGCCGTCAGCCTGTTCAACGCCGGCTTCGCCGCAGCCGGGATCGAGGCAATCTGCGAGGTCCGGAAGGTGGGTCCGGCCGAACTGCCCCAGGCGATCGCGCGCATCCGCGCCGACCGCAGCGTCCTTGGAGCGGCCGTGACCATGCCTCATACGGTCGCCGCGAGCCGGTTGCTCGACGGCCTCGGCCCAGAAGCGCAGGTCATCAAAGCCGTCAACACCATCAGCCATCGGGCCGGCGCCCTGATCGGCTGGAATACCGATCGTTCGGGCTTCGCGCAGGCACTGGATGACGCCGGTTTCCAGGCGAAGGGACGCTCGGTGCTGGTGGTCGGGGCGGGCGGCGCCGCCCGCGCCTCGATCGACGCACTGCGCGAGGCGGCCACCAAGATCTGGGTCACGAGCCGCGACCTCGATGAGGCCAGGGCCGTCTGCCGCGACCTCGAGGTCACGAGCGGCGGGCCGGCTCCACTGGGGTCTCTTTCGCTGCTGGTTCGGAAGGCCGAGCTGATCGTCAATGCCACGCCGGTTGGAAGTGACGGTGAGTCGGTGCTCTTCCCGGTCGACTGGATCACGCCGAGCCAGTTCGTTTTCGACTTGATCTACCAGCCTCCGGTGACGCCCTTGCTTCGCGGGGCGCGGGAGCAGGGCGCCCGGGCGATGAATGGGTTGACGATGCTGCTCTTCCAGGGGCTGGCGGCTTTCGAGATCTGGACGGGCCAGCCCCCGCCCGAAGCCGCCATGCGAGCAGCGCTCGAACGCGCCGTGGTGGGGCGCCTCAACTCGTGAACCACCTCCTGTTCGCGCTGGGCTGGGCGGTTGTTGGCGCCGGGGTGGGTGTCGGGCTGAACTACCTGTCCCGCTGGTTGGCCCGAGTCGAGGACATCGAGTTCCAACAGTCCGTCCGCGAGTCGGTGCTGATGCCCGCGCTGGCGGCGGCGCTCTTCTTCCTGTTCGCGCTTCAGCTGGGCGTCCAGCCGCTGCTGTTCATCGACTCCGTCTACGTCGTTGTGCTGGTCCAGGTGCTGGGGTTCGATCTGAAGACCCGCTACATTCTCGACCTCGTGATCTTCCCCAGCTGGGTAATTGCGCTTGCCCTCGCCTTTGTCACCCCCTGGACAGCTGGCTGGCCATGGCCCGACTGGCGAACGGCGCCGGTGGCCGCTCTGATCGCCGGCGCCGTGTTCCTGCTGCTCTTCGTTGGCGGCCAGTTGGTCTTTGGCGCCGAGGCATTCGGCTTCGGTGACGTCAAGCTGGCGGTGCTCATCGGGATGGCGACCGGGCTTTCGAACCTTCGGATGGCCCATGCCCTGCTCGATGGGGTCTTCCTGGGTGGGTTTGTGGCGATAATTCTGCTCATCACCCGCATCCGCAGCTTCAAAGACGCCGTCCCCTATGGACCGTTCCTCGTGCTCGGAACCCTGTTCGTCCTCTACAGTCAGGCCCCATGAAAGCCCGCGACCTGCTTCCCGGCGAGCGGATCCTGGCGAGCTCGTCTCGGCACTGGGTCGTCCTGCTACGCCCGATGGCGACCACCATCCTGGCGGTGGCGATTGCGCTGGTGATCCTGGCCCTGCTGCCGATCTCGGGCGAGCTGCGCCTGTTGCTGATGCTGGGCGCAGTCCTGGTCGGGTTGGGTGTCCTCAACCTTTATTACTGGGGCTGGCGCGCCCACGAGTACGTCCTCACCGACCAGCGCGTCATCCTCAACGAGGGAATCGTCTCCAAGTTCTCACGGTCGATCGCGATCGACCGGATCCAGGATCTGACCACCTTCCAGGGGCTCTGGGGCCGGACCTGGGGGTTCGGTGATATCGAGCTCGAGACCGCCGGGCGCGAGGGCGCGGAACTGCTCAGCACGGTGCCGCGCCCACAACAGCTCCGCAATGCGATCTTCAGTCAGATCGAGGCCCGCCGTCGCCAGGGGGGTTCAGCGAACCCCTAGGGGGGTACAATCGCAAGCCGGTATGGTCAACCCCAGTGATTTCCGAAACGGCATGACGATCGAGTGGGAGGGCGAGCTCTGGACCGTGCTCGAATTCCAACAGGGCCAAAACGCCCGCGGGGACACCTTTTTCCGCACCAAGCTTCGCAATGTCCGCAGTGGGTCGATCATCGACCAGAAGTTCCGTGACAAGGATCGCTTTGCCCGCGCCCGGATCGAGAAGGTGGCCATGCAGTACCTTTACAGCGACGGTGACCGCCACTTTTTCATGGACCTGGCGAGCTACGATCAGCTCCCACTGGGCGACGATCAGCTGGGCGACGCCTTGAAGTACCTGAAAGAGAGTTCCTCAATCGACGTCCTGATGTACGAGGGCCGGCCGCTCGGCGTCGAGTTACCCACCACCGTTGATCTCAAGGTGACGGACACCTCGCCCGGATTCAAGGGCGACACCGCGGCCGGCGGAGGCAAGCCGGCGACGGTGGAGACCGGGCTGATCCTGAACGTGCCCTTTTTTGTCAACGAAGGCGACGTTATTCGGGTCGATACCCGCAGCGGCGCCTACGTGGAGCGGGTCTAAGCCGTGCCGGACCGTCCACTCGGCTCCGTCAAGGTGGCCAACGAGGTCATCGCCCACATTGCCTCGCTGACGGCCAGTCAGGTGCAGGGCATCGTTGGCATGTACCAGGCGAAAGCCCGAGACGGCCATCGCGTCCTCCCGGCCAGCAGCTCCCACAAGGGCGTTCGCGTAGACATGGGCAATGACGCACTGAACCTCGAGCTGTTCGTGATCGTCGATCACTCGGCCCACGTTCCCACGGTGGCGGCGGAAGTGCAGCGGCAGGTGGCGGATGCGATTGACAAGATGCTCGGTCTCGAAGTCCGCCAGGTGAACGTCTTCGTCGGGGACGTGAGGTTCCCCGAAGACGCGTAGGCGGCCTTTCGTGCAGCCCTAGTGGGACGGCGCCACCTGGCCCGCGAGCTCGCGCTCAAGGTGCTGTTCGAGCTCGAGACCGATGGCGGCGATGTGGAACGGTCGCTCCAATACCATGTCGCGGAGTCGCGCGCCGATGCCGAGGTGGCGGATTTCGCCCGGACCCTGATCCAGGGCGTGCGCGACCATCAAACCGAGATCGATGCCCAGCTCAAGGAGGCCTCGAGTAACTGGGGTCTCGACCAGATGGCGAAGGTGGAGCGCACCCTGTTGCGAATCGCCAGCTTCGAGATTCTCTACCTGCCCAGCGTTCCGCTCAAGGCGGCCATCAACGAGTCGATCGAGCTGGCCAAGACCTTCGGCGGCCCCGACTCCGGCAAGTTCGTCAACGGCATCCTCGGCCGGATCGCTGCCGACGCCGAGATCCGCAAGCATCCCGCCGACAGCAAGTCCCAGGGGGCCCCGTGATGTCAAACGAAGACGTCGCCCAGATGGATTACGAGACGGCGGCCGCCGAGCTGGAGCGAACGGTTCAGCAGCTGGGGAAGGAGCAGGAGGATCTCGCGGAGTCGGTCCGCAGTTTCGAGCGCGGCCTCGCGCTGGCGCGGCGCTGCGCCCGGCTGCTCGATGATGCCGAGCGGCGACTGAAAGAGCTGGCGCCTGCCGGCGAGCGCCAACCGGGTCCGTGACGCTGCTCCGAAACCCGTATTTCGTCGTTCCCCTGATCGCCTGGGGGATCGCCCAGGTGGCCAAGGTCATCTTCGACTCCGTCCTGTTGCACCGGTTCAGCGTGCGGCGGCTGGCCACCGCGGGTGGGATGCCCAGCTCGCACAGCGCGCTGGTCGTCTCTCTGACGACGATCGTCGGCCGCCTCGAGGGGGTGCAGTCGCCGCTCTTCGCGGTCTGCCTGATCTTCGCCAGTGTTGTCATGTACGACGCCACCGGTGTCCGGCGAGCGGCCGGCCAGCAAGCGATGATCCTGAATCGGCTGATCGACGACCTGTTCATCGCGCACCAGGGCCTCCGCCAGGAGCGGCTGCGCGAGCTGCTCGGCCATACGCCGATCGAAGTGATCGCGGGAGCGCTGCTCGGGATTATTGTCGGGCTGGGAATATGGCGCTGATGGTTGAGGGCCGCGTCCGCCTGGACCAGGCGCTCGTGGCGCAAGGGCTCGTGGCGTCGAGGCAACGCGCCCAGGCGATGGTCCGTGCCGGCCTGGTGCGGGTGGCGGGGGCGGTGGCCGACCGTCCGGACCAGATGGTCGACCCCAGTGTCAGTATCGGGTTGGACCACGCCAAAGCCTATGTCAGTCGGGGGGGCGACAAGCTCGCGGCCGCGCTCGACGCCTTTGGCATCGACCCGGCTGAATGTGTCTGCCTCGATGTTGGCGCGTCAACCGGTGGGTTTACGGACATCTTGCTGCAACGGGGCGCCGCACGGGTGATCGCCGTCGACGTCGGTTACGGCCAGCTGGCTTGGAGCCTTCGCCAGGACCCACGGGTCACCGTCCTGGAGCGGGTCAACATCCGGCACCTGGATCGGTTGCCAGTCCCAGCGGATCTGGCCGTGGTCGACGTCTCGTTCATTTCCTTGCGGCTGGTGCTGCCGCGCGTCCGCGAGCTGCTCAGCCCGCCGGGCGATGTCGTGGCGCTGGTCAAGCCGCAGTTCGAGGTCGGCAAGGGCGCCGTGGGGAAGGGTGGCGTCGTGCGCGACCCGGCAGAGCATGGTCGGGTCCTTGGCGAGCTCCGGCAATTTGCGCAGGAGAGCGGGTACGAGGTTGCCGCCGAAATCCCCTCGCCGATCCTCGGCGCGAAGGGCAATCGCGAGTTCTTTCTGCATCTGAGGCGAAGTGACTGACGCGGTTGGCATCGTCTGCCATCCACGCATCGACATCGGCGGTGCCCCGGTGATGGAGGCTCGACGGCGGCTCGAAGCGGGCGGCTTTCGTGTGTGGACCTATTGCGCAACGGCGGAAGAGCGCCCCGGCGCGCTGGAGGGCGAGCTAAACGGCACCCGCCTGATCGTCAGCATCGGGGGCGACGGCACCTTGCTCTGGACGGCCCAGCAGGCAGCGGCCGCCCATATTCCGGTCCTGGGGATCAACGCCGGCCGCCTGGGCTTCCTGACTCAGGTCCAGCTCGGCGAAGAGGGAAAGGCACTCGAACGTTGGGCGGCCGGCGACTTCACGTTGCAGCGCCGAACCCTGCTCGAGGCACAGATCGACGACCGCGTCTTTCTTGCCCTGAACGACGTGACGGTGCACAAGGGTGTCGAGATCAACCTGATCCGGATCGAGGCGTTGGTCGACGGCCATGCGGCGGGCCGGTTCGACGCCGACGGTGTAATCGTCTCGACGCCGACGGGCTCAACCGGTTATGCGCTCTCCCTCGGTGGGCCGATCATCCACCCCGACGTGCGAGCGATCGTGTTCATGCCGCTCAACCCACACAGCCTGTTCAACCGCCCGGTCGTGCTACCAGAAAGCTCCCACATCACCATCCGGCTGCCGTCGGCCTCAGCGATCCTCACCTGTGACGGCCAGCAGACCTACGCGCTCCAGGTTGGGGCGGAGGTTCAGATTGCCGCGCCCGGTTTGCAGGTGGAGCTCGTCCAGTTCAGCGGAGGGCGCAACTTCTTCGAGCTGCTTCGCCGAAAACTGCGGTGGGGACTGCCGCTCACCGATGGCCTCGAGTGACAGGCGGGAAATCCCGCCACCCTGACGCACGATGATCTCCCCGATGCGTCGGGTTGGCCAGTTCTGGCGCCATGCGTCGGCCCGCGTCACGCCAGAGGAGCGCGCGCGTGCCGAGCGAGTGCTGGGCCCGCTCGCGCCCTACTTCCTGGAGCTGCCGGTCAATGATCAGCGCCATGGCCTCGACGTGCTCGAGACCGTGACGCGTCTCGAGAGCCAGCCGAGCCAGCTGCTGCAGCAGGCGGCGCTGCTGCACGACCTTGGGAAGATTGAGGCACATTTTTCGGTGATCGAGCGGAGCCTGACCGTGTTTCTGCGGGCGGTCTCGCCGCTGACCTTTTGGGCCTGGCAGCGGTCCCGGCCCGCCTTCGCGCGCCGGTATGAGATCTATGCGAACCACGCGCGGATCGGCGCCGAACGGTTGCACGCGGCGGGCGCGACCGATCTCGCCGCCATCGTCGCCGAGCATCATGCGACGAATCCACTATCCGCGGTGACCCGCCGCCTGCAGCAGGCGGACGGACGGCATTGACAGGCGGGAAATCCCGCCACCCTGACACGGGCGAGATCACGGCCGAGCTCGAGCGCGACCCGATCTATGTCGTTCGGACGCCCGCCTTCGATGGTCCGATCGAGCTACTACTCTCCCTGGCGCAGCGAGCCGAGGTCGACCTCAAGGCAATCTCGCTCGCCAGCCTTACGGATGACTACCTTCGCGCCATCGAGCAGGAGCATCCGCCGCTCGATCGGCTGGCCGCCTTCCTGGTGATCGGCGCGCGGCTGGTCCAGCTGAAGGCGGCAGGCCTGATGCCGGATGCGACGGCCGGGGAGGAGGAAGACCTCCAGGCCTGGGAAGACGCGATCAAGGGACGCCTCGAAGAGTACAAGCGATTCAAGGAGCTCGCCGAGTCACTGATGCGCCGTCACGCCAGCGGGCGCTTCACCTTCGCGGGGCTGCTCGAGCCGGACGTGATCCCGCTGGCGCGGGTGCAGGTGAGTCTCGACGCGCTCGCCAGCGCGTTCCGACAAGTGCTCGATCGGTTGCCACCGCCGGGACAGGTCACGGTGGAGATGGAGCACGTCTCGCTCGGCGAGAAGCTCGAAGAGCTGCGGCAGATGCTGGCGGGTCAAGCGCAGCTCAACTTCAGCGCGATCTTCCGGCACGCACGCACGCGGCTGGAAGCCGTGGTGACCTTCCTGGCGCTCCTCGAGCTGATTAGAATCGGTGAGGCCCGCGTGGCCCAGGCCTCGGCCTTCGCCGAGATCATCGTGCACGGACAGGAGAGGAAGGAAACACAGTGAGCTCCACGATCGAGGGTGCGACGCAGGTACGGGATACGACGGGCCTGGCCGCCGCCCTCGAGGCGGTGCTCTTCACTCTCAACCGCGCGGTCACCGTGCTCGAACTCCAGGAGATCCTGCAGTCGCCGCTGCCGGACATCGAAGCCGCCGCCGCCACCCTGACCGAAACGCTGGCCGGCCGCGGCCTCTTTCTCCAACGTCATCAGGACCAGCTCCAGCTGGTGACCGACCCGGCGCAGGCGGACGTGGTCCGTCGCGTCCTCCGACCCGAGTACCCGGCGCGTCTTTCGCCCGCGGCGTACGAGACGCTCGCCATCATCGCCTACCGGCAGCCGCTCACCCGCGCGCGCATCGAGGAGATTCGCGGCGTCAACTGCGAGGCGGTGCTGGAGAGCCTCGAAGAAAAGGGATTGATCGAAGAGACCGGCCGGCTCGACGCGCCGGGTACGCCTCGCCTCTTCGGCACCACCATGAGGTTCCTCCAGATCCTGGGACTGAGCAGCCTGAACGAGCTGCCACCGTTACCGCAATCCGGCTCAACCAGTTCCTAGCGCGCTCGGGCGTCGCGGCCCGGCGCAAGGCCGACCAGTTGATCGCCGCAGGACAGGTTTCGGTGAACGGCACGCCCGCCATTGCCGGCCAGCAGGTCACCCCGGGGATCGACCAGGTGACCGTCAACGGCAAGCCGGTCGAACCGGTGTCGACCTCGACCTACCTGATGATGAACAAGCCCGTGGGCGTGTTGACCAGCGTGGGCGACGACCGCGGCCGGCAAACCGTCGTTGATCACCTCCCAGCCTACCGGCCGCGTGTCTTCCCGGTTGGACGGCTCGACCTCGACAGCCGGGGGTTGCTGTTGTTGACCGATGACGGCGAGCTGGCGGGACGCCTGATGCACCCCCGCTACCATGTCGAGAAGGAATACCGGGTCGTGGTCAGGGGCCGCCCCGGTGAAGAGGCATTGCGGCGACTCTCGGAGGGGATGGTCGTGCGAGGGGAGCGATTCGAGCCGGCGGACGTCCGAGTGCTCGACAGCACCGACGGCGAGACCCGGCTGTCGATGGTGCTGCGTGAGGGCCGCAAGCGCGAAGTGCGCCGGCTCTGGCAGGCGCTCGGTCATCCAGTGCTCGATTTGCAGCGAGTCCGTATCGATGGGCTCGAGCTTGGCGACCTTGCCGAGGGCGGCGTCCGCCCACTTCGCTCCGACGAGGTGGCCCGCTTGAAGGCCGCGGCGGGTCTTT
>WNEZ01008747.1_pt1 | contig 15493 bp, 15 predicted proteins | sample 5400521 | NCBI WGS metagenome assembly WNEZ01 (sample SAMN13153339, study PRJNA577476) | soil metagenome | isolation source: 120 cm saprolite under Douglas fir tree site 2 hole 1 replicate 1 | place: USA:California | collected 2015-04-18
ATCTGGAAGCTCGTGCAGCGTTTCCATGACGTATCGCCCTGCGCCGGCGGCTATGTCCAAAATGCGAACAGCTCGCCCTTCCTTGTGAAGCTTTTCGATCGCGTTCCTCAACGCATTCTTAAGGTTCGCTTTCCGCTGCCGAATGCCGCGCCAACCGATGCTGTTGAGATACGATTTGTCGATCAAACGGCCGACGCCTAGCGAGCCGCGCGGTTTATTTTCGTAAACGTAATCGAGCGAAAGTCCCGAATCGAAGCCGTTCCGCCAGCCGAGATCCACGCCGTGGCTCAAGCGCCCGGCCGCTCTTAGTCCAGCGCGTGCGACGGCAAACTTCATTCCGCCGCGCGACTTTAGCCGCTCATATTCATCCCACGTGTAGCCAGCCTGATCCGCGTTCAAAAGCGAAGGCTGAGTCACCGGCTCGGCGAAGCGCTCCCGAACGAACTCACGCACGCGGTGCACAGCCAGATGTCGATCTTGATCATGAAAGATGGCGTGATAAGCCCCCGGATAAATCTCCATTTCCTTTAACGGCGACGAAAGCCGGTTAAAAAATTCACGCTGCGCCTTCAGGCTAACGACCCAATCATGGCCGGCTCCGATCATCAACGTCGGTGTTTGGATTGCGCCCGCGTCCGCGACCAATCGGTCCGCTGTGTCGTTAAGATCAAGCAAAACATTGACCGCAATTTGCCGGAAGATAAGCGGGTCGGCGTCGTACTGTGCAGCCTGCTCTTGGTCTCGAGTCAGGAGCTTCGATCTGACGTAACTCTTCACCTGGCCTGGGCCGAACAGTTTTTGTTTCATTCGCAGAAACGGAACGGCGAAGGGAACGTAAAGCTTCACGTGAAACGCAGCCGTAGCCAGAATCATTGCGCGAATCGGCGGCGCGTAATCGTGCACCCAAGCCGCGACACTGACCGCGGCAAGGCTGTGAGCGAGAACGATCATGTTTTCGATAGGGATTTCGTGGCGCTCGGAAATGTGGTGCGCAAAAGCGTCCACATCTCTGATCACGTCGGCAAAATTATTCGCGGCGCCGCGTTCGCCCGGCGATCGCCCATGGCCGCGTGCGTCCCATGCAAAAACGCCGATGTCTTTGAGCCCGAGTAAATCGACTGTTTCCTGCCACCGGCCAGAGTGCTCGTGGCCGCGATGAAAAAGTAAAATGGCTTTGTCGGTCGCTTCGCGAGGAATCCACGCGCGATAGAACAGCTCCGCGCCGTCCCAACTCGTCATGGCATGCTCAGTCGCTTCCATTGCTTTCTTCCAATTCCTTCACCGCGCGATGCAATTCCGCTGCGATTGTGCAGATGTCGATCTTGTTTGCGTTGCGCGACGAATAGTTGCGAGGCGCGCCAACAATGAGTCGAACTTTTTTTGGACCCGGCAGACGCCGACCCTTCGGCCACGCGCGAAAAGCGCCCTGCAAATAACAGGGCAGAACCGTGACGTCACGCCCGGCAACGAGCGCGCCGATTCCCGATTTGAATTCCCGTGTCTCGCCCGTTTCCGATCGCGTGCCCTCTGGAAAAATGATCAGGATATTTTCGGGATCGTCGAGAAGTTCCGAGCAGATGGAGAGGCTCCGGCGAACGCGAACTCGGCGCGCAAAGGGCAGCGCATTGGTAACCACGGCAGCGACGAAGGTGCGCGGCACGCTTTGGAAAAAATAATCTGCCGCTGCGGCTGGAAAAGCGCGATGCAATTTGCGCAAGGGCAGCGCGGCGAGAAGGCAGAGCGTGTCGAGATGACTGGAATGATTTGCTACGATGACGAGCGATCGGTTCATCCGAAGATTTTCATGTCCGATAATTTCAAACCGGTGATAGATGCGCAGCCATCCGCGGATGATTAATGCAATCAGAGCGCGCACTCCGTACACCAGCATGTCGGGCTCGCGCGGAAATCGGCGCAAGCGATCAACGAAGTGTTGATCGATGTCGCAGGCGGAATCGTAATGCCAGGTTTTCATCGTAACCGGTAATAATATCCCGCCATGTGCATGAACAGTGGCGCAACGTAAATCAAACTGTCGATGCGATCCAAGATTCCGCCGTGCCCAGGAATCGCCGCGCCCATGTCCTTGGTTCCGATGTCTCGTTTGATCACGCTGATGGAGAGATCGCCGAGCAGTCCGCCGATTCCGACGATCAGCCCGGTAAGAATCAGTTGCGTCACGCCGAAAAATGGAAACGAAAATCGCAGCAACCAGGGCAAAACCATCGAAACCGCGAGCGCGCCAAGCGCGCCTTCCAAGGTTTTGTTCGGACTGATTTCGCTGCGAAGCGGATGTCGCCCAAACAATCTGCCAAATGTAAACGCGGCGACGTCATTCAATTCGGTCGCGAAGATGACGTAACAAAGAAATCCGTAGGCATTCGTCGCGTTCGCCAGAAAACCCAGATGTCCGAACATCCAGCCGATGTAAATAAAGCCCACGATGCTCAATGACATCTTTTGCAGTTCGCCCCGGGCGCGGTTGCGCAGGATCGGAATGAGCAGGATCAATGCAATAGCGAAAACCGGCACGGCCATAAAAAAGCCATACCAGCCTGCACCCGGCTCTTCGCCGCGCGGATGCGGTATCCAGGATGCAATGCCGACCGCAACGATGCCGGCATAAACGGCGCCTGTCATCCACCAGTCGCGATACAATCCAGAAGAGCGCGCGAATTCCTTGAATCCAAAAATCGAAAGCAATGTCACCCCAAGAATGACCGGGACGCGTCCCGCGAAAACAACCAGCAGCCCGATCGACGCCATCACCAGCCACGAACGATAGGTTTTCCAGATCGCGCCCAGCTCCTTCTTTAATCCCCAACGGAGGAAACCGAGAATCGCGCCACCAAGGGCGAGCGAAACAGGAACGATCAGGAGGTACGCGCGAAACACTGGGTCGTGCAGCGCGGTCTGCGGAGACATCATCGCGCGCTATCTTGAATCGTGGTCATGATCCGCTTCAAGCGAACGATTATTGTTTGCAAGCAGCCCGCGATTATGACCAGACAAGTCCAATCGAGAATGGTTACCCTGCAAAAATCGTGTAACCCGGCTTGGCATGATCGACACACAAACATCGCCCAAGCCCCGAGGCTCAGCGCAACCATCCGCCACGGCTTTGACATGATTCCGCCAAATTCGCGCCGCCCGCCAATCGCTTGGCCGAAAAGTCCCACGTAGGCGGTGAACAAGGAAAGGATCGCCGTCCAATAGCCAATTAAAGGATTCATTAGATCGCTGTGCGCGACGCCGACGAAAATAATCACATCGGAGATTCGATCCGGCAGATCGTTCACAATCTCTCCGCGCGCACTCGCCTTTCCCGCCGCGACCGCAACCATGCCGTCCAGCATGTTGAACCAAAGTCGGAGATAACAAAACAGCGGGGCAATAATGAGCAGCCACGCATTTCTGCCTGATTTCCAAAAACAAAGCGCCGCAGCGAGCGCGGCCACGATCGACAAGTACGAAATCGCGTCGGGAGAAATGCCAAGGCGCACGCACAAATTCGCCGATCCGTCTCCAGTGCGACGGAACATCTGCGCGATCGGCCGCCGCGACGTCGGTTGGTATTCCACCATTCCTTACGCTTTAGCGAAAAGCCAAGCGCATCGCGCGACAAATCTGGCGCTCTTCAACATCCGGACAGATCTGCATCGTTCTGGAACTTCGTCATTGGAATTTCCGCCTAAATCAATTTACCATCGCCGTCATGAAAATTTTCACCATCATTGCCCGCGTTCTTCTCGGGCTCGTTTTCGTCATCTTCGGTTCCAACGCATTCCTGCATTTCCTTCCGATGCCGCCGCTCCCGCAAGGTGTTGCCGGTGAATATTTGCACGCCTTTTTTGCCAGCGGCTACGTCTACTTCATTGGCGGCTTCCAAGTCATCGGTGGTTTGCTTCTTCTGATCGGTTGCTTCGTCCCGCTTGGCCTGACGATTCTCGGCGCCATCATAGTAAATATTTGGTTGTTTCACATTTTGATGACGCCCGAGGGGCTGCCAACCGCAATTGTCGTTACGATTCTTGAATTATTTCTGGTCTGGCGGTATCGCGATGCCTTCAGAGGCATCGTGCGCGCCTGATCATTCGGACTATGACTACACAAATCAGCAACAAAACAGCTCACGCTGTGGTGCGCGGCGATGCGCTCAGTTTCAGACAAGAGATTGTTGCGGGTAAACACCACCTTCTTGCTGATGAACCGGTGAGTGCAGGTTGGCGGCGATACCGGCCCCGATCCGTACGATTATCTGCTGGCAGCGCTGGGCGTCTGCACATCGATGACGGTCGGGTTATATGCGTGCCGAAAGCAATTGCCGCTCGAGAACATCACGGTTTCGCTCTGGCACTCGCGCATCCGCGCGAAAGATTGCGAAGAGTGCGAGACGAAAGAAGGCATGCTCGATAGAATCGAGGTCGAGGTCGACCTGACCGGTTCATTGACTCCGGAGCAACACGCAAAACTGATGGAGATCGCCGCGAAATGCCCGGTTCATCGGACGCTCACATCGGAGATCAATATACAGCTGCGAGCTGCTCCGAAATCAACAGCGTCGTGAATTGCACGGTTGTAGCCGGCATCGGTGATGTCGGCTGGGAGTTTGCGATCCTTGCATCGGCCGGGTCAACGAACCCGGTTACAACACCTCGTAAGGCGAAACATCGACTACAACATCACCTTCCGCCAAAAAGTTTGCGGAAAGATCTGAAGAAGCGGCTCGGGAGGGTCGCCGCTTTTTGCGGAAGACCCTGCAACTGTTGGGCAAATGGCCATTGTTCACCTCCATGCGCCTGGCACGCAACAGTCGGCACCTTGTCGGCCGGTAGATCGATGTCGTACGCAGTTCCAGCCGCCTGGCAGCCAGTAGTAGCGAGCTGATTTGAAATCGAACAAACCGTGGCGTGTTGAATCGGCATCGTCGGTTGCAACGGCTGTGCGGGATAATGCTCTGCCGCTTTGTTCATCACCTGTGTCCAGACCGGCAGCGCGAGCGCGGCGCCGTAACCGTGTGGAATAATTGTTGCAGGCTGGTCAAATCCCACCCAAACACCACAGGTCAGGGTGCTGGTGTAACCCAGAAACCAAGCATCCTTATAATCGTTAGTCGTCCCGGTCTTGCCGGCTGCTGGCAACCTGAAGCCTAATGACCTCGCGCTGGCGGCGGTTCCACTCGTCAAAACTTGTTCCATTAATTGGGAGGTCATCCATGCCGCGCTTGGGTCAAGCGCTGGTGCAGAGATATGCGCGGCGCGATAAATCGGCTTGTGCTGCTGGTTGTCAATGCGCTCGATGATGTATGCCTGCTTGCGCGCCCCGGCATTCGGAAAAACAGAGTAAGCGGCAGTGAGATCTTTCAGGTTCGTCTCGAACGAACCGATGTAAATCGCAGGCCCGTGCGGAACATTTTGAGAAAGGCTCAGCGTGTTAGCGACGTTTTGCACCGCGTCGAGTCCGGCGAATTGGCCGACGCGTACGCTCATGGTGTTGCGAGAATGGATAAGACCGTATGAGCAGGGCTGGATGCCGACGTAAGTCCCGTCTGAATTTCCCGGCGACCAATTTCCGGCGCCTTCGATTTCCCCGGGTTGAATCGGGCCGTCACTAATGGCAGCACCCGGCAAGAGCCCATGGGTAAAAGCTACCGTGTAAACGAATGGTTTAAACGCAGAACCAACCTGCCGGTTTGTCGGAGCGAGCGCGCGATTAAATTTGCTTTGTGCATAATCGCGGCCACCAACGAGTGCGCGAATGCCGCCGCTTGGGTTATCGATCGTCACGACCGCACCTTCCAGATATGGCATCGATGAATCCCCTTCTCCGCTCTCCGGCGGCCGATAACTCGCTTTCAGCGGATGATGGAAATTGGATTGATGCTCGATCTTCGTGAGTTGTGTCTCGAGCGCCTGCTGCGCAGCGTTTTGCACCGCCGGATCGAGCGTGGTGTAAATCGAGAGGCCTCCGTTGTCGATCTGGTCCTGTGTTAACAACAAATTCAAATCACGCTGCACCGCGTCCATCGCATAATTCTCCTGGATGAAGGGTAGACGCTTGCGACGCGGCGTGATTTTCGCTTTCTTTGCCTCATCGGCTTCCGCTGACGACAGTGTTTTCAATGCCACCATGCGATCTAGGACCACGTTGCGTTGCATCGCTGCGCCTCGCGGGTTTTTGAGTGGTGAAAAACGATTCGGGCTTCGGATTAATCCTGCGAGAAGAGCAGCTTCCGGAAGATTCAGCTGGGACGCACTCTTGCCAAAGTAAGCCTGAGAGGCCGTCTCAACTCCGTAACAACCATTCCCGAAATAGATCCGGTTTACGTACAGCTCCAGAATCTGCTGCTTCGTGAACTGACGCTCAATGCGCAAAGCAACCATCGCTTCCAGCAGTTTTCGACTCATGGTGCGGCCACCGAGCGGGAGGCTATTACGCGCGAGCTGCTGGGTGATGCTGCTGGCACCCTCCTTGGCTGAGCCACTTAGAACATCGTGGACAAGCGCCCGCAGGATCCCGCGCCAATCAATCCCTTGGTGCGCATAGAAGCGAGCATCCTCGCGCGCCAGCACCGCCGCGATAAAAAGCGGTGAGACTTCGCTTAGCGAAACCTTCAGCCGGTTCGCGCCCGCGAGACGACTATAGATTTTCCCATCGACATCAAAAACCGTGTTTCGCTCAGAGGAAAACAGCGAGACCGCCGGCTGCCATCGCGGCCAGCAGCGTGATCTTCCAGCCATAGCGAAAGAGACGGCTTCCGCTTTTCTTCTTCCCGGATCGGAGACGAGCGAAGAACTTCATCGCTGAAAGGGTTAGAAAAGTTAAAAGAGTTACAAGGTTAAAACGGTTTAACCTTTTTGACTCCTTAACCCCTCAGCGGTTCAACATTCAACCGTTTTAACATTGTAACCGGTTTACAAATTACAAATTGAGCTTCACTACGCCCTCGTGCTGCTCGGTCGCGCACGGAGCATTTGTCGGAACGTCCGTCGCCGCATCGCTCGCCTGCACAATCTTATTGTCGGTCAAGTACTGCTCGACTTCCTCGCCGCTGATATCGGCAAGCACTTGCCCGTTAATTTCAACACAGGGCGAAAGCGGCTGGCCGCTCTTGGTTTCCATTTCCCAGCGAAACGCCGGATTCTGGATGATGTCCTTTTCGGTGTACGGAAGATTGTATTTTGCGAGCACGGCGCGCACACCGGCGCTCCAGCCACAAGATGTTTTTAAATAAGCGGTAATTTCAGGCGTTTGCATTTGCTCACTATACCACAACTTCGAAACTTGTAATCTCGGGAACGATTCAGCATCATAGCGTCCGACCTCCGTTAAGCAGCACAGTTTCCCTTTTGTTCCCCAGCAACCCGTCGCATAGTTTCTGTGATGGATTCGAACATGAACCGCGCAGTCAATGAACTGCTCCACACTTACAGTGAAACTGGCGGGATAAATTATCTCGATGCCGCCGCGACCCTGCCGTCGCGTCTCGCCATCGAGTCGGCCTGCGCTGAACTAATGAGCTTGATGTTTCCCGGCTTTCGCAGTGAAGCGCTGGTGAGTTCCCAGGATTTGGCCGAAACGACCCGAACTCGCATCAGAAATTTGCACGCACGGCTCAAAACGGAGATGTGCCGGAGTCTCGGCAAGATTCCGCCTAACGAGGCGACCGAAGCAAAAGCCGAAGAACTTTTATCAGCGTTTTTAGCAGGGTTGCCACCGGTGCGACGGATTCTTTGGACGGACATCGACGCCGCCTACGAGGGTGACCCGGCTGCAAAAAGTTACGAGGAAATAATTCTCGCTTATCCTGCTTTGGAAGCCATCGCGATTTATCGAATGGCGCATCTTTTATATGACAAGGTGCCGCTCATTCCACGCATCATGACCGAGTGGGCCCACAGCCGCACGGGAATCGATATTCATCCCGGCGCACAGATTGGATCGCATTTTTTTATCGACCACGGCACCGGTGTAGTGATCGGCGAGACATGTGAGATCGGCTCGCGGGTGAAACTTTATCACGGCGTCACCCTCGGCGCGCGCAGCTTTCAGAAGAACGAGCACGGCAAAATCAAAAAAGGTGGCAAGCGGCATCCAAAAGTGGAGGATGACGTCACGATTTATCCTAATTCAACCGTGCTCGGAGGCGAAACCGTAATCGGGGCTCGCAGTACCATCGGCGGAAACGTTTTTCTCGTGCAAAGTGTTCCGCCGGATTCGCTGGTCTATTACGAGGAAAAACAATTGCGCATCGTGCCCAAGCGGCCGCGCCAAACGGGTGATCGCGGTGAAGGGTTCACCGGATGATTACGAGCGCAACTGTAGCCGCTTCGGTGCTTGCCACGCCGAAGGTGTGCGAAGTGGACAAAACCTAGCAGGGCAAGAGCATGAGTAAGAGGACGAGAACCAAATGATTTATCTCGACTACAACGCGAGTACGCCGCTGTGCGACCGAGCGCGCGACGCGATGCAGCCGTACCTCGACCGGCATTTTGGAAATCCATCGAGCGTGCATGCGGCTGGACGCGAAGCGCGCGCTGCCATCGACAGTGCGCGGGACAAACTCGCCGCGCTTCTGCGCGTCAAGCCGCACGAATTGATCTTCACCAGCGGCGGAACGGAGTCATGTAACCTGGCTGTTCTCGGTCTTGCACGATGTCAATCGTCGCGCGGTGGTCACGTGATCTCGAACAAAGCGGAACACCACGCAGTCTTGAACGCGCTCGAATATTTGGAAAAGCGCGAAAATTTCGACGTGAGTTGGCTGAATGTTTCGCGAGACGGAATAGTCGACCTCGATCAGCTCGCCGAATCGATCCGCCCAGAGACGCGGTTGGTTTCGATCATGACCGCGAATAACGAAACTGGCGTAATTCAACCGATCCGCGAAATCTCGGAGATCTGTCGTGATCGTGGCGTCCTGTTGCACAGCGATATGGTGCAATCGTTCGGCAAGACCGACATCGACCTTTCGTCGGTCGATTCCGCCAGTTTCGCGGCGCACAAGTTTTATGGACCAAAAGGCGCGGGATTCCTTTTCCTACGGAGTGGTTTATCGATTCACCCAATCATGTTTGGCGGTGCGCACGAGAATGAGCGGCGACCCGGGACGGAAAATGTCGCTGCAATCGCTGGCATGGCGGCGGCCGCGGAATGGGCGCTGCGCGCTCGCGAGGACGAACAGAAGCGCGAAGCACAATTGCGAGACACATTGTGGGCGCGCACTGCGCAGGTTTTTCCCGACGCACAGCAAAACGGCGATCCGACGCGTCGCCTGGCCAACACGCTCAATGTGAGTTTCACCGGTTTCGATTCGGAGACGATGCTGATGGCCCTCGATTTGGAAGGCGTTTGCGCCTCAAGCGGCTCAGCCTGCATGGTTGGGTCGGTAGTGGCGTCCCATGTTTTACTCGCGATGGGGTTGCCAATGGAACGAGCCAGGTCGGCCGTTCGCTTTTCGTTAGGCAAACAAACAACCGCACAAGAAATCGACGGCGCCGCGAAAGCAATCGGACGGATCATCGAGCGATTGATGAAAGCCAGCAGCGCATATGCGGTTGCTTAGGCAGCTCGAATTAGGGTTTCGGGACACAGACATCCCGTCCGTTGTGGCCGGGGCCGGTGACCCCGGCGCCGCAGTCGGCCCCGAAAGCTTTCGGGCCGTCTTCAGCAAACACCAAGATGTCGATCTTGAAGAAAAAGCGAGAGAACTTCTGCGGACCAACGGCGCATGTCGAATCGCAATGGAAATTCGCGTCGAATGGAATGCGCGTCTGAAAACTTGCGCGGGCCGAGCCGATTATTGCGGCAAGCTAATCTCGTTAAATCCGCGACTTTGTGATCACGGGGCTACGGAGGTCGATCGAACGTTGCGGCACGAAATTGCGCATCTTCTTGCGCATTTTCGAACTGGCCGCCGGCGGATCTTGCCGCATGGCGTCGAGTGGCGGCAGGCTTGTCAGGATTTAGAAATCGGCGACGAGAAGCGTTGTCATACTCTTCCGTTTCCAATCAGCGAACGTGTTCAGCGCTATCTCTATAAATGTCCAAATTGCCATCGCGATTTTCCCCGCGTGCGCCGATTAAAGCGTGCAGTTGCGTGCCTGACATGTTGTCGCGCGCATAACGGTGGAGAATTCGATGCACGTTTTCGGTTGCGACTCGTCTCTATCCGCTAATCTGTCATGTCGAGCGAAGTCTGCCGCTGCTGCGGGATTACTGTTTTATTAACATACAGAGACTCCTCGACGTTGCCCGGAATAACAAAAAAGAAACCTTACGCGAGGCTCACATTTCTCCGTCTCCCTCGCCCTTGCGTGATTTCTCTCCACGCAATTTTGCCTGGATAAAGATGTCGATGCTGCCGTCCATGACATCCTGCACGTTGCTCGTTTCCGCGCCGGTGCGGTGATCTTTCACCATTTGATACGGCTGAAAAACATAGGAGCGAATCTGATTGCCCCAGGCGATGTCACCTTTCTCTGAGTATTGCCGGTCGATCTCGGCACGCTTCTTGTCCTGCTCGATTTCGTAGAGCTTCGCTTTTAACATTTTCATCGCGAGGTCACGGTTGCGCCCCTGGCTCCGCTCAGCCTGGCAGGCGACCATAATCCCGCTGGGTTTGTGCAAAATCCGCACGGCAGTTTCCACTTTGTTGACGTTTTGCCCGCCTTTGCCGCCGCTGCGAAACGTGTCGATCTCAATATCGGCCGGATTGATTTCAATCGGGGCAGTGTCGGCGATTTCCGGGACAACATCGACACTGGCGAATGAAGTGTGGCGCCGCTTGTTCGCATCGAACGGCGAGATACGGACGAGGCGATGCACGCCGCGCTCGGTTTGAAGATGACCGTAAGCGCATTCGCCGGTCACCAGCAATGTCGCCGATTTTATACCCACTTCTTCGCCCTGCTGAATGTCCACGGTCTGTGATTTGAAACCACTTCGCTCAATCCAGCGCTGGTACATCCGCAGCAACATGTCAGCCCAATCGCACGACTCGGTACCGCCCGCACCTGAGTGAATAGTGAGAAACGCATTAGCACGATCGTTCTCCCCCGAAAGAAACTGGCGCAACTCAAATTCTTCCATCTTGTGAATTAAGCGGTCGTGTTCGGTCGCCACGTCTTTCTCTGCGTGAGAGCGTGCGGTTGCATCGGTTTCTTCAGCAGCCAGCTGCTGCAACGCGCTGAAGTCCTCGATTTCGCGTTCCAACTCTTGAAACGGATTGATGAGGGAGCGTAATCGGGAGACCTCCTCGACATCAGTTTGAGCGCGCTCGCGATTCGACCAGAAATCGGGCGCGGCCATTCGCCCTTCGATTACTGCTAGATTTTTCTGGAGCTTTTCGACGTCAAAGAAACCTCCACAATTCGCGGACGCGCGATTTCAAATCTTCAGGATCAGTCGATGGAAGCTCACTAGCCATTAGGCAAAGATAATCATGAGCGCCTACTTGTCATGTCGAGTGAAGTCGAGACATCTCTTTATTGCAGGGGGACAAGGCAAGAAAGAAAAAACAATAGTAAGAGATTCCTCCACTGCGGTCGGAATGACAAGCAGACACGTAGTGGACGCGTGTCACGACGAAGAATCGCTATTTGCGCACGGAATCGACGGCTTTCGGTTTTGTAGCGCGCGCCGGCTCGAGACGAAAAACTGTTTCGCCTTCCTTCATGAGATCAAGACGATCGCGCGCAATCGTTTCCAGATAAGTCGCGTCAGTCTTGAGGAGATTGACCTCGCGCGTTTGACGCGCGAGCAAACTCTGTTGCTCGTTTACCTGTTTTTGAAGGTCGTCGATCTCCGCGCGGCTCTGCATCAGTTTTTTATAAGGCGGAACGAACAGGCTCACGATCACGAGCCAGACCGCGAGAACGAGCAGAACACGAAGAATTCGGTTGAGTCGTTGCCAAACTGTGGCTTCGCGACGCGCGCGGAAATCGGCGTAAGTCTGATCCACTTAACCCATTTTAGCGCCGTACACGGCTTTGTCACCAAGTTCTTCTTCGATTCGCAGCAGCTGATTGTATTTCGCAATTCGATCGCTGCGGGAAAGCGACCCGGTTTTGATTTGACCGGCATTGGTCGCGACCGCGACGTCAGCGATGGTCGCGTCTTCCGTCTCGCCTGAGCGATGACTAATCACAGTCGCGTAATTGTTTTTCTGTGCCAGATCAATTGTCGCCAGCGTTTCGGTAAGCGTACCGATCTGATTCACCTTGATCAAAATCGAATTCGCCACCCGCTCGGCAATTCCCCTCCGGAGAAATCCGACATTCGTGACAAAAACATCATCGCCGACGAGTTGAATCTTTTGACCAAGCCTTGCGGTCAGCTTTTTCCAGCCGGTCCAATCATTTTCGGCACAGCCATCTTCGATCGAAATAATCGGAAACCGAGAACAAAGATAGCCATAGTACTCGATAAGTTCTTCAGCGGTCTTTCTTGAACCATCCGATTTCTTGAAGACATAAACCTTATTTTCCCTGTCGTAGAATTCAGAAGCGGCTGGATCCAGTGCGATAAAAATTTGCTGGCCGAGCTTGTAGCCGGCCTTCTGAATCGCAATTGCAATCGATTCCAATGCCTCCTCGGCGGAACCAAGTTGCGGCGCAAATCCACCTTCGTCGCCGATTGCCGTGGAAAGATGTCGATCTTTCAGGACAGATTTGAGCGCGTGAAAAACTTCCGCGCCATAACGCAATGCTTCCGAAAAAGTTGGCGCGCCTCGTGGTACAATCATGAATTCTTGAAAATCGATCGGCGCGTCCGAATGCGCGCCACCGTTCAAGATGTTCATCATCGGCACCGGCAAAACTCTTGCCTCGGGCCCGCCGAGGTAACGAAACAGCGGAAGATTTTCGGCAGCGGCAGCGGCATGCGCTACCGCCAACGAAACTCCGAGCAGCGCGTTTGCGCCCAGATTCTTTTTGTTCGACGTGCCATCAAGCTCGATCAGCTTATTGTCGATCTTTCCTTGGTCGCGCGCATCCCAGCCTTTAAGCACCGGCGCGATCTTATCGTTAACATTCGCGGCTGCCTTCTTGACACCTTTCCCGCCAAACCGGCTTTTGTCGCCATCCCGCAATTCCCATGCTTCATGCTCGCCGGTGCTCGCTCCACTTGGAATTGCCGCCCGTCCAAGCGCGCCGCCTTCGACGCGCACATCGACTTCAATTGTTGGATTGCCGCGTGAATCCAAAATTTCGCGGGCGATGATATAGCGGATTGAAGTCTTTGACATTGAACAATATCGCAGCCCAGAAGATTGCGCGCCGCAATCATGCGTACGAGCAGCAGATTCTTCAACTAATCTTCGCCATCGACGAGAACCCAACGACGCCTGAGTTTGTCGCGGCCGAGATTACCATTGGCAATTTAGCCGAGACACGGATAATCTGACCGGTGATTCATTTGACGAGATTAGGCGCGATCGGCTTGATCGGCGGCATTTTGGCGGCCGTCGGCGCGGAGACCGGACGTCTCCCGGCCGATCAACTCGCAAAAGCAGTCAGAAGCGATTCCATAAGCATCCCGACCCCGGGCGAACTTTTCGCGGCCCTTGAGAAACCGGGCAAAACAGACTGGTCGGGCCAATATCGCGGGCCGATACCGATAACGTATCGCAACCGCGCGCAAATCGCCCTCAACCTCGGCGGCTTGATTGCCGATGGATTCATTGCCGTCGAAGCCAAGGACAGCCAGCAAGTAAAAAATATCGGCTCAGACATCATCAAGCTCGCCAAGGCTCTTGGGGTAAGTGAGAACCTGCTGAGCCGGGGCAATAGCATCAACGAATTCGCCGAGAACAACGAATGGGACACGTTGCAGGAAGAACTGGAGGCGACCCAGAACGAAGTGAAATCCTCGATGCAATCGCACAGTGACCAGGACTTGGTAATTCTGGTGAGTCTCGGTGGTTGGATTCGCGGCACGCAAGTAGTCAGCGGAGCGATCATGCAAAACTACGACGCACGAAGCGCGAAAGTCCTGCGCCAGCCAGCGCTCGTCAAGTTCATGCAATCGAAGATTAACGAAATCTCTCCCGAACTTCGAGGCGAGCCGCTGGTCAAAGATGTGAACGAACAACTCGCTGGGATTGAGAAGCTCGTTTCTTTCCCGGCGGACAAAACGCCGAGCGTTGATGAAGTGCGGAAAGTCAACAAAGCGGTCGACAAGGTGATGGAGGAGATTGAGAACAAAGCTGTCGCGAGATGAAACGCCGCTTGCTGATTTTCCTGTCGATCTTTGTACTGGCCGCCAGCATTTCTGCCCGTGCCGAGACAGATGCTGAAGTTGAAGCACGCAAGGCCGCACTAGACCTTGCCGGAGCATTTTCGAACGAGGGTTTCAAGATCCGGGATGGCCACTGGTGCGGGACCGTTAAGCAGAACGATCATGCCCTCGTCGCGGTGAATCTCTACGCAGGAAACCAGTATTGGTTCTCTGCTGGCGCCACCGAACCAGCGAAGAAAATTGCGGTGAGCGTTTATGATGAGACTGGAAAGCAAGTCACGACTGAAGACTACAATGCCGGGGAAAAAGCTGCTGCCGGTTTTTCGCCTACGAACAGCGGCCAGTACTTCGTCTCGGTCGATCTCGTTGAAGGTCAGCCAGGCAGTTTTTGTCTCATCTATTCTTACAAGTGAGCTGTAGCCGCATTGCTGCCTGCCGTGCCAAAGCTGTGCGAAGCCGGGGCTGAAAATGTAAGCTCGAGTAATTTGTCGGTGGAGCACAATTTCGCGCGCTCACTCCTTTGCTAGAATCAAACCAGGCATGATCTCGCTCCAGATATTTTACGAGGGGAACGTCCAGGGCGTGGGTTTCCGCTGGTCGGTACGACATATCGCCAAGGGCTTCGATGTCACTGGCTGGGTGCGCAACCTGTTGGACGGTCGCGTGGAACTTCAGATTAACGGAGAGGAAGACGAAGTGCGTGCGTTCCTCGACGGCATCGCGCAAAGCGACCTCCGCGCGCTTATTCGCAAACAAACCGAAAATAAATTGAAGAACCCGATTGCCGCCCGCGGTTTTGAAATTCGCCATGAGTGATCCCGCAGTTGCTGTTCGAGGATTGACGGAAATTTTTCCTGTTCCCTTGCATCGTCAGTCGATTGTCGCAGTGCGCGATCTCGACCTTCGCGTTGAGCCGGGCGAAGTTTACGGCCTGCTTGGCCCGAATGGCTCGGGCAAGAGCACGACTCTCAAAATTATCCTCGGCCTCGTTTCCCCGACGCGTGGCCGTACGGAGATTTTCGGCCGTGACAGCCGTTTAGTTGAAAGCCGGCGGGCAGTCGGTTTTCTCCCCGAGAATCCTTACTTTTACAAATTTCTCACCGGCGAAGAAACGCTGCGTTTCTTTGGGCGGCTTTGCGGACTTACAGGTGTCCGATTAAAAAATCGCATAAACGACTTGCTCGACCTCGTCGGACTGACGAAGGCACGCACACGGCGACTGGGCACATATTCGAAAAGGGATGTTGCAGCGCAT
>WNEZ01002603.1_pt1 | contig 15483 bp, 11 predicted proteins | sample 5400521 | NCBI WGS metagenome assembly WNEZ01 (sample SAMN13153339, study PRJNA577476) | soil metagenome | isolation source: 120 cm saprolite under Douglas fir tree site 2 hole 1 replicate 1 | place: USA:California | collected 2015-04-18
CAGGGCTGGAGAAATATCTGGGCAGCGGGCTCATCAAGGGCATCGGCCCGGTGACGGCCAGGCGGATTGTGGCCCAATTCGGCCTGGAGACGCTCGACATCATCGAGCAGTCGTGCTCTCGTCTGATCGAGGTCCCGGGTATCGCCGAGAAGCGCGTGGCTCTGATCGAAAAGGCCTGGGTCGCACAGCAAGCGATCAAGGAGGTCATGCTGTTTCTGCGCGGTCACAATGTCTCGACGACCTACGCCGTGAAGATCTACAAGCACTACGGCGACCAGGCCATCGAGGTGGTCTCGCATAACCCCTATCAACTGGCCGCCGATATTTTCGGCATCGGCTTCGTGACTGCCGACACGATCGCGCGCAACATCGGTATCGCTCCCGATTCTGACTTCCGCTATCGGGCGGGAATGCTCTACGTGCTGCAGCAGGCGGCCGAGGAGGGTCACTGCTTCCTGCCGGAGCGGGAACTGACTGAGCGCGTCGTCAAGCGGCTGGCGCTGCCAGACTCCCCCGTAGATCCTATACATATAGGCGAGCTCATCGCACAGATGGCTCAGGACAGGCAGCTCATCACACAACCCGGCTACGGCGACCTCGAGGACCAACGCTTGTGCTACTCACCTGCGTTCTACCACACCGAGCAGGCCCTGGCCGCACGTCTGGCAGCCTTTGCGAAAGCGCCGGTTGCGGTCGACCTCCCACGTGTGCAGCGCTGGATCGAGCGGTACACACAGAAGCGGGACATCACCCTCTCAGGGGAGCAGCGCCAAGCGGTCGAACTGGCTGCTTCCTCGCGCCTGCTGGTGCTGACCGGAGGACCCGGATGCGGCAAGACGTTCACTTTTAGGTGTTGTTAGATGAGAGGGAGTCGAAGTAGTTCCTGAGCGTCTTCAATCTACAGCAAACTCCGCTTTAGACTGTTTCTTCAGGCATTTTACCACACCTTTTTGATTGCGTAAATGGAACACGTCCTTTTCAGCAGGGCTTGTGAATTATTGCTGAGGTAGGAACGCCCCAAGGCTAGATGTCTGGAGCCTGAAGGCCGTGCATGCCCAGCGAGTAGCCGATTTCGCCGCCGTGATGCAGATCATGCTCGATCACATGCCAGACAACCCAGCCACGCGTGTGAGTATATTTTTGGCCTTCCCACTCCTCCTCGAAGACTATTTGCAGATCAGCGGGCCTGTAGCGTGCCAGCGCTTCCTGCATCACCTGCCAGGTGACAGCTAATCCGTTCACCAGTTCACTTGCGGAGCGCGTTGGATTACCAGGTTCATCCCAATGGGAGATAGCACCGAAGGCGTCATCTCCCTCGCGCAGAACATCGTGGTACCAGCCCGCGCGCACTGCGATAATGTGACGCGCCAATTCATCGATTGAACGCAGGTTGGGCGCGGCACGCAACGCAAGCTGCTCATCGGATAACGGAGCAAGAGCTTTGCTCAAATTGCTCTGATACGTTTGCCAGCCCTCAGTCATAATGGCAAGGGTTACATTCGTGTCACTCATGAATATTGCTCCTCCATGTATTTTCATTGATCCTTCCAGATTCAACGCCAGTATAGCACATCGGTTCTTTCTCTTTCACAGCAATAATTCACAAGCCCTGTCCTTTTCAGACGTGCATCTGGGTGAAAAACAAGGAGCGGAAATCGCAGAAACATTACACGGGTTTCTGTGCCTTCACCAGTTTGGGAGCAGCCCAGGGATTCCCATACCAGAAGTGCCAACCAAGCGTCTGGTGGGCCACATCGGACATCCCTAATTCGCTCAAGCGCTTTCCATACTGTGACGTTGCGCGGAAGTCGACAATCACGAGTCTGCCGCCGGGCTTGAGCACCCGTACCGCTTCGTTGATGGCCTGCAAAGTCCTTCGAGGTCCGAGATATTGTGGATCGCCATGCTTGAGACCACTAGATCGAATGAATCATCACTGAAAGGGAGATGCCGCATGTCTGCCGTGTGTAATGCCACACGCTCGGCAACACCTTCCCGTTCAGCGTTCTGCTGGGTGACGGAGGGCGCGTTCCCCGACTGCTCGTTGGTCTTCCACACATCAATGCCGGTTGCTTTTCCCGAGGGGAGAAGGCGCGCCGCCATGAGGAGAACCGCACCGCGGCCACACCCCACATCAAGGAGGTGCTCATCTCCCTGCAGCCCAAGCTGGAGCAAAATATCTGCCCAGACCTGGAATTTGCCCTGACGTGTCGTGTACACATAACTCACGACATTAAGAAGGAATACAACGGCGCAAGCAAAGCAGATCAGGCCAAGGATTGGGAGAGTGAAGACCCAGAAGCTCAAAAGGCCAAGCAGGAGAAACAGAAGGCCGACGAAGCTGAGCAAGAAAGGCCACATCGGCTCATCGAAACCATACGCTCCGCGCCTGTTAGTGAACGGACGCGCATCCGAGAGAATAAGACGTTCCATGATCTCCTCCTGCTGTCAAACTGTTCTATGCACTGTAACGGCTGCTTGTTCGCTGGAGTAACGCTCTTTCGCCATTCTCTTCAAGATGGAGAAGTGCGTTTCACTTGCTTGAGGCGATCAGCAAGAGCCGTGTAGCGTTGTCGATCCAGCATGCGTTTCACCGCAAACCCAATGGATTTGGGCGGCCCAACAATGATTGCCAACTGCTTGGCTCTGGTCAGTCCGGTGTACAAAAGATTCCGTGAGAGAAGTAAGTAATGCTGCATGTACAGCGGCAAAATCACAACGGGATATTCGCTTCCCTGGCTCTTGTGGATGGTTACGGCCCACGCGAGCGAGAGTTCAGAGAGATCGGCATAATCGTAACTGACAGCTCGCTCGTCGGCGAACTGGATGACCACTTCTTGCTCTTCCAGGTCGATGCTGACTACTGTGCCCACATCTCCATTGAACACCTCGCGCTGGTAGTCGTTGACTTGCTGAATCACCCGGTCGCCAACACGCAGGACACTCCCGCCACGAGACAATTCTGCCTTTCCTGGTTTGGCAGGATTAAGGACCTGTTGGAGCATGATGTTGAGTTGCCGCGTGCCGATCTCGCCACGGGTAGCCGGACAGAGTACCTGCACTTGTTGAGCCGAGTTGATTCCGCGTTTTGGGAGAAACTCGCTCACCAGATGACGAATACCCTCCGCACCCAGTTCTGGTTCAGGAGCCTCTAGCCAGAGACAGTCAGACTCCGCGAACCTGGTGGTTGGAGTAAGCTGCGGATACTGCCCAGCATTGATCCGATGAGCATTCGTGATGATCTGGCTGGTCGCTGCCTGTCTGAAAACCTCCGTGAGCCGCACAACCGGGATCTGCTCGGAGGCAATCAGGTCGCGCAAGACCATGCCAGGGCCAACGCTCGGCAATTGATCGATATCCCCGACCAACAAAACTTGCGCTGAGGGCGGAATGGCTTTGACCAAAGAGTGTGCCAGAAACATGTCCAACATTGACGTTTCATCGACGACAATCGCCTCAGCCTCCAGTGGGTTGTCCTCATTGGAGCGAAATTGCATCGTTTTGGGATCAAAGGCGAGCAGGCGGTGGATGGTTTTCGCTTCGCATTTGGTCATCTCGGCAAGCCGCTGCGCTGCTCGTCCGGTGGGGGCAGCCAGCAGGATCGATTTGCCCATCGCGCGCCACAACGCAACAATGGCACGCGTGCTAAACGTCTTGCCGCATCCGGGACCGCCGGTGAGCACCAGCAGACGAGAGGACGCCGCCAGTTCAACGGCGCGTCGCTGCTCTGCCGAGAGCGTAATGCCGCGCTTCTGGGTGAACCGGTCAATCCAGAGGCTCACGCGCTCCAGATCGACTTCGACCGGCGCGCTGGCAAAGGCAGCGAGCCGCCTGGCCAGGGCCACCTCCGTATGGTAGAAGGCCGGCGCGTAGCAGATTTGCTGGTCCGCCAGGTCGCCATAGCCTTGCTCGACGATGAGTTGCTGTTCTTTGGCCATCGCGTCAATCAGCGTCACGATGCGCGTTGGGTCAACGGGCGCGTCCGGCAAGGCCAGCCGTTTCGTGGAATGTTCGACGAGTTTCTTTACCGGAAGAAAGCAGTGGCCCTCTTCGCCGGCCTGGCTGAGCACATAGAGCAGGCCAGCCTGATAGCGAAAATCGGAATCCGGGGCAATCCCTAATTTACGGGCGATGGTGTCAGCGGTGATGAAGCCGATGCCGTAGATATCCGTCGCGAGCTGGTAAGGATTCTTCGAGACAATCTCGATGGACTGGTCGCCGTAGTGCTTGTAGATTTTAACGGCATAGGTGGTCGAGACATCGTGGCCCTGGAGAAACAGCATCACTTCCTTAATCGCCTTTTGCGCGGCCCAGGCACGCTCAATCATGCCGACGCGCCGCTCGCCAATGCCAGGAACTTCAATGAGCCGTGAGCACGACTGCTCAATGATCTCCAGCGTGTCCAGAGCGAAATGCGCCACAATGCGTTTGGCGGTGACGGGACCAATACCTTTGATGAGGCCGCTGCCCAGGTATTTTTCCAGGCCGGTGAGGGTGGCCGGCTTGGTTTCCTGGGCTGACACCACCTGGAACTGCTGGCCGTATTTGGCATGCTCGCGGTAATATCCGGTGAGGCGCAGAGTCTGACCAGCGTGGATGTCAGGAAAGCTGCCCACAATGGTGATCAGATCGTGGGCGGAAGGCACCTTGAGCCGCGCCACGGTGTAGCCAGAATCCTCAGCATGATACGTCACCCGCTCCACGATCCCCTGCAAGTGTTCCGTGGGTGGGTAGCCCCGTTCAACGGCGGTGTCAGATGATGACACGATTTCGCACGTTCCTTTCCACGACTGACGAGAGAGCAACGACTCATTCCTGTTCACTTTGGCGCTCATTGTGCTACGACGGGAGATGCTTGTCAAGAAGCGCGGCAGCTTGTTCAAGTAGTGCGGGGAAGTGTTGCTTTGGCCTTCTTTCCAGGCGAAGAGGGTTGGCTTTTGTGTGCTGCCTCTTCCAATCGTTGTTGGAGGTCAAGCACCTCAAACTGGAGACAAGCCAGTTGCTGTTGGCAAGCTGCGTACTCCTGCTCGACCGCAATGAGCCGCTCTACCAGATTGTCTTTGGTCTGCTGCAAGTAGCGTTGACGAACTCGTTGGGTGTCACGATTTGGAGTAATGCGCGAGGGTTGCGCAGAGACATGGACCTTACTCTTGCGCCGTTGCTGTCCTCGACCGCTTCGGTAGGTCACGCTATGTTTGCGGTAGTACGTGTGGGCTTCCGCATTGCCAAGAATTCCTGCTTTCTTGATGCCCTTGCCTTCTGGATCCAGTTCGCGTGAACGAGTAGCAATGGCCTCAAAGGTGACTGCGTGCCCATCGGCAAGCAGATGATCAACAGTCGCTTTTACCAGATCAACCGTTCGCCGCCGCCTGGCTTCATGATAGCTTTTCAACCAGGGGCGGGTTGCCCTCTTCTGTGGTATTGCGTTTGATGGTGAGTCGTGGCTCATACTGTTCATCCTTCCGGTAATCTCGGATCAGCCTCATTTCTTCCCGCTCTGTTTGGCATCGCCCTATCAACGCTTCCATTTTCACTGTTTCTGGTCCCATTCTTCGCCGCTTTACCTGCTCCAGCCGAATGAACGCCCATTGTTCCTGCTCGATGAGCTCATCCTCGTGGTCAGGGTCAGGGACTTTGTAGACACACCCGGTACAAGCGAAAGAGATGGGACAAATAGCATGACAGGTACATTGTCCGCCAGGCACTCTGGTTAACGTCCCAACTTGTTGCTCGGCTTCTTCTAATTGACGTTGGAGTTCTGCTGGGGCGCGCACAAACGTTTCCTCCACGCTGCCCAGATGGGTTGCAAAACGGTCAAGCAGTGAATTGGCAGTGGCGAGCACTTGCTGCCAGGGGGGGGCAGCGTAGTAGGCCGTGACCTGCACGTTTTTCTGATGCAGCATCACCGCAACCACATCTAACGGAACACCCTCTACCTGGTGAATATGGGTCGCGAAAACATGTCTGAGTGCATGTGGAGTAAGCGTCACATTCCGTCCTTCAGCTGTTTGAAACACGAGACCATGACAGAGAAAGCGCATGCAGGCAGACAATGATTGATCATCAAGTTGCCTTCCTTCGTACTGAAAGAGATAGGGGCGCGGTTGCTTGAAGAGAGGGGCGCGATAGTTGCGTGCATGAAATGGCACTGCTGGAAGACATTCCCCTGGTTGCAGGTGATAATGCTCTTGCAAAAGCATGCCGACCTTCTCCAGATTGCGGATGGTTTCATTCCCCACGGCGTAATCTGCCGGTTTGTCACTCCCCTTAGGAATGGCACGGATCAGAAAGCGCTGGACTCCCTCAATTTCAAGGGTGTAGAGACAATCTGGATCGAGACTCACCTGTAATACTTCGTCCACGCGGGCTCCAGTGGTCGTAAAGCAATCGAGCGCAGCAAGCCCGAAGGTGGCTGCCGCAAAGAGCGGTTCCACAAAGAACAAGAGACCTTTGCACCGCTTTTGGGCTTCACACAGATACGTTGCCTGAGCGCGAGGTGTCGTCAAGAGGCTGGTAATATGAACGGAGAAAGGAGCGATGAACCCGCTGTATTCCTCTCGGCCATATCCCCAACTTCGTAGGTAGTCTTGTTTGTGCTGCCTTTCTTCCGAAGTCGCTCCCATCCTGGCATTTTCGCCAAAGACTCCGTAACGCAACAGCTCTCCAAACCAGAGCAGTGCATCAGGGTCGCAAGGGGTCTCTGCGAGAGATTCCGCATGCACAAACTCCAGGAAGACATGATTGTTCTCTGGTGCGAAGCTCTCGACTTTGCGATCACATCGGCCATTGGCGCGCCTTCCATACTGACCCCTATGCGCTTGTAGGAAACTGTAGCGATCCCACAGGCGAAAGGTGAGGCGCTGCTTGAGACGAGGCTCTTCGTAGGAAAACGTCCATGGCAGGATTTCTTGACCAGACTGAATCCGTGCGAGAGCCTCACAGTAGATATCTCGTAACCGCTTTAGTTGATTCCAACGCAAATGGGCTTCTCCTCGGATGCGAGCAAAATGAGGAACTAAGGCATCAGTAGCTTCTTTGCGACGCTGCTGTTGCTCAGCGAGCACGATACTTCCGCCAGAAAGAGCCCGCCTCAGACCCGCGGGAAGGGGTGGCAGAATCCAGCGTTGATAGATCTTACGTGATGCTTCAGGTAATGCTCGAAGGTAGTCAGCCATATGGTTGGTCACGGCAGTATAGCTACTGAGAAACATTTGCCTCATGGTGAGCGTATCTGGAAGTTCAGGATCGCTCAAATACTGTGGAAGATATGTACTGGGATTCCATTCTTCAAAGGAGGAAATGTTGTAACGCGGAAAGATGGTTCGCCAGCGGGTATGGAGGCTATTCAAACGGCGGAAAATCGTATTCACATTTTGCCTGCCATAACTCCGCTGAATGGCGAGCATAAACGCTATCGGAATGAACCAGGGTGTATCCCGTACCTGTCTGTAGAGATACAGAACTAAAACGGCATCAACCTCATCCCAATTGAGCAAAGGAGCGCTGAGAAGCTCTGGAGGAAGCACCTGGCGGAGATATCCCCATGCTTGTTCGATTTCAGGTTGTGGCGTTTTCTTCTCTTCCTTCATGTTGTCTACCATATTCCTGTGTTCCTCCTAGTGCCAAAAGGTTCGCCCATCCAACGGGCTTCTGGGCATGTTCTCTCTCCTCGGAGGCAAGAGGATGACAAGAGAGATCGTGGCCTGGCAATGCAGGCTGACGCTGTATACTTGGAGGAGCAGGATACTCCTGTCCTTTTAGATAGTTGGCGACATCTTCCTCTAAACTTTGATGGACGTAATCCTGAATGAGGTAATGCTGCCTCCCTTGAAAGTACTTTTCGTACGTCTTGAGCGTCTCCGGGCTGCGCCAGGCCATGTAGCGCACAAGCTCCTCCTTGCGAAGGACAATTTCCGCTTCGGTTTGAGCAGTGAGGGCAATGGCTCGTATGGCTTGAGTGGTATACCAGTGCCGCATCCCATGGATATTGAGGGAGATCTGTGCAACCTGGCACAGCTTTTTCCAGTGAGGCTTGAAGGCTTCGTAATCGTAGGGCTTGTGTCGCTGTGACAAGAACAAGGGATCAGAATCAACAAGCTGTTCCAGGCGACGCCCCTCCAGATCAAGTTTGGCACGTTCAATGTTGAGATATTGTCGTAACATTCTCGCGGTCGTCGAAGAAAACCGCAATCGCTTCACGCGCCGCCCCCGGCTGCCCTTATTCAATGCACGTACTTCCTGGTTACAGCCAAGCGCCCTCCAGTCCCCGAGGGTGAGTTGGAGGATTTCTCGAATGCGCGCTCCTGTTTCGAGCGCCATGCGCACGACAATCTGATCTCGAAGACCGAGGCCAGCCTTGGTGAAGCTTTGAACCAGTTTCCTGCCAAGTTCAGGATCTTCGACAGGTTGAACAGCCCAGTCTTCTTTTTTCAACCGGAAGACATTCTCCGAAGGATACAGCATGCTCGGTTCCTCTACCCCGCTGATCTGAGGCATCCGATAGCGTCCCATCCCTTCCTCGCGTTCAACCTCCCGCAGCAGGCGAGTGGAAGCATCGAGCAACGGATGAAGGTAGGCATATCGTCCTTGCTGGAGCATCACGGTGTAGAACAGCTTGAGAGCGGACAAAAAGATATGCACGGTGTTCGGGCTCTGAGCGGTTAAGGACACCAGCGCGTAGGTCTCCTTTGGCCGGACTTGGCAGCCCAGTCGGTACATGAGATAATCACGGACACATTGCTGAACATCCTCTGGTGGTGAGTCCCATTGGTCACCACGCTGCTTGCGCCACGCGTCAGTGGCAACGTAGGTGAAGTAAGGAAGCAAGCTGTTGAGGTAAGTACGCGCGGTTCCCTGCGAGAGCCATTGTTTCGCTTTATCGTAGAACTGCGTCAAGGGGAGATGAGGATTTCCCTTGACATCTACGACAAGGAGAGGATAGCGACTCGTGACTCCTTCCGGTCGAGGAATACACCGAAAAACGCCGACAGAATGAAACATGCGTTCTACCTCCTACTACTGGAGAGTATGCCATATACTGAGAGCCTGTGTCAAGGTCGTTGGTCTTGTTGATCATCAAAACTCATTACATAGACGACCAAAACCGTTGTGGACCTGTGGCGAGCGATGGGCAAGTCCATCTTGCTTGCAGCGCCGACCGGACGGGCTGCACAAGGGCTCTCCGAGATGACCGAGCAGGAGGCCAAAACTATCCACCGGCTGCTGGCTTTCGATCCCAAGACCATGCAGTTCCGTTTCAACGAGGAGCACCCGCTGGAGGCGCAGGCCATCGTGGTAGATGAGACCTCGATGCTGGATCTGTTCCTGGCCCACTCGCTCCTCAAAGCCATTCCTCCTGAAGCGCAGGTGCTGCTCGTGGGCGATGTCGATCAGTTACCTAGCGTGGGACCAGGCATGGTGCTGCGCGACCTGATCGAGTCGCAGCAGGTTCCTGTGGTGCGCTTGACCCAGGTGTTTCGCCAGGCGGCAGCGAGCCACATCGTGACGAACGCCCACCGCATCAACGCCGGTCAGTTCCCGCGTCTGGTGCCGACCACGAAGTTCGCCGAGTCGGACTGCCTGTGGCTTGAAGCGCCGGAGCCGGAGCTTGGTGCGGAGGGCATTCGTCATCTGGTAAGCGAGTACCTGCCTAAGCACGGTATCGACCCGGTGCGACAGGTGCAAGTGCTCTCTCCTGCGACGCGAGGTGAGGTGGGCACGAGGCAGCTCAACGCCATGCTCCAGCAGGTGCTGAACCCACCTGCGCCTGGGAAGGCGGAGTTCGTACGTGGCGGCAGCACGCTGCGGGTGGGTGACCGGGTGATCCAGCAGGTCAACGACTACCAGCGCGAGGTCTTCAATGGGGATATCGGCACCATTACCTCAATTGACCTGGAAGAACAGGAGATCGTGGTGCAGTTTGCGGAACGCGCGGTGATCTATGATTACGCCGACCTCGCTGAAATCGCCCTGGCCTGGGCGGTGACCGTACACAAAAGCCAGGGGAGCGAGTACCCGGTCGTCGTCTTTCCCCTCTTCATGCAGCATTACCTGCTGCTTTCACGCAATTTGCTCTACACTGGTTTGACCAGAGCCAAACAACTTGCGATCCTGGTCGGGCCAACCAAAGCTATTGGCATATCCATCAAACGCGTGACCGATCGGCAGCGCTATACCGCACTGGCCAATCGCCTACGAGGTTCATCGACCTCTTCTTCTAGATGAAAGATGATTGCCATGCACCGTTCCTCATGTTATGCTGGCAGAACATACATAGTGTTCTTCTCAGTTCAAGGAGCATCATGGAACCGCTGACAACTCCCCCAAACGATTCGCAGCTTCTGTCAACAGAAGACGCTCTCTTCGGCTGGGACCCGACACCTGGCATCGTCTCTGTCTGGGCCTCGAGGGCAGGCAAGGCATGGGTCTGGCAGCGCATCGGGGAGCGCGTCAACTGCTCGCGTGCGACCTTCCGCCCCTGGCTCTTTGCAACCACACTCGAGGACCTTGCTCATCTAGGTTCGGCGCTCCAGCATGAGCAGGATGAGGCGACGGTGAGTTATCGCGTCTTGGATGGACCTGATGGCTCATATCGCTATTTGCTGTCCGCTCGCGATGGACGCATGTTGGAGCGTGCGCTGCTCGACGGGGCATCGCGGCGACTAAACCGGCGCATCACGTCGCTCTCAGCCCTGGGAGACACATACTATCGTGTTGGCCCCGTCGAACAATACCTCATGAGCACCGGGCGGGTCTTTTTTCGTGGCATGGCCTATCACGACCTGCATCGCCTGCAGTTCGATCTCGAAACAACCTCCCTCGATCCGGCACGCGGCCGCATCTTCCTCGTTGCCGTTCGCGATAACCGGGGTTTTGAACAGGTGCTGGAGGCCTCTACTCCCCAAGAGGAGGCAACCCTGATTGCCAACCTCTGTGCGCTCATTCGTCAACGCGACCCTGATACGATCGAGAATCACAACCTGATGGGATTCGATTTGCCTTTCCTTGAACACCGAGCTAGCGCGCTCAAGGTCCCGCTGTTGCTCGGTCGAGATGGTGTGCCCCAACGTTTGGAGTCGTATGACGAGACAGGATCAGCAGGGCCTCATCGTTGGAACCGTCAGCGTTTCAGCGTGGCTGGTCGCGAGCTGATTGATACCCTGGACGCGGTACGCCGCTACGATTTTGTGGTGCGCACGCTTCCTTCGTACCGGCTCAAAGAAGTGGCCCGTCACTTCGGGCTGGCCTCACCCGAACGCGTGTATGTCGAAGGCGCGCGCGTCTATGAGACCTATGTGCACGACCCTGACTCGGTACGACGCTACGCACTTGACGATGTGCGCGAGGTGGATGGACTCTCGCGACGGCTCATGGGCGCGGCCTTTGCCCTCGCGGGGATGGCTCCGCGCCGCTACGAGCGTATCGCCTCGGCGGGCCCAGCCATGGGCATTCTCGAACCTATGTTGGTGCGAGCGTACCTGCGTGCGGGAGCGGCACTGCCTCAAACGGCATCCGACCAGGAAGAGACATTCGGCAGGCACCAGGGAGGAGCGACCTATCTGCTGGAGGAGGGGGTGGCTGAGCATGTGGTGAAAGCAGATGTCGCCTCATTGTATCCCTCGCTGATGCGCGCGTTTCGCATCGGGCCGAGCTGCGACCACCTGGGCATCTTCCTGCACCTGATCGACCGCTTAACCGAATTGCGTTTGTTTCACAAAGCGGCAGCGCGCTCCGCACCAACGGGTTCCATAGAGGCTGACGAGCATGAGGGGACGCAGGCGGCGATGAAGACCATGATCAACGCGGCCTACGGCTACATGGGGGCAACCTCCATGGCCCTCTTCGGGGATCTAGGGGCCGCCAACGAGGTGACCAGGCGCGGTCGAGCACTGCTTGACCAGATCATTGAGGCGCTGCGGGAGCATGGCATGGTACCGATCGAAGCCGATACCGACGGCGTGTACTTCGCGACGCCGAAGGAGTGGTCAGAAGCAGAGGAGAGAGCGCTGGTGGACGAGATCGGCGCAACCCTGCCAGCGGGGATCAGGTTAGAATACGAATCGCGCTACGCTGCCATGGTGTCGCACGCGATCAAAAATTATGCTTTGCTCTCCTACAGCGGAGAACTGCTCGTGCGCGGTGCGGCGATGCGCTCCAGTCGATCAGAACCCTTCGGGGTGCGCTTCTTGCTGCAGGCGTTCCGCTGCGCCATGCAGGATGATATCGCGGGGATCGTGCGGTCTTACCGGGAAACGCAAGAGGCGCTGCGGCAACGACGATTACCCGCATCAGATGTGGCGACGCGCATGCGGCTTTCCAAGGATTCAAAGACGTATATCGAGAAACGGGCGAAACATACCGAGGCGCAATACGAGGCCTTGCTTGCAGCTGGAAGAAAGCAGTGGCGCGCCGGCGAGCGCGTGCGTTTCTATCGCGCGCCTCAGGGGATGCCAATCTGGTTGCCCGACGATGCCGATGACGCCTCTCCGATCTCGGACGAGGAGGAGGCAGATGAGGTTGAGGCAAGCGAGGAATCGTTGTTGCCTGCTCCATCCGCTCCTTCCCTCACCGATCGCAGGGATTACGATAGTGAGCACTATGTCCGTGTCCTTCGCGACTCCTATGCTGAACGACTGCGCGTGGTGTTTGAGGCCGAGGACTTCTCACAGCTCTTCCGTCTGGATGGGCAACAAGGTTTGTTTGATCGACCCATCGAACAGATGCAACTGCGCTGGATACGAGGTCCCGCTCCAAAGGCGAAGCAATGATGATGGAAGGTTGCTTGCAGAAGAAGACCACTCGGTTCACGTTACTGTGACATGATTCCTTTTTCTTCCCTTTCAGACGTATCATGGTTTCATCAGCGCTTCCTCCCAGAAACGATTGGTACAGGAGGTGACGAGTAAGCAACTGCAGATGAATCCGCCTGGATACACCGCTCGCCATCTGGTATACTCGCTCTAGGAATGGTACAGTGCATGCTGCATCACGGGACGAGACTTCCCCAAGGATACGCTCCATGTGGGCCTCATTGCCACATGCATGTGCGCTGCTTTTTTCAAGCAATGGATGTTCTCAAGAGGCGTTGACTTCCGATGGTCACGCCTTGCCTGAGGGAGGTAATCATGGTGTTCCTCAGCCTGCTCTACTGGGCATTGCTCGCGTCATACGTCGTACATATCCTTGACGAGACACTCCTGAACGGCGGGTTTGTGCAGTGGATGAGAGACAACTTCTGGCCTAGCTATACTATGCGGATGTTCTTTTGGTTTAACGCGGGGGCCATTGCTGCGATTGCGATCAGCAACCTGCTCTTTGACAGTCTTGGTGGTCATTGGGTCATCCTGCCACTCATCTTTCTGGCTGGATTCGTCACCCACGTGTTTACCGTCCACGTGTATTGGACCATTCGACGCAACACCTACTCACCTGGCCTGCTCACGAGTCTGCTCTATGTGATCGTCTACTATCTCTTGATCCGCTATGGCCTCGGCCCTCATCTCATTTCCGGAGCAGACTTCGTCATCGGTACGCTAGTGGGCGTTGCCACTGTGGGCGCGTTCTTGACGGTGGGACCAACACTCCTCTTTCCTCGACTCATGAGGCCTCGTCACGGACTGCCCTAGTCCCACAGGGAGCAAAGCTGTCATCACATGCAAGGGAGCACGCTTGTGCATTCATAGCCTGTGCCCGACTCCGAGCACAGGTACTGCGCTTCCGCAGAACAGATCCGTATGAGAGAGCATGAACGAGAGACGAGCGAGTGCCGCTCCAATGAGCATGAAAGCAAGCTCGCAAGGGGATGAGACCTACATCCATAGATGGCGAGTTCTTTCATGGTACTTTGCCAATCGCGATCAGGTCGGCCAACATCCCTTGACCTGCCTGAAAGCGCCCTGCTCCCGGTCCAACCACCATTACCGAGGCCTCGGTATCAGTTTGGATAGCAATGGCATTGAGCAGCCCATCAATATGAGCCAGTGGATCGCTCAGTGGAAGGGCTATGGGCTCGACACGCGCTTCTAAGCGTGTGGGGACGAGTTCGTTGTCTGCGGTTTCTCTTGAGACTTCTGTTCCATCCATTGACAGCAGCCGCAAGGAAGCCACATGTTTGATGCGTTTGCCCTGGGTATTCGCCTGCTGCACCCGCTCTCTCGTGAGGGTGGTGATACCCTGTCGCACGACTTGCGAAGGCGCAAGTGCACGGCCAAACGCGACTGCCGCCAGGATAAGGGTTTTCGCGACCGAGTCATCACCTTCAACATCATCGGTTGGATCGGCTTCGGCATAGCCCAGCGCCTGAGCTTGTACGAGTGCTTCTGCATAGCCTGAACCTTGTGCCATGGCGCTGAGGATGGAGTTCGCGGTACCGTTGAGGATGCCGCGGATGGCACGGATCCTGGTTCCCGCCATCCCCTCGCGAATGGTACTGAACACAGGCGTCCCCGACATGACCGTTGACTCCATCCGCAGTTGCACGCCCTGGGCTCGTGCGAGGGAGAGCAGTTCCAGTCCTGCCAAGGCCATAGGACCTTTACTTGAGGTCACCACATGCATGCCTTGCAGAAGCGCAGCGCGAATATACGAGAGGCCAGATTCGCCATTGCGCAGCGTGGCCCCGGTGGCTTCGGCCAGCACATCTCCGGAAGTCGCCTGCAATCCCTCCAAGGCATTCGTCCAGTGGGTGACCGATGGATGGGCAGTGAGCGGTTGTCGTGTGGCTACCAAATCGAGTAAAGTGGGAATATCTTGCCCTTCGCTCTGGTAAATCAAGCCGTGGTGAGCCGTCGCGACACTGATGAGGGTCACGACTAGACCATACTCTTGCTCCAACCATGCTCGTCGTGTGTGCAGCGCCTCGGCCAGCCACTGACCGACGGTGCCAAATCCAAACAGAGCAAGACGAAGTGGTTTCATGTGGTTCCTTTCGCCAGGATGGTTTCACGTCTCACAGACTCCAGCAGGCACTGGCCCGTATGCCCGTCCCTGATGGGTGAGATATTCCTATGATGGCATAACGTGGGTCAGAGTACAAGTGTGACTCCAGATATGCATCAAGCATGTTGGCTCTTCCCAAGCTGAGACGAGCATGTGACCAAAAATCTCGTCCGGCCCTGTCTACTACCATAGTGTGTATCTGCAAGTCCAGGTCCCCTCTTCATGCAGAACGTGTCTCGGACAATGCCTCAAACACAGGTGCAAGGCTCTGTTGCCCCAGGTGTTGCCAGAGCTCATTCCAATCTTTGCCCCAGGTAGTCTGCCTCAAAGGACAGACCTGTACTCGTAGCCCCGCCTGGGCAAGCTGATCGGCAAGTCGGCTGCTGGCTTCTTTGCCTCCATCGTCTCCATCCAGGGCCAGCACCACCGTTCTCACCTGCGCAGGGAGCCACTCAACCTGCACAGCAGTCCCCACCAGCGCAACGATCTGGGTTGCCGGCAAGCCTGCGGCAACGAGCGTCAGGCGATCAAAGGCGCCCTCAACCA